>JAAUYH010071712.1_pt1 | contig 10449 bp, 5 predicted proteins | sample 7278061 | NCBI WGS metagenome assembly JAAUYH01 (sample SAMN14350203, study PRJNA611818) | marine sediment metagenome | isolation source: surface marine sediment (0.6m) | place: French Polynesia: Moorea | collected 2018-08 | reverse complement strand
TATTATGCTCTGAATTCGGTCTTGACGGTGAATCACGTACTTTTGCCATCTGCAACACATGCTCATTAAACTTAGTTTGCTAAATGTCTCCGGGTTGCTACCCAGCTCAGATGATGAAAAACTATACGTTCTATCTTTTCGATCAATTCGCAATATCAAAATCATGTTGATATCTAGTTCTTTTGCAAAATGATTTTTGTAGCCGATCAGCAATACGGTAAAATGGAATAAATAATTGCTCATTCTTTCTAAAAAGGCCTGAAAAATGGTTTGGCAATCGAAGCAAGGTATTAAAATTCGCACCCAACCAAAGTGATTCCTAATTCTCTGGCAGAGTTCGACGACAGTGTTGAAAGACTAAAGTAGATGATCATTTTTGCATTAATTTCTTTTCTGATAGATCTCCCTCCAATTAGATCTTACGTGTGACACTCCCACTTTACTTCAATATACACCATTTCCGATAACTCAATTAATACAACTCATTTCGAAGCCAGTCTGCACACTACTGCTTCGTTTACGCCGAATATTGACGCATACTTGGAAACAATATCATTTTCATACCATTCCCACCCAGTTACATACAACAAAGCGAATTAGGCTTTATGTAACGTTGGAACTCAGTACGAACAACAATACATAGGTGTGCAGGTACAAAGCTGTTAGCCGACTGTCACTGGCAGAACGTTCGAAGCACATTGCCGATTATTCAACTCGAGCGTAAAGTTCTCATAATTGGATCCCACGAACCTTTCCTTCTTGCTTCAAGCCGTTGAGCTTCTGAAATTATAGAAAGAAAGAAATATTTTTATTAGAAACGTGGCGGGATCAACTTTATGGTAAGCTTACCCCTACCGTCTGTTTCTCTATCTCTCAACTGTTTCCTTGATCGTGATTGCTATATCCCTGGACGTTCGAGTCGGTACACACTATTCCTGGCATTATATCGGATAGAAAGGAGCTTGTGCACATTCCACTATTCCAAACAAGCGGCTGGTGGTTTAACGATTCCACTTGCCTGTTCCACCAGTGTCACTTCGCTGGAATGTTCGATCAGGGATTACTTCAGACTTTTCCCAAAATCTCTACGACGAATAGCATGTGCCTCTGTTACGATTCCAAGATGCTGTTCGTCGGGTCCAGTGTCAGTTATGCCAATATTCCTGGTCTGTTTTGGGTTAACGCAGCTGTTCAAGCCTTCGTAGTGGTCGATTATTAGCCTTATAATCCAGGAAGGATCGCTGAGTCGGTAAATTTCTTTCGAAAAGTAAAGGAATGCCGCGGAAAGCAAAGAAATAGCACAGGCGACCAGAATCGGAATGAAGTACTCCAAACGTAGTTCAGTCCTTGTGCCTAGGTTGATGTACTCCGGTTCGAACCCTTCTTTGTACTCGCCCCAAATACGATCTGCATCATTCTCACCTTCAGCTAAAAATCTTGCTGTTCGAAGCCCTTCTTCACACATCTTGAGCACAGAGTTGCCCTCGAAATCATCAATGTCCCCCTTCGTGACCTTCACTCGCGATATGATTTGCCCTATATGATCCGAATCACTCCAAATATTGTAGTACATCTCTTTCCGCCACTTAGGTTTCTTCTTGTATACTTTTTTCTTGCCCACTTTAACGCAAACAACTGGGTCGTCTATTTCGCGGTCTGCATTTTCAAGCATTTCATCAGATACCGCAGTAATATCTAGGTTTCTATCTCCATTAACTTCCACACAGTCACCCGCGAGTTTTCCGAATCGTATAGTCTCGTTCTGATTTTGCCAAACAATGTGAAGTTTGTTCATAGAGCTTTGTATGTATAGCTTAGTCGGCTTATCTCCGACTCGTTTTAACCTTGTGGGATTTGTTCTGATAGTCATGGGCTTCATTTTCAGTGCGCACATTTCATTCGTGCTTATTACTTCTGCGTCACCCCTTTCCAGGAGACTGGCTCCAGAATCAGTAAGCACGCCTCCTTGACTTATGATTTCCACTTCTTGCCACGCTGACAATACCGGGTCCCACCGTATTTCACCAAATTTTACTGGCCGAATACCTATCTCTGCAACAGCTATTGTTTGATTCAACAGCGCAATTATTCCTGTGGCCAATAAGCTGACGATGCTTACAAGTTTTCCAACTACTACATAGTTCCCTTTTTGTAGTCTATTGGAGATGAAAAGGTTCGCAAGAGCTCGGGCTCCGATCGAAAACACAATAGACGAAAGAACTATCTCAAAGAAAGCTGTGACCGCGGCCGATGTTGAGTAGGGCGGGATGTTCAACGTGACTCGATTCATCTCAATGATGTAGACGCATGAAAGTAGGTACGGCTGCGGCGCTATCAGATAAATACTTTTTTTGTGTCAAAGGCCAATCTGAATCAAAAACGTTTTCCCGCGCCACCTTGTCATTGCCCAGTACAACAATCATGAGATTTGGAGGCCTTCGATTCCGGAAAAACGTGTTGTGCTTAGTTCAATAGAAATTTGTTCACCTACTTGAATTACAATTACCGGCTTTTCGCATATTCATCTGAATTGGCAGTTTTTGTGCCCGAATTGTATGCGAATACGGATATGAAGATCTTTTGGGAAATCAGACTTATACTTGATTTAACAGCCGTCACACCGATGATTAAAAAATAGGAGGCTACAGGCTTTTTTCTCGCTGTTTCGCTCTCCGTACGATTTCTGAACCATGCGTATAGCCAAGTATAAAATTTTAAGTTTATCAATAATTTTAGTAACTGGTTGGTCTAGGGAGGGCTCTGATTGCGCGGAACGTTGCTTCGAGCCGAGGAGTTAGTTTCATGGAACTTCCATTACAAGGATGACTGGCATAAAAAAGCGAACACAGGAGCCGGCCTTGAATGCTGCATTACTGATAGATGCAGTGTGATACGGACACACAATCCATGATTCACAGACTTAAGTGAACAACCCAACCAACCGAGGCACACCACCTTCCTTCAAGGTCACCACCTTGACAAATCTGATCCACCCACGGTTACCCACCAAGTACACCACTTGATCACGCGCATCAAGGCCACCACCTTGACTTATCTAGACCCCAATAGCTCAGAAGTTTTCTTTCTTCGAAAGATAACCGCTACACAGAGAAACATTCCTCAGCCAATATCTTTCAAATTCATAGATTTCCGTACAAAAATTCAAGAAACTTAGCCAACTACAGTCATTCCGGGTACTTTGAGAGTTTGATAAACATTAATCGTGATCAATCAATTACTTAATAGGTAGATTGAATAACTAGACATTAATAAGGTATAATTTTAATATTGACTAAACGCTGCCGACGCGAAAGCAGTCGCATTTCCGCATACTGTCGTAAGGGTGCCTTAGTCCGGTACATATCTTGAAGGCTTGGAAATGCTCTTCTAATACACTGTACTCTGGAAAATTATCGTGCGATGCAGTTGAGTTTACTTGAATGCTTTCAGAATTAATTCAAACCCATTTAGAGTGATAGATGAAGAAAGTAGACAATTTATCGCTACGAAAGAGAAGTTGAAGGATGACTCAAGGTAAAATTTCGTTCATCCTATAGAAAATTTTCATCCCGTTCAACTTTAAATCGAGATGAAGATCCCTTGCTGATATTCGCGATGACTCGTAGACAATTTAACTTGAAACTAAACTCTTGATTACTACCGATCAAATGAAAATTACTAATTAGCGGTACAATCTTTACGGTTTCGTGCCTATCAAACCTCTTCATAGGCTATCGTGAATTTTTCTCCTTCATTAACAACGGCACAGCCCCACGCAGGTTTTATGCTTGACATTTATTTTTACCGAATAATTATTAATCTAGCGCAGGAAAGACTTGAAAGGATCATTAGCGCAGTTAATTGAATATGCAAATGTTACGTTCCCTTTTCTCTAAATATCGCCGGACACAATTCTTGTTAAAACTCATATTGGTTCTTTATTGAAGTTTCTATGCCGAATAATACACACATTTATAAAATCCTACTGTGCTGCATATTGGTTCTCGTACCAGTTGTGGTATTCTTTCTGGCAGGCTTGGGATTATGACAGCTATTCAGTTCTTCAGAAGATCTTTAATCAGTTGTGAAACCTTAAATCATGCGCCCAGTCTGTCGATTTCCTTCTATAAGTGAAGAAATCGCACATGCCACCACACTTGAAATAAAACAATATGAACATATCTTAGCCTTTGTGCTTTGGTTAATGTAGTCTGTTTCCAATCTTGATTTGCACACGATCAGAGGTGTTGTCCAATCACAATATATTGGAATACATTTTGCAATATCGTATTTTAGAACAAATGCATATTGCTATTTGTATTGCAAAGTTTTCGAAATCGTGTGTATTTCGCAAAACCGAAAATGAAAATTCGCGGTATGAGAAAGGCAAGAATCTTGGCATACCAATACGGCATGCAGGTTTTAAAGAACCATATTATTTCTAAGATAACAGCTTTTCACGGTCCGGGTCTTCGACTAAGAGCATTGAGTAATATTTGAGAAAAACTGCAAAATGTGAGCGTTGAAAATTTGTATTGCAGACAGCATGAGTATTGAAATATGCATTGCACCTTAGCTCACTGCAAAATTGCAATATTGAATTGCAAGTCAAGTCTCCAATACGAGGCAATAATATTCACAATAGCTCTGCAAATAATCTAATTCCGTGCGCTTCGTGTTCTTCAATAGGCAACAATCGAGCCGTTTTCAGCTTTTCATTGCAAATTTTGTACACTTCGCTCAAGGAAAAGCATCAATATTACCTCTAATGACTCCAACTCTCAATATTTTGCATTACTGTTCCAGAAGCTGTCTAAAGATTGCAGAGCAACTCTTTCTGCGAACTAGGTTTCGATTTCTACACCCTTTCTTGCCCTATTTAACATGAACAACAGGTGCGTATATTTCAATGGCTTTATCTTCATCCATTTTATCAGTTATTTCAGTTACATCTTCGGTTCTATCCCATTGATTTACCCACACTAACCAAATATAGTTTCTGTCTGTATATTTTCGTCCTTGTTTTCTTGTAGATCTTTGCACAAACAATTTAGTCAGCTAGTCGCCAATTCGTTATCACGAGTTTGGATTAATTCTCCAACCGTTCTCAAGAACTGATTAGGCAATACAAGCTATGCGACGACTACCTCTTATCTCCAGTGAACATGAAATGTTCGGCGGACTTTCAAAAATCTGGACGAATCAAGTGAGTTTCCAGCAAACTCAGCACCTATTGGTCATTTGAATTGATGAAAAAAGCTATTCATTTGTTTGTTTTGGCCATGCTTTCATGTTAGGTCGTCCAAAAACTAACATTCCAATCTACCTACATAGCTTTATGAGGTAATCCTGCAGACGAACGAAGAGTACAACGCGCAACTCTAATCTCTACGTATACGTTAAGCAACTGAGTAACACTTTCCATATACGTCCTTGAACCCACGATTTCCTCGAACGCTGCAATATTTCTTCAACTTCTTCTTCTCTAAATTGTAGTACTGATCCACAGTGGAATCGCAAAGAGTTTCACATTTTTTCGCTGGGTTTGCGTTTGAGAGGAGAGCTATGGATTCTCGGCACCTTCCGCCACAATTCTGGTAGCAGTTTCTTCTACCAAATTCTTTGAGACATTTTCCGATTACTTTCCCAATCGCGTAACATCGCCTGTCTTCAGATCTCGAGGTAAAGGGCAGATTCGAATTAAGAACAGCTTGCTTACATGTTTGAGGACGCGGGCGGCAGGCGCGACCTTTGCACCCACATATCGCCGTTACGGGTCTAAACTTGGGGTTCCGATACTTTTCTAGCTTGCTTGCACAGAATGTTCTGCATTGTTCCTGTCTATCGAAGTCACAAGTAAACGAGCACCTATCAAGACAAGTTCTGTGTGTGGGTAGTAGGAACGCCTTGTACTGAGACCAAATATCTCTGTCACATGATGCTCCTTTTTGTTTGAATGCACTGCCGAAATTGCCAAGTTGAGTGTAGTCATTGAGGTTCGGGAAATCGAGTGCAACGTTACACTTGCATTTCTGCTCCGAGCAAGACATGTTGCAAAATCTGCGGCATGGCATGCATATCGCATCTCTCAAGTTAGATCGGCATTTATCGCGGCATCCGGTACAGCTTCCTTCAGCCGAATACGATGCCCTACATTTCTTCTCCTGGTCTTTTCTCAGATTTGCGTCATTACAAAATCTATAATCTGTCTGCAGCTCATCAATCTCTTTCTTCACTTTATCGATTGCTAGCTTGAATGCAACATCTTGCGCTTGCCCCTTCACGTAATCCTTTATTCCCTTGTTCACTAGCGCGTATCCTGCTGGCTGACCAGCTGCAACCATTATTCCTCCACCAATTATCAATGCGTATGATGTGTTCTCTCCTATAGCGGAGTACGCATTATAAGCTTCCTCAATAGTTGCCAAATCCTTCTCGAGTTTGTTGAGCATTTGACGATATTCTTCCTGTTGCTCAGATATTTTGTTCCTGGATTTGGAAAAAGCAATTTTTGATCTACTCTGTGGCTTCACAGTGGAGTACTCAATAGCAAACCTTTTTTCGTTTCCTTTGTCCCTTACATAATTCGTTAAATCAGCACCACTTCTTTTTTCTTTCTTGAAATATTTTTGATAAATATTCCTCAGAACTTCGACAGATTTTTGCTGTTCTTCACTTTTTGGTTGTGATAAGATGCAGTCTGCTAGTTTGTAGAACATAAATTCTCGTGTGTGTACTTTGTAGAATACAAACAACTGCCTCCGGTCTCTGATCAGATTCCGAAGCAAGCCTCCAATATTCCCTTGGGATGAATAGAAATCATTTTTTTCTTTGATTTCCTTGATCAATGACTTACTTCTTGCCAAATAATCCTTAATTTCGGAATTATATGCTTTAATAGACTCAAAATGCTCACATGAATTTGATTCCGCAAGCTGAAGAAATAATGCGCAACATAGTGCAAAAAGTACGGCCCTTTTCATCTTTACCTCGATGATGTGTCTCATTCGATGCATTCTCCATGTTGTATTAATTCTATTCTGAGATTTAGAAACAAAGATGGAGCCCCAAACCGACTTGCGTGACTACCTGAGAAGAGAATTATTTTATCGTTTACCTGGCCCACTAGAAGTTTCAGTTACGTATGACTCTCGTCCGAGAAATAGGCGGATGTTTGGGCCAAAGTTGGACAGGATGCACATCGGCCATACGAATCTCTCTGCATCATCTCCTGCAGATAGATCTCATGGTACAAAAGCTGCACTAAAATCTTGATCGATTTCGCAATAAATTTTGAATTAAGAAAGATAGCTTACTAACTAGCTTCAAGTATTCCCTCGCAATAGTCATGTAATTCACTTGATTTTTCGTTGTCATGGGATCTATCTGCGGGAGACAGGAAAAAACTTACTAAACTCATACAAGGTGCACTATAGTGCCCACTGTTGAAGGATGTAAATAGAATCAACAGAATTGGACTATATCAAGTGTCATTTGAACGAGTTGTGACAGAGTTCACTACATGACGTGCATAACGGACTTATTTTACTCCGAAATTCAAATGTTTGATATCCTGAAGGTACTCTGTTGTCCGGGTACATAGGACTCATTCGATTCTAATCCTAATCCTAATTTGTTGAAATTATATATTCTCTTATCGATTTATAGCTAAGCTACATATTTTTCAGAGCCTTCATGAGCAGACCTGATGAAACTTCCAATCAAATCTTTGAAGAATGTATTGCAGCATCATAAATCAACACTAGACTATATTTATTCAACGAGTTGGAATTGACTCCCTTCTCGATTTTATTCCGGAAGCCAAAGAAATAGTCCACGAAATAATTCAAGAGATATAACTCTGTAAATCCTTAGCTCAAAGAACCTGTTTCGATTCCGGCATGGTCTAATCTGATAACGGTTCTTTTTTTAGAATTTGAGGTATGAAGGAGCTCCCAAAGTAAAACTTATAAGTACCCGAAAATGAATGAATTCATCTCTTACCTGGCCATTTGGACGATTCTGCTATTTAACACTCATAACCCCGAAATAGGTGGACTTTCGGGCCAAAGTAGTGCAAATGTCCTATTATCTACATCAATATCCTTGTATTGTCTCTCGTAGATTGATCTCATGGCATTAGGACTGCAATTAAACATTAATCAGTACGGCAGTAATTTATTGACCGAGAATACAGCTTTCCTATTAGTTTCAAGTATTCCTGGCAAGTAGAGCAGTTTTAGTAATGTATTTCAAGAAATATTCCGGGGTCCACAAGATCGATGCTCCACGGGCAATGGATGCCATTAAGACGAACAGAAATTAGATCAAATAAAATAGGCGTGAAACTGACTCACCACCGTCGAATTCAAATTTCTTCTATTCTTTTTTCATTCAGCTAATCAGGCCAGCAGGATTCTTTACAATCTAAATCAAATTCGGTGACTAAATAAAGTTGATTTCTGATGTGTAGCACAGCTAGGCATTCTTCCTTAAGTTCACGCAAAGGTCTGATGAAATTTCTCGTAAGCTACCCGAAAAATATAGTACATAGCTGGATTATAAATAAAATTCTTCGATTTGGAATTAAATTTCGGCTGGCTTTTACATATTAAATCACTGTAAGCGCCCAGAATACTAGCCTTCCAACCATAAGTATTTGTACAGAGATTGTGAAGGCCAATAGGAGGTCTGCCACACTTTGGTCGCAAACACTCGAATATCTCCCGGGCGAGCGTGTTGATATTTCAGCTATTGTGGTGCAACGCTGTCTCCAAAACCACTGAGAGATGTTCTGGTGACTCACGTGGCGCGAATGTCCGTCATCTCACCCCTATTATGGATGTATGGCTTAGAGTTTTTCTTAGGGTGCATTGTCAACCTAATTGGGGATCCTTCTTCGTACTTATTGCTATATTCTAATTTAGGTATATTAGGATTAGGTAGTATTAATAATACGGAATACAATAAGTGGTACCGTGACTGTTCTAAGTAAATCAAGGAGCTTTCGTCCCTAAATGACACCATAAGCGCGATTCTTCGTCTTCGTCGACCAACGGCAGTCAAATTCGGGAGCTATTCACGTCGGTTTCACAGGATCCTTGGCGCACAGATTGCGCTACATCCTGGCAATGCTGGCCCTGATGCGGCGTTGCCGGCATAACTCCACCCTATTCTAGCTTTTACTCTCCCTTGTGGTTCGTATCCCAAACTAGGGTAGGCGTCTCTGTCGTGTCTGTGGTTCTACAATCACCACATCCAGCCTGCGGCCGATCATCTTCCATAGGCGGTGGCCGCCCTTCTCGGCTTAGTTTCTATGGCGTCCCTCCCCTCGAGGGGTTGCACTACACCTATCACTAGATGACATCCTTCGTGTAAGATTTTGTCATAAAATATCTGCGAATGCTCATGAACAAATTGAAAGCAAAGACGGTGGGAGAGCTATCCCGAAACAATTCTGAACTTGGATTCTATTTAATAGAGTCGAATATCTTACCTAATCCAGTAGATCTCAATTTCATAGAATCCTGAAAATATTGACTGCATCTAAAGTTACTCGATGAAATATTGGTATACGCGAGAAACTTGACTGAATATCAAATGTTCGATTTCAGTGTCAATCAAATGGGAAAACAATTTTACTAACTCAAAAAGGCTAATGCTTAAAGTGAGGAACTAATCGTGAAAATTTATTCCCACTCCTCAATTAGCCATTTGCGTAATATAAAATAAATGCTCGTCCATTTTCGATACCGCAAAATTTATTCTGTTCAAATCTTTTCTATATACCGTTTATGTCAGATGCACTTCTAGGATTCATTAGGAACAAAAGGTTACACTGTACTACTACAAAAAATAGAATGAATCTATTTTAAGCACTCCTAAACCGATTGTTGTGCCAAATGAAGACATTTGAATAGTCCGAGATCCACTGAGCCAGAACTTCAAATATTTAATTCGTAGGCCATGCCCACTCCTGAATTTTTCATTCGAAAATTTATTTTTAAGGGCCAAAGCATTCAAATATCTTTCATTTCGTTGGTAGATAAATATTTTTGTTTTCAATTTGTTTCAGAGTTAAAAATAAACGCAATACTGTCATGCCAGGGATGTACATATCTCATCTTTAGCCCGAATGATTAGTAGCTAATCAAGTGCGTACAGCGAGAAATTTAATCGGGGCGGAACAGAATCTATGACCTCTTTTTGGGGATTTACACAAAGTGCGTGTGGCTAGCAGATCAAAATAATGGACTGTTTCTTTATTCTTTCCACTTTGTCTCCTCTTTTGGTAATTTATGGAACTTTAATTTCTCTGCATTATGACGCAAATTGGTTGACTCACGAAATTATAAGTATAAATTTCAGCTAGATTAAAGTCTTTTTTCTATTGTGAAGGATCAAATCTATGTCAGTATTGGTCGATAAAATTTGTTTGATAAAATTATG
>JAAUYH010028346.1_pt1 | contig 10449 bp, 7 predicted proteins | sample 7278061 | NCBI WGS metagenome assembly JAAUYH01 (sample SAMN14350203, study PRJNA611818) | marine sediment metagenome | isolation source: surface marine sediment (0.6m) | place: French Polynesia: Moorea | collected 2018-08 | reverse complement strand
CCACACAGACGGAGCTTGTCTGTTGGTATTCAAATAATTTGAAATGTGACGGATAATTTCACAAATGTCAAAGCATATATGACTTGTATGATGTTCATTCTATAGAATCGTAATAAAGTTAATCTGAATACTACTAAGCAAACAATAATACGATTTTGCGCTTGAAACACCTGAAAATTCATTAGGTTTTATTTCTTCTCCTACATTTCATAAAGACAAGAGACATTGCGATGCGCTCATAGACAGATAGGTTGAAGATGTGAAGAACTTGCACGAATGATGCGTTCCTTAAGTCTAAATGTGAAACAAAAATAGCAGCTTTTCTAGAATTGTATTATTGGAATTATTGGATCATATTTGCACAAATCGGACCAGAAGTACGTCGACCAGAGTACTGAGGAAATGGAACTGGAGCAAATTTTGGTCTGGATCACAGTACGGCACTTTGAGGGAAGAGCTCGGAACAGTCCAATCTCCGAATCGGGGTCAGTTGAACAAGACAAAGCAAGTCAACAGAGTCGTCCCACTTTATTTTCGGTCACTGTACGCTTAACTGGTTTGAGTTAGTCTGTCCCAGATTTTGTTAGAGCGCGTAGTATCAGAATCGGTGAGTATTTCCCAGGTTTCGGTGTTAACGTACCTGCCGTTACAAATTCACTAGTGTACAGTATTGTACGGTTTACCCATCTACTCATACTCTATCGGCTGTTATGTCTTAACTCTGTCCCCATTCATCGGTAAACATGCTGCGTTTATGAGTAGCAGCCAGTCTGGCTAGGGACCAGCGTAGTGCGGCCAAGGACGATTCTCCACATCGCCCTGCTCCCAACCGGAATAAGCGACGGTTCTAGCCCAAGGTGTGTTCATGGATGACTGGTGATGATACTCTGTGCTACCCCGGTAGTCGTGATGACTATCTGCAGTTGTCTGAGCAACCTTGATTCCGCGATTCTGAGGACACCTCGTCAAGTGGTGATTCTAGAACCGTGGCTACCAATAAGTCGCGTGATGTCTCTTGGGTATTGAAGTAATAAATGCGGCAGTTTTACAGCAAATACCCTACGCAGATCTGATCTGATAGTAAACGTCGAAAAACGGCTGCCGGTCCACACTGCCGCAAATGAAGGACGCACACCAGCGTCGGCGCGACGCCGAAATGAAGATTTCGAGGCCGTTGCCCACGATCGAGCCGAGCCTCATTTCGCACCCCACACGCCAAGATCGACTCGTGAAGAACGGACAACAAATAGTGAGACTGGACGTACAAGAGAACGATTTCATCGTGACGACTACCAAAAATTGGGCGGTTACGACGTATAACCTAGATGCCACCGCGCAACCCGGAAACGACGCCGCGGTTTCTGATACTTGTTCCATACCCGAGGATGAATTCGTGCCCGACGCAAGTTGCTCATCTGCATGGCAGAAAATCGCACATGGCGGGAAGACCATGCACAATGTGATATTCATCACCAAGGACGTGATTGTAACCACAGAGCAAAGCGGACGTGTGTCGACGTGGTGCGTGCGTTCGGCGCAACGTCTGGACCGAGTTAATGTGCGAAGCGTGGATTTCAGTTGGGCGATGTGCAAAATCAATGACGAGCAGTTCGTCGTGGGCGACACGCAAGGCCATATATGTTTGTTCACGCACACTGCGGGGCGAGAGTTGAAAGAAGTGAGGCGAATAAGGAAAGCGCATTACCGATGGGTCGCATCCCTGGTTGTGTGTGGCAACCTGATGATATCGTCGTCACACGATGGCACGGCGTGTTTGTGGGATTTGCGAAACTGGCGGCGTGTGCTTACTGTTTACCATCAAGGCCCGTTGATCAACTGCGCCCTATCAAGTCGATACTTCATGACCAACAGCCTCGACGACTTCCAGTTCGATATGGCGAAGAAGCGTCAATTGCGGATATACCGTATCGACGAAAACGGGCAAGATTGTTCGCTCGTGAAGTTGTACATTACCGAGGATCGAATATGGATGCCCCGGTTCTCGAATGATGGCAATGTGTTCATGTGCTGGATAGCGAACGACGACCGGCGCGAATTGCTGACCTTCTTCAAGCTTGACACCGACTCTGTGCTGGCGCAAATCAAGGTGCAATGCTCGTGGGTGCTGGATTACGGGTTTCTCGCGGATGGAAGGCTTGTGGCGTGCGGGGAGTCTGACACGCATGCTGTTGTCGCGACACTTCCCAAGCATTTGCACAAACTGATAACTCCCGCGGAACCCGCGACTTCTGGGAAAGTAGTCGGAAAGCAAAGGTTCTGCACGATTGTCTAGATGCGATTCGCATCGATTCTGCACGGGGTTGTTTTCGTCTTCATCCACCTCCGACAAACTCTTACATAGCTGCCCGGTTTGTTTTCAACGAGCAGACCTCACCGTTGTTGGATTTTATTGCTTGAGAGTAACCATCCCCTTGGCACAGAAAACACTAGCATACTACTACAGGACCCATATTGTACAAAAACATTCGCACCTTCTTCTACGGTACACCCAACGATCTAGGAAGAGCACTCACATTCATTTGTAAATTACATGTACGCCGGGGGCGTGCGGCCCGCCGCTTTGTCATTTCGCAACCTCAAAAACCGCTTGCCCTCGGGCGACTTCACACTGGGCGCGAGCGTGAAGCGCCACCAACTCAACGGCGCGGACTGCGCCACTTCCGATTCGCATTTCGCGCCACCCAGCAGCCCGAAGCGCTCCCTAAACTGCGCGCGCGAATCCTCAGGTGGTGTTGCTTGCGCCGCACGAGTTGGCGCGGCGGGTGTGGGCGTGTCGACTGCAGACACAAGTGGTAGGTATGCAGGTAGCAACACGTCTACCACATCCACCACGAATGCGAACGCGGCCGCGCGGTCGGTGCGTTCACTGCCGGTGAGGCAGGCGTCGAGGAAGGCTGCATGCTGTTCCTGCGGGCTCGCGTGGTGCTTCGCGCACGGCGCGCGGCATTGCGACAGAAACGTGCGTACGTCGCGTGCGAACACGTTCGGTGGCGCTTTCCTACCGCGCGACAAATCGGCGGCGCCCGCGAACCACCAGCTCGTGGCGCCGCTCATGCCCAGTTGGAAATAGTGTACATTGGCTCGCAACGCCGGCGCGGTGGCGTCGCGCGGCTGCAAGCGGAACGACAGCCCCACTGCGTCGGTGGCGTGCGCGACACGCGCGTCCTCGTCCAGTTGCGCCAACGCACGGCGCCTCGCCGACGACGGGAGCGGCGAACGCCACACAGATATCACGGCACTTTCGAACGCGCGCCCGCCGCGCATGGTGCGCGCGCGCGGCGCTCTCGTTTTTCCCTCGCTTGTCGTGTTGTACGTCGGTGCGACGTCGGGGATGAGTTCGAAAGTGCCCAATCCATCAGCTGCGGCTGTCTGCTTGCATAACGCAAGCTGTGTACGTTCGCACAACGCCTCGAACCCGCTGAACGTGTCGTGTTGCGACCAGTCCGCTTTCGCAGTGGGTGTGCGACGACGGGCAGGCCGATGCAATCGTTGATTTCGCGTAGTGTAGCTGCCGGTGAAAGGTAGTGGTGGGGCAGAGACAAACGCCATTGCAGGTTGCGCGGAGTACTGGTAGGGGAACGGGGAGAGGGAGTGTCAGGCCAGGGATGGCATGGATGGCTCGAATTGTCGGGCAAGCAGTCGCGTCGGATTTACATTGCGGAAGTGTGTTGAAGCGCAGGCCACACCTCACTCAGCTGATTCCAGCTGGAATGAATTGATTCGCAACCCTGCACTCACGAAAGGGCAGCCATTTGCTGTGTACCCAATACGATTGCATGCTTGCAATTTGCAGAACATCAGCCACTGGTTTCGGCTGTATGAAAGTATACAAACGTACTCCGTTCGACCATCATTCCATTCCTCGTGCAACAATGTCATCGTGTTTTACTAACAGTAGACAGACTATCGGTTCCATATCGTAAAAAAACAATTAAGCCTGCTTCTCCGCGCCTACTTGCTCCTGTGCCTCGCCTTCTCCCACGTCGGGGAGAACGGAAAGCAAAGTGAGCGGCTGAATCGAGGCATCGTTCTTGATTCGGATTGTGACTATCGTGATGTCATCGATTTTGCCGCCCTGCCACTCCACGCCCGCCTTCTTGGCCGCCTTCGCGAACGGGCTCTCCTTCGACTTGTCGTAGCTGTACTTCGTGGCGACGTCCGCCAGTTCCTCGGCCAGCGCCGTCGGGTCTTCGCTTCTCGTCGCAATCGCCACAATCTCCTTGTCGTCCACGTTGTCGAACAGTCCGTCCGTCGCCAATATGCACCAATCCCCGTCACGCACCTTCTGCTGCACGTTCTGGCCCATCTGCATGGTGTCGTCGGAGTCGGTGCCGAGCTGGTAGGGGCAGTTGAAGAAGTGCTGGTCTTCGCGCGTGCGCCAGTGCATGCGTTCGCCGCGGATAATTCGCACCCCCGAGTCGCCGAGGTTGATGCCGAATATGCGCCCGAACTCGTCCATGCCCACTACACACGCCGTGCTGGCACCGATTTCCGTGTTGGCTTCCGCCGCGTTGAACGCCGCCTTCACCACGTTCTCGCTCCCCAGCTGCTGCACGCCCGCTTGCGTGAGCGCCGCCAGCATCTGCGAGTACCGGCGCGGGTCCACGCCGCGCGTGGCGTACGCCCCGGATACGCCATCGAAAACGCCCGCGCAGTTCCCCTCCACGAAGAACGCATCCTCCCCTGTCCCCTTCTCCGGGTGCGCCCTGTACGCGTACCCCACGTCAAAATTCAGTGTGATTTTCGGCGCGTCCTCGTCCTTTTTCTGCCATGGGAATCGGATCATCACCGGCGTTCGACGCGTCCGATGCCGGCGCATCACAGGGCGCGTGCTCAGGCTCACATTCGTCGTGCAGATGGTCGACGTGAACGAGGAACGCGTCGCTAGCACGTTGGGTGTCGATGCGAACGCACTCATCCTTCACCAGGTAGAAAATGCAGCTTAGTACCCACAATGTGTTGTGAACAGCATCGTGTACCTTGATAAGACACGGTAGAGGCATATGGGCCTCAGGATTTAGATCTCGCTTCGATTGATGCCATTGGCCGTACCCAAGAAATATCCCACGCCTGAACTGAATTAATACTGAACCAATTTTTGGATGAATCAGTTGAATCACCTGCACGAATACCGCGTGCCCTCCTTTCATTGGCGGAGTCGATCCCGATCCAATAAATCGCCGTCGTACTGTTCCATTTGCATCAAGCCGACAGTCGCTAGCTCGATTACCCACCTCCTTCGCTGGCAGCACACCGTCCACCGTCGCATCAAAATCGATTTCCGAAGCCGAACACTCGAATCGAAAATGTCGGTGGCCATGCCCGGTGGTTCTTCTGCGCGTGCCGCGCGTTCCGCGGAGAGCGCAGCGGAACGGGCCGCGATTCTGGGTGCGGCTGGCGCGGCGGGTGCCGCGGCAACTGTATCGGCGAGACTGCAATCGAACGAGCAAATGCATGAGCGTGCATTCGCACAGGAAGACGATCCGTCGTTGAGTGTGACACAGCACATGGCGTGTGGGGCGGTCGCCGGGTTAACCGAACATCTGGTGATGTTTCCCGTCGACACCATCAAAACCAGGATGCAGAGTTACACCGGGGTGCGAGATTACGCGAGCCGTAGTGTTTTTGGCGCGGCAAGATCCATCGCGATGAATGAAGGCCTAGGCGCGTTCTGGCGTGGCGCGGGCGCGGTGGCGCTGTCCGCGGGGCCGGCGCACGCGATCTACTTCGCCGCGTATGAGGGAATGCGGGAGAGTTTGGAGAATCGTGGGGTGCCTCTGGCGCCGTCGGTGGCGGGCGCTCTGGCGACGGTGGTTCTGGATGGGCTGATGACGCCCATGGACGTGGTGAAACAGCGAATGCAACTTGCCACCGATGCGACCAGATATCCGAATGTTTTGTCGTGTGTGAAAAATGTCTACACGTCGCAGGGCGCCGGTGCATTCTTTGCTGGATATCGTGCTACTTTGATTATGAACGTTCCGTTCACTGCGGTGTACATGGGAACGTACGATTTCGCCAAGCATTTATTGATATCGAGACAGCGTAACGATGGGACGTTTTCTGCCGGCTCTCATTGTTTGGCTGGCGCGGTCGCGGGTGGATCCGCTGCTGCGGTCACCAATCCGTTGGATGTGGTGAAAACGCGGCTGCAAACGCAGGGTGAAGTCGGGGCCAGGAGGTACCGTGGCATGACCGACGCGCTGTCTGCGATCTACGTCGAAGAAGGTGTCGCAGGCCTTATGCGTGGCGTCCGTGCGCGCATCATGTTCCAGGCACCCGCGGCAGCTGTTTGCTGGACAACGTACGAGTTTTGCAAGCACTTCATCAAGGTTGACTCGAATTAGTTTTGGCCTGACTGCACACTGTATTGTAGATAGTGACCAACCGGACGCTGCTCAACTCAACTCAACTCGGTGGTGACTCAATTCAGCTTACTTTTAACAGCCTTTCCATTTCTTTATTCCTCTTCTTGCTTAGTCGTGATGGCCCTCGAGTTTCAAAACCTCCTCCGGCACTTTCGGACGCTCCACCCATCCGCATTCCGAACAGAGACTGTGTGAAAGTCCGGGTATCACCATTGGCCTATCGCATGATGGGCAGTTCCCATACCTCGAATCTGCATACATTGTCGCCGTGCCTTCGACAACTGCCTTCACGGCACGTGTTTCGGCGACGCGGCGGGCTGCAGCTGCATCGGCTTCCAATTTCGCTTTTTTCTTTTCTTCGGCTTTCGATAACGCGCAGCGCCAAGTGGAAAGACGAGTTCGCGGGCGGCGCGCTGGCTGGCACGCCGAGCGCCAATCTGCAACACGCGTTGTGCAGGGTGACGATGATGGCGCAAACGCCATGGGACGAGAAGCGTGAGCTGGCGAGCAGAAAAGATAAGAGCGGTGGCAGGCGAAACCGTACACCGAAATATGAACGAGTGCTTTCCGTAAAGTCGAAACCCAATAAGCGAAGATTCATATCGATAAATCTCAGCACTCTTGCTCGTGGAGATCTTCGCACCTAGTGGTCGCCACATTTTTATCAGAGGCCACAAAGGTGCTTGTCTGTGAATCGTCGTGAATCATTGCCCCTCAAAAATTCCTATCCGTCGTTTCGCACTACTCCCTCTTGTTCCGTGCTGCCACACTGCGCAACGCCGCGCTATGGACGTCTCGTTCGTACACCCGCTGACCGTTCCCCGCCGGCCCAGGTCGCTGAGCCGCCGATGTCCGACCGACATGCGCATGGTCGCGGTCACGCGCACGTCTTCCGCGCCCGCCGTTGTGACTGCGAACGGCACCGAGTTTGCGAGTGACTATGAAATCCGTGCGAGCTATACGCGTGCGTTGAAACAGCTGCATGCCATGCGCTTCAAGCAGGAATGGGACAACATCCTGCGATTGTCGAATAGTGTGATCGCCGGCCCGATGGTGCGTTGTCTGGACGCGAGGCTGTACGCGGAAATGTTCTATGCCATGCGGCAACGTGGCTTGAAAGGCGACGCTCTCACAGCGTACGCGCTGTGGGACGAGCTGCGACAATCTAGACAAGCCAAGTCGTTCTTGAGCCCCAGGGTCTATCGATGCGTGGTGCAGCTGCTGTGCAAGTTCAACATGATACAGGAAGTGATTGTGGTGCGGCAGCAAGGGCGCGAGTGGAACTTCACGCTGAACCGCTTCCTGTACAACCTGTTCCTGAACTTGTGCGCGAAGGCGTCGCGCATGGACGAGGCGTTCGAGGCGCTGCAGGACATGGCCGAGGACCAGATACAGCCCGACATCGTCTCCTTCAACTGCCTCATTGTGTGCTGCGTCAATGCGGGCGATTTGGACATGGCACTGACACTCATGGAGCGAATGAGACAGTGGCCCAATCTCCGCCCCGATTTGTACTCGTTCAACTCGATTGTGAATGGCCTGTGCAAGATTGGGCGGCTGGACGACGCCTTCGCTATGGTCGCAAGAATGGAGATTGAGTCGGCTCATTACGCGGCTCACTCTGATGACGCGGACCCACCACCACCACCGTCGCCCACATCAGCAGAAATCGATGGATTTCATGCCAATGACTCGTTGGTGTTCCGTACACCGATGCACTGCCGATTCGCCCCGGACGTTTGCACCTACAACACACTGCTTGGGGGACTGGTGCAGAACAGCCTCCCGGACCTGCGCCGTGCGTTGCGGCTCAAAGCACACATGGAGCATCGCGGTATCAAGTTGACGGAAGTGACGTACAACGCCCTCATGACGATGGCGGGCCGTGGCAATCACATTCGTGAGGCGTTCTCATTATTTACAGAAATGATTTCGAACGGTATTGCACCCAATGTCGAATGCTACACTACACTCATCACGCTGTGTGCGCGGGCCAAGTTAGTGAATCGTGCGTTCGCCATTCATAATCATATGATTGCAGGTGGCATCCAGCCGACGGTGATCACGTTCAATGCGTTGATATCGGCTTGCCGGCATTCGGGTGATGGAGACCGTGCGTTGGATACTTTGGATGCGATGAGATTGCGTGGGGGCAAATGTGAGCCTGATGTCGTCACTTATTCGTCTGTCATCGATGCGCTGGGCAGAGCAGAACGGCTATCTGAAGCGCTGCAGATTTTCGACGAAATGCGAAGTGTGGGCATCGAGCCGAACGCGGTGACATACACAAGCGTGGTAGCGGCGCAAACTAGAGGGAACGATCTCGATGGGGCCATCGAAACTCTGATTGAAATGGAGGAAAGCGGAATTTCTGCGAATGTGTTCACCTTCTCGTCACTCATCAATGGCGCGGGTCGTGCTGGCAAGTTTGACCTTGCATTCGACTTGCTAGAAATGATGCGTGAACGGCAGATTCGCCCGACCGTCGTGACGTTCATAACACTGGTTGAAAATGCGGCCCGATGCGGACAGCGACGCTATCTTAATAGAGCCATTCGTGAGCTTGGGGCCGATAATGTTATTGGCCGGAAGAGCGACTACGATGCGATTGTTGAAATGAGTAAGGATGACCTTGTCTTGAAGCGCGAAGGCCGACCCCATCTCGAAGCGCTGGTTCACAGAATACGAAGCTCGGCGCGACTTAACGCTTGGGGTGGCGTAGCCAACCGTGTCCCACAAATGCGAGGGACTCGACGTGCGTCACGGAAGACAGTACCTTTAAAGGCGTAGATGCCACAGCACAGTAAACTGTAGCAATCCGTCCTGTGTTACACATCTGACCAAAAGTCTAGACTACCCGTAGTCGGTAATCGAATCAATGCATTCATAGAAACTCTAAGCAGCGAAATTGCAAAACGTTAGGTATTCAACTTATAAAATATGGAGGAATAGAGTTGAAAGGTACAAAGTAAATTCTATACGTGAAGGTAATTTCATACAATCTCGGACGTGATGTGCAGAAACGGCGCTTCAAAACTGATTTCTTTCACCTCTCATAGGTTATTAGTCAAATTAACACGCGGATTGCTATTCCAAAAGTAAATGCTCGAGTAAGAAGGTTTAAGGTACTGCTCTGAACACAATGAACCTTTTTCGATGCAAAAGTTTTTGTGAAGTCATTGGCAGTCAAGGACGGTGCAATGGTTTAGATTGTCCAAAGTAAATAGGAGAGGCGGCCGACTGCATAACCAAATGAGAGAAGAGTAGCTGGAGCGTTGAATTAATGTTTCTAATATTTGATTTATGATCTTTGAAATAGTGGACTGCATGACTCTGAACTCCAAGATCTAAAATGACGAACAAGCTAAAGCCAGATTTGCCAGAGATTATACCTAGAACTCATCGAAATTTGTAGCTAAAACTCCATCTCATTTACAGTTATTTACGGACTCAAAAAAGCACTGCAATATAGGAAAAAATTAGGGAAGTATTAAGAAATAGTACAGTTGTAGGTCTGTAAATAAATAAGATGGAGTTCTAGTATTTTTAGGACTGAAACTATAATTCATGCTATAAACGTTACGAACTTGTGTCTAACAACACTGCCTCAGCAAATCTATGGCAAGTTAAATCTCACGAACTCGCTTAGTACGGCTGGCACTCTTCATGCGTAGCAGTTTTTTTAATAGAATGACCAAAAATACTTGAAAATCGATCGAGGTGACTAGAGCTGAGCTGTCCTTCTCCCCGCTTACGCTCTTGAACAGTAAGTAATTCGATCTTTGACTGTCCAAATGCGTACTCAACTGCCCGTTCAGTATTCCTTGGACACCATGGTTCTATTTCTACTAGAATGATAATAAACTTAATTCCAATCTATACAGACTGAAACTGCAGTAGGAACTGAATTGGGCACAGCGAATGATGTCTTATAAGTTCTGCTGATTTTCTGCTAGAGACTATATTCGTCAGGTAATCAATAAAAAATACCTATTTATTCAATTGGATCAGCTCTACACACTCTGTTTCGGCCTATTCATTTGGCGCGAGGTGTAGAGCT
>JAAUYH010168808.1_pt1 | contig 10450 bp, 8 predicted proteins | sample 7278061 | NCBI WGS metagenome assembly JAAUYH01 (sample SAMN14350203, study PRJNA611818) | marine sediment metagenome | isolation source: surface marine sediment (0.6m) | place: French Polynesia: Moorea | collected 2018-08 | reverse complement strand
GGTCTCCTCTGAAATACACCCATGTCCTGAAAGCTAAGCAGGCTAGGAGCTTCTAGTCAATTCCCCTCCTTTATTTCACATAACTCTGGTAAATTATTCGAACCGGCCGATGCATGTTGACATACCCCAGGACGCGCGACTCGCAAGTAGAGTGCTTTTACTTGACGATGTCGACCGGCTTCTGCTTCTCGAAGCTCAACGTCCGGACGGTGGAACGTTCTGGCTCATGCCAGGTGGCGGCTTAAACGACGGCGAGAGATTTGACGACGCAGCCCGCCGCGAGGTCTTCGAGGAGACAGGGATCCATGTGAAGGTAGGCCCGTGCATCTGGACGCGTCGACACAGCTACAAATGGAACGGCGTCCAACACGACCAATATGAACGTTACTTTATTGCCGTGACAAGAGATTCCGAGTTGAAGCCTACTCGCCCAGATAGTTACATCGTTGGTTATCGCTGGTGGACAGTAAATGAACTGATTGATTCGGACCAACAGTTTGCGCCACGAAGGCTTCCTTACCTTTTACCTCCGATAATTCGAGGCGAGTATCCAGAGACTCCAATCGATTGTGGTATCTGACTCGCTTTACTATGCGATATAACAATCAAATGCACCGGAATTGCGTTCCACGTTGAATGTCCGAATCTATGCCACCTTCTGCAATCCGGTGATTTGAAGCGTTACACGGCCATTTACGCCCGTTGATTTACAAGCAATGCTATCAAACCCATTTCAAGCTGTACTTCGTTCGCGAATCAAAGGTGTTCACGAATTGTGCGAGGCTGCCGCCAACATGGGGCACGCACCGACGATCGGCGACCTGCGAGAGTTCTACCTTCGCAGCTTTTTCAAGGATTTACGCCGCCCGGTGTAACGGTGCGCTCGGGTATTGTGTGTGACCATCAAGGAATGTGCAGCCGTCAGCTTGATTGTGTGGTGACCCTTGATTCAAGTCTTCCGGTACTCGGAATGAAAGGTGATATATCCCTGATTCCTGTCGAGTCAGCGCTGATGTATATCGAAATCAAATCACGGATCGATAGGGCAGCTCTGCAGCAGGTCGAGGGACAACGAGAAAGCATAAATCGCCTTTGCGTGGCGGGTACGTCAGCCACAGACGCGAAGTTCATTTTTCCCGCAATGTTGCTTGGAATCGACTCAAAAAGCCTTTCGGCACACTCAGTTGCAGACTGGATGAGACACAACAGAGATACAGTTGTCTGCTGTGTCGTTGGACAGTACTTCACTAAGCTCAACGCCAGTGGCACTATTGAGATACCGAAATCAACCGACGCCAGTCATGAGTACCGAGAGACTCTCGCTTTTATGCACGCATTTCATGATGGTCTGAAGGGCCTGATGAAAATGCGTCAGCATGAGCCCGTAATTTCCGCATACCTCTTTAGCGGGATTTCCGAGTCTGATTTAATCGTCAATGAATAGAAAAGGGCCGTGTAACAATTGCGTGAACCGGAGCGGCGAATCCGGCGGAATCTGAAATCAATGCGTAATGTCGCTGCCCGGTAACGCTAGGCGTTATGAGGCCTAAGTTACTGGGGAGGAATGCACTTTAAAGTTATCGGTAGGGTGTTTGGAAGATGGAAGGTGATAACAATTCGTGTTTGAGAACGATACTTCTCCGAATCCCTGATATTAAGGATGTTTCAGAAGCGTTTTTCTCACTGCATAGCCCAAATTGCATCCGGGCATCAGGCATTGAACCGTGCGTTTGCACCAGCGGAGATGTCGAAGACTTCTCCAGTAATCAGCGCCGTATCTTGGCTGCATAAAACCTTGACCACTCGTGCAATATCAATGGGTTCATAAGCTCCAATCGGTATGGGGTTCATAGCTTTTGCCACTTCGATGACAGCTTCGAAGTTTGGATTGTTCGGGGACACAGCGTTGAGAACATAGTCGTTGTCTGCCAGTTTCGTCCGAACCCATGTTGGGCAAACTGCATTACACATCACATTATGTTTAGCCATCGCGAGAGCAGTACTCTTCGCAAAGCCGATCAATCCCCATTTTGTTGATGCATAGACCGAGAAGTCCTCGTTTCCAATCCGTCCCAACATTGAGGAAATCATCACGATTCGGCCAGCGTTCTGCCTGCGCATAATTGGTAGTGCTGCTTGAGTAGTTTTGATTGCTCCAGTGAGATTGATGTCGATGACAGTTTGAACTTCGTTGTCAGGAAACTCATCGAGCACACCAACGTGAGTAATACCGGCATTGACTACCAGTATATCTAGACGGCCGAATTCACTGACTGCACGTGCAACACTCTCTTTCAGCTTCGCGCTGTCGCGAACATCGCCTTTAATCGCGATGCATTTAACGCCAAGGGCTTCGATGTTCGATTTTGCCGTCGCCAAATCTTTTTCGTTCGCCAGTGGATATTTGACTGTATCGATATTGCCTGCGATGTCGTAGAGGATAATGTTTGCGCCCGCTTTGGCGAGTTCTTGGGCACAGGCGTAGCCGATGCCCCGAGCACCGCCTGTTATAAATGCGCACTGACCTGTAAATTCACCAGTTAGTTCTGGTGATGGTTGTGCGGTCACGTCGACAGAAGCGTCCTGCGCCGCAGCGGGTGAGCCCAGAACGGCAGCGGTAGCAGCTGCTATACCAATGGCGCCAGTCGAGAGGAGTTTACGACGAGTTGGATCTGAGGGACCAGAAGAACCGTGCTGATCACGAGACATAATTAATTCTCCGTTGTATATATTGTTTAGGAACGCATGGTGGCGATCACATTCCAGCCCTTCGTCTGGAATAACTTGGCCGTTGCCTTGCCAATGCCGCTGGAGGCCCCGGTAATGAGAATTGTGTTGTTCACGGTTTAATTCCTTATTTTCCTTAAAGGTTCATGCCACCAGAAACTTCGATGCGTTGGGCAGTGATCCATTGATTGTCACCCACCAGCAGGCTAGTGATGGCGCCGCCGATATCGTCAGGCAGACCGGCCCTGCCCATTGCCGTGGAAGAGGCGATGAATTGGTTTATATCGGGATTGTCGCGCACCACCCCTCCACCGAAATCGGTTTCGATGGCTCCGGGTGCGATCGCATTTACCGTAATTCCCCGTGGTCCCAGTTCCTGCGCTAGATAGCGGGTCAGCACTTCAATGGCCCCCTTCATGGCGCCGTAGGCTGCATAACCGGGCAGCGAGAACCGAGCCAGTCCAGAGGAAAGATTCACAATCCGTCCTCCATCTTCGATCAGGGGCAGAAGGCGTTGCGTCAGGAAGAAAACCCCCTTCAGGTGAATATTCATCAGCGCATCGAACTGATCTTCCGTGGTGCCGGCAAAAGATGCATGGATACCGATACCGGCATTGTTCACCAGATAATCAAAGGACTGGCGTCCCCACACCTGCTGTAGCGTGTCGGCGAAACGTTCGGTGAAGGCTGCAAACTGGGTCGTGTCGCCAGTGTCGAGTTGGAGGGCCGCGGCCTTGCCGCCGCTGCTTTCAATCTCGGCAACAACGGCATTCGCCTCAGTGGGACGACTCAGGTAAGTCAGCACGACACCCACCCCTTTTTTCGCTAGATGCAAGGCTGTACTGCGGCCCAGGCCGCGACTACCGCCGGTGATGAGAGCAATCTTGTCGGTCATGGGCATTCCTCAACAAGTGATGTCATCAATTTAGTGCGAATTGCCCGAGCCGATGTGCCCCATTCTCCGAAGAATTTGCCTAATCCTCCGAACCTTTCTTTTCTCTATAATCGGGATGTCTATCGTGCGTTATGGTCCTTATAGACAGCAAGGGAGGCGTTTATGCAGACCCAAGATTTGCAGACCCAAGATCTGATTAACCGGGTATGCGCATATTCAGGCCGCCAATGCCCTACAGAAGATACCTGTCCTACTGACCTTCCTGGGCTGATGATTCTGCGCAGTCGTCGGCCTACCTCATTACAGACTATTCTTTATAAGCCACTGTTATGCCTTATCCTACAAGGACGAAAAGAAACTTATATAGGGACACGCCAGATTAATGTAGCAGCGGGGGAGTCCATAATTGTCAGTCATCACCTACCCGTCACTTCGCGGGTGACAGAGGCCAGTGAGCAGACACCCTATGTAGCACTGGTGCTGGAGCTAGATATGGCGATCGTACGTAGCCTATACGGGGAGGTGGATGAATCGGAACTGGAAGAGGCGCAGGCCCGCGCCCTAAAGGTGGGTGCGACCGATTCCGCCTTGATGAATGCCATGGGGCGGCTATTCGATTTGGTAGATCGGCCGCTGGAAGCTAAGGTTATGGTTCCGCTACTCCTGCGGGAAATCCATTTTCGGTTACTTCTAGCACGCCACGGCGGCACATTGCGCCAGTTGCTACGACAGGGAAGTCATGCCGATCGCATCGCTAAGGTAATCGCCCATATTAAGCAGGACTATACCACCCCCATAGCCGTGGCTGAGCTAGCCAGCCTGGCTGGGCTCAGTCCATCATCTTTTCACGAGCATTTCAAGGCGCTGACGGCGACAACGCCATTGCAGTACCAAAAAGATCTCAGACTCCTCGAAGCCCGACGACTGCTGATGGAGGGGAACCATAGTGTTTCTGGCGCAGCCTTTGAGGTGGGGTATGAGAGTCCCACCCAGTTCAGTCGCGAGTATTCCCGCAAGTTTGGCGCCTCACCGCGCGAGGACTTGGCCAAACATTCGAGAGGGTAGTTTTGCATCAGATCTGAAAGTCCTCCGAGTCATTGAAAAGTTACTATTCGACCAAAGGGAATTCTCGGCAGCTTCAAACTTCGGATAATCAAAATAATCGTGTATAGCAGCATTAAGGCGGAAAAGATGCCGCCCACCTTTGCTTTGAGAAACGGTGAGGTAAAAAAGACAAAGATTAATACAATCAGCAGCTGTCGATATTTTTGGGCGGGAGGTTTGTGAAGAAGTTTCATATCAGAGGCTTCTTTCAAGATGCTTTGTTACCTAAGACACTGTCTTCCGAATATGATGAGATTATGAGGATTGGGGACTGATATTTCAGCCTGGGACTTTATATCCCTAAGGGATTTGTAGACAAATATAATCACATCCACCCATCTACTCATCCACCCATTCACTGCCTTTTACTAGGACTTTATTATTCGCGAACCCTTGAGTCGGAAGCGATCGCACAGCGGCGGACACACAGCCATGAAACACAAAGCATTGGTTAATTCACTAGGACCGGGCTCAATGATAGTGTCCCCCGGAACAAAGGTTAACCTGAAAAACTATGATCCAACCTATACCGGAAAGTTCAAAAAAGACGAGGCCAGAGCGTATTTAGCGGAGAGCATTGAGCAACTGACTAAGTTTCAAGATATGCTCTATGCTCAAAACATCTATGCCTTGCTAATCATCTTTCAGGCATTGGATGCAGCGGGTAAAGACAGCACCATTAAACATGTCATGTCGGGGATTAATCCCCAAGGATGTCAGGTGTTTAGCTTTAAACAGCCATCCGCCGAGGAACTGGATCATGATTATCTCTGGCGCTCATTTAAGGCCTTGCCAGAGCGGGGACGGATTGGCATTTTCAATCGTTCTTACTACGAAGAAGTGCTAGTTGTGAGAGTACACCCCGAATTGTTGACCAAGCAACAACTGCCGCCTTCAGCAATCGGAAAACATATCTGGAAACAGCGGTTTGAGGAAATCAACAATTTTGAAAAGTACCTGGTCAACAATGGCGTCCACGTGTTGAAGTTCTTTTTGCATGTTTCTAAAGCGGAACAGAAAAAACGGTTTCTAGACCGCATCAATCGCCCGGAAAAAAACTGGAAGTTTTCCATCAGCGACGCCCACGAGCGTTCCCATTGGAACGCCTATATGAAAGCCTATGAGGACGCCATCACACACACCAGCACCCCTTGGGCTCCCTGGTATATCATTCCTGCTGACCATAAGTGGTTTACGCGCTTGGCCGTGTCCTATTTTATTGATCAAAAAATCCGCTCCCTAGATTTGGCCTATCCCAAGGTGAAGCCTGATCATCTTCAACAATTGCAAGCCGCTAAGGTGATGTTAGAGAAGGAAGACTAAGCAGCTTCAAATGTCGATTAAACTGCTGAAAAATACAGAAGCTATTGCCCCAGTATCTGACGATTAGCTGTTAGTTGGGCATTTCTTCCTACCTCCTCCTTAATCTTCGCCATCAACACGATCGCAGATCGCGCCTCCACCTGATAATCATCCCCCTCAATCAACGGCGCAGCATCTAAATCACAGAAATCCTCGGGGGGGTTCAAAGCAGTATCCACAATTCGATGCCAGCGATCGCACTGATCCAGCGGCGGCAGCTCAAAGGTCAGGGGACGCCAATAGGCGTTAAAAACCACGTATAAATGTTCATTACAGTGGGGGTGACGTAGGGTAAACGCCAGACTATGGGAATCTTCTCCCCAGTCGGGACTGCCTAATTGAACCCCATGCCAAACAATATGGGGGCGCTGACTGCCATAGGCAACCTCAAGCAGACCCTCCTGACGAAAAATCTCCCGGGCTTGGATAAAGTGAATCAAGCCTCTAACAAAGCGCAGCAGATCGGCCTGTTGCTCCACAGCGCTCCAATCGAACCAACTTAACGGATTATCCTGACAGTAGCCATTGTTGTTACCTGACTGGGTTCTACGAACCTCATCCCCCATCAGCAACATAGGCGTCCCCTGAGACATCAATAACACAGTGAACAGATTCTTAATTTGCCGCAGTCTCAGCGCTTCAACCTCAGGATCATCGGTTTCCCCCTCCTCGCCACAGTTCCAACTGAAATTATCATTCGCCCCATCTCGATTGTCCTCGCCATTGGCTTCATTGTGCTTATGGTTGTAAGACACCAGATCATTTAGAGTAAAACCGTCGTGGCAAGTGATAAAGTTAACGCTACGATTGATGTCAATCCCCTGTCTTTGATAGATATCAGGACTGGCTAACAGTCGAGCGGCTAAGCGATCAACTGTAGCGGCGTCGCCTTTGATAAACCGACGGGCGTCATCCCGGAAGGGACCATTCCATTCCGAAAACCAATCAGCAAACCCCACAAATTCGCCGACATGATAGAGCCCCGCTGCATCCCAGGCTTCAGCAATCAGCTTTGTCCCCGCTAAAACCGGATCCGATTCAATCACCCACAGGACGTTAGGGGTGGTTGATCGCCCAGCCTGCGGTTGTCCAATCGTATCTCGAGTTAACACAGAGGCCAGATCAAAGCGGAAACCATCCACATGCATTTCAGCCACCCAGTAGCGTAAGCAGTCCAAAATTAACCTGCCGACAATCGGGTGGTTGCCGTTAAACGTATTGCCACAGCCGCTAAAGTTGCAATAATGGGCCGGGTTGTCTTCCAGCATGTAATAGATGGAATTTTCCAATCCTCGGAACGAGAGCGTGGGACCTTCGTGGTTGCCTTCCGCGGTGTGGTTGAACACCACATCTAGAATGACTTCAATTCCCGCTCGATGCAGGGCCTTGACCATATCGCGAAATTCATCCACAGGACCCAGCGGATCGCGGCGGGCGCTATAGGCTCGATGGGGAGCAAAGAATCCCAGCGTGCTGTAGCCCCAATAATTGGTCAAACCAGGTCTAGCGTCTGCCTCCTCGAAATAATGGATCGGCAACAACTCCACTGCTGTGACGCCCAAGTCCTTCAAATAGGGAATTTTCTCCACCACCCCGGCATAGCAACCCCGGTTTTCTGGAGCCATCCCAGAATTGGGGTGGCGGGTAAACCCGCCCACATGCAATTCATAGATGACAGTGGTGGAGTAAGGTCGACACGGGTTAATGTCGCCTTCCCAATCGTAGGTTGTTGGATCCACCACCACTCCCCGCAGGGCTTGGGCGCAGTTATCCCCAGGCCCAATAGCGGCGTCCCGACTATAAATTTCATCCCCAACAATGGCCCGGGCATAGGGATCCAGCAGCACCTTTTCGCCGTTAAACCGCAGCCCCTGTTCAGGGGCGCAAGGTCCATAAGCGCGAAAGGCGTAAATCTGCCCTGCGCCGATACCGACGACAAACACGTGCCAGTAAAAAAACTTTCGGTTTTGCTTAGGATCGAGGGGGATCGTATAGGTTGGTTGAGGATCGTTGGGGTGTTCAAATAACAAAAGTTCGATTGCTTCTGCACTTTTAGAAAACAGGCTGAAATTAACGCCGTTGGGGTAGACGGTGGCGCCTAACGGGTAACTATCGCCAGGGAGTAGGTCAAGTGTCATGGGTGTTGGAGGGTAGGGGTTGGTAGGCAGATAAAGCAATAATTGCAGAGAGTGGATAAGTGGATGGGTGGATGAGTGGATGGGTGGATGGGATTAATTTAGCTGAAGTTTCCCGGAAGGATAGAAGTGAGTAGCCAGTTGTTCTCAGCAACTATTGAGCGGCTATTGGAAGTGCGAAAAGAAGGGTGATATTACAAAAAAACAGCGCCGAACGACACCGTCAAAATCCCCAGCAACCCTGCAAAGATGACATAGTATAAGGTTGGCGATAGAACCTTTCGGATTAATAGCCCTTCGCGACCGACCAGCCCAACCGTCGCCTCAGCCGCCACGATATTGCTGACACAGATCATATTGCCAGCAGAAGCGCCGACACATTGCAACCCTAAAATAATCGCGGTAGGAACGCCGATTAGGAGAGCGACGCCAAACTGAAACAGTGAAAACATCAGGTTGCTGACCGTGACGCTCCCCGCTACGAACGCACCAATTGTGCCGACAATCGGGGCGAAAAATGGCCAGGTTTGTCCCGCCAGGGTCGCCATCCCATCCGCTAAGGTTAGCGGCATACTCGCCAGCCCAGAGGAATTGACGCCTGAGTTAATGAACACCCGGGCCATCAAGACCGCCGCGCCTAACGCTAAAGCCGTTTTCTGCAAAACTGGCAGCGCCTGCACAACAGCCCGTCCCATTGCCTGGGGCTTCATGCCATGGATAAAAAAAGTGACTATGACAACAATAATGAATACGGTAGACGGTAGATATAGCGGTTGAGTCGATATCGTCACCTCAGTTCCCAATAGATTGCGCCAGGTCAGAGTGACCGCCTGGAGCCAACCCCGAATCGGCAAAAACTCCAACCGGGTCAGCATTAAAAAAAAGCCTAGCAAAACATAGGGGAGCCAAGCTTTGTGGGCCGCCATGACACGAGGCAATGTGCAGGTCGGCGTACGGATCGTTTGGGGGTTGGGTTGAACAGGCTGACTCGACCAACTGTCTGGCCATTGATCAGGCGTGGGAAAGTCCCAAGTCGAATTTGGCGTCAGAAACCCGCAACGGGCGGCTGGAACCACAATGGCTAGTCCCACCAATCCTCCAATCATTGATGGAAATTCTGGTCCTAGAAATACTGCGGTGAGGGTATAGGGGACCGTAAACACCACCCCTGCAAATAGAGCGAATTTCCAGGCGGCCAGGCCATTTGCCAAAAATTTGCGTGGGTTTGCCAACGACCTTTGGCTAGGACCAAATCCAGCTGTGATCACCATGACTAAAACCAGCGGCAGAAAGACGCCAATGACGCCATGAAAGACGCTAGCCCAGCGCCCAATCACAGCAAGATATTCCGATTGTGTCAGTCCCAATTCGATCAGGTGTCGCTCTACAGCCGTCACCCCGTCTAACCCCGCATCAACTCCAATCAAGATAGGGGTGCCGACGGCCCCAAAGGTTGAGGGGGTGCTTTGAATAATCAAGGCGGCGATGACGGCCGCCATGGCTGGAAAGCCGATCGCCACCAGCAGCGGGACGACAATCACCGCAGGCGTGCCAAACCCGGAGGCCCCTTCTATAAAGCTGCCAAATAACCAGGCAATAATAATCACCTGTACTCGGCGATCGCGGGAAATGCCCATCAGACTCTGGCGAATGGCCGAAATCGCGCCAGATTCCCGTAAGGTATTGAGGAGCAAAATGGCCCCAAAGACAATGAAGAGAATTTCAGCGGCGGCGACCAATCCCTGAATGCTCGCCGCCGCCACTTCCACAAAAGGCACGCGCCAAACTAAGAGGGCAAGACTTACTGTTACCAGATAGGCGGCGGGCATCGCTTGACCCGCCGGTCGTCTGGCGGCCACAAGCAGGCAAAAAACGGTGGCGATTGGCAGCAAGGCCGCCAGTGAGTAAAGAAGTAGCGCCATGGGTTAGTTGAGTAAGGATAGAAACACGCACTAGGGAACCTCGAAAAATTCAAAATACACTCGTCCGGTCAGCCTTTAAGTCAATTTTTTTGAACAGTTGAATGGAACGTAAATGCATAATCCTCATATCCGAACATTGACTCTTGCATAGTCATCGCGCTTCAATTTGGCGGCGCCTGAAACCTAGGATTGCACCCTTAGTGGTGCAGAAAACTCTAAGACTGACGAGACTCAAGACGAGAAAACGGTAACCTTTGAAAACTCGATTCGGGTATCGATGCGCTCTTTTTTCTTGCGGGAGGCGT
>JAAUYH010073241.1_pt1 | contig 10450 bp, 7 predicted proteins | sample 7278061 | NCBI WGS metagenome assembly JAAUYH01 (sample SAMN14350203, study PRJNA611818) | marine sediment metagenome | isolation source: surface marine sediment (0.6m) | place: French Polynesia: Moorea | collected 2018-08 | reverse complement strand
GGTTCAAGTAAGAAATACGCTGACAAGTTTGATTTTGATCTATGTGAGCTAACCGATTTTCACCCCAGTCAATACATCAAAGCGATACAGGCAGCGGAACAGGCTGGTTATGGCACGATTATCATTGATTCACTCTCCCATGCCTGGTATTGGGAACTAGACGCAGCAGGCAGTCAGCGTAATAGCTTTGCTGGCTGGAAGAATGTGCGACCCCTGGAACGTAAGTTAATTGATGCCATCATCGCTTGTCGCGCCCATGTCATTGCCACCATGCGGACTAAAACCGAATGGGTAGTTGAAAAGAACGACAAAGGTAAAGCTGAACCCCGCAAAATTGGTACGACACCAGTACAAACAGCATCAATTGAGTATGAATTTGATATCGCGGGAGAAATTAACCAGCAGCACATCTTAACGGTGAGTAAATCTCGCTGTTCGGAACTAACCGATAAAACTTTCCTCAATCCTGGCAAAGAGGTAGCAATAGTCCTCAATGAATGGATTGGGCAACCCTGGAAGAATTGGAAGTCAGCCGATGATGCTATTTCCTGGGCTGAGAAAAAATTACCCGATATCAAACGCGATCGCTTGTCTATCGAATTTGACTCTCTAGAGAGCAGTAACGGCAAAAAAGCCCTTGCTTGGGTTGAATATATCAACGAGTTGGTTAAATCTTGATTCTAAATAGGCAGAGCCAATCGCTAAAAAAACAAGAACCAGACTATGGCGTCGCGCAAAATCAACAAAATTACTAATAAGGCGTAAATATCATGACTTCTTTAACTAGAGAACTTTTCAATTCTCATAGTCCTTTATATCAATGGTTTGAATCTAAGCAATCTGATTGTGGCGATCGCTTGATTGACAGTCACAATTCACAAATGAATAAAAGCAAGATAATCAGACCATCAGGACACATTAAAGACTTTGCTCTTCTTGGAACAGCGTTTGTATATGCTTTTCGATGGCATTTGGGATTACTCAATCACAGTTTTAACCAAACAGTAGCAAGTTACCACCTAAATTCGATTGTAGCGAGTAAACTTCTCAAAGCAAAAACTATTGAAGAACGAGCGATCGCTTGTCTAATATTTGCTGCTTATGAAAAAAAATATCGTTCTGGCAGTGTACATGAGATAGCTACAGTTTTGATGAATAAAGATAAAAACCAACTCAAACCAGAGCTAAATTATGTCTCTGTAATGATTGATGATTTGGTTAATTTAATAGATTCAATTCCTTCAGTTTGGGATGTAAATAATAGTAGTTTGACCAAAGGTAAATACTTTTTGAATCCTACTTTTATTGGTAGCAATTGTATTAGTGCCGATGCTCAACAAATTGTAGATGGCTCCCTTATAAAATGTTTTACTACTCTTAAGAAATCTCCTTTAAGTAAGCAGCATTTTTGGCAACAAATAGCCTATGTTTTAATGGATTGGGACGATAAATATCAAATAGATAAAATCTGTTGGTATTATTCCAGACAAAAGGCTTTATTTATATATCCAATAGAATCATTATTTAAAGATTTAAAAGGATTAAGAGCCGAGTTCAAAGATTTTGTCATAGACAACTATAACGACGATGAAGATGAAGAAGAATTTTTTTCTCGTTGGTTTTTTCAATAACTTTTTTTGCCTACAAACAACAACAACAAAGACTTTAAAACTATGACTACACCTAAACTTTGGGAACTATCGTCAGAAATTCAAAACCTTGAGAATGCGATAAGCGCGATCGCAGACGATGAAAACTTAACTGAAGAGGAACGAGAAACCAAATTACAGTCAACCTTCAATCAATGGCTCTCTGCTGGGGAATCTTTTAAGAGCAAAGCCGAACAAGTAGCAAGATATATCAAGCATCAGGAATCATTAGCCGATGTAAGAAAAGCTGAAGCTAAAAGGATTCAAACCCTAGCCAAGCAAGCAGAGAATGGCGCAGCCAGACTGAGAAAATATCTTATTAATGAGATGATTCGTACTGATGTTAAAAAGATTGATGGCACGACGGTCAAAATCGGACTGAGGAAAAAACAACCTGCTGTGTTGTTAAATATTCCTCCTGAAGAACTTCCCGCCGAATATGTTCAGGTCAGCTACAAGCCCGACTTAACCAAGATTAGGAAGCTGCTTAAATGTGATGGTCAAGGTGCAATTGGTTGGGCTTATCTATCCGAAAATCAGGAATATTCTGTAACTATTCGTTAATTATTTAATTATAGCGATCGCTTATTAATTTAGGCGATCGCTCAGTAAGCAGAACAGTATTCTCACTGTTTCCAAAATCACACACAACCGCCTAAATTGGGTTCTAATAATGTGTCACCTAATACAAATATCAAAAAGTTCTATGACAAAACAGAATTAATTGCCGCGATCGTTCTAAAATACCCCTAAATAAAGCGAAAACAGTTGCCCTTAACATTTCCAACCGTTAAACAACTGCTTTCCCCCAAACCTACCGCCTTATCTATTGAGATAGGTGGCGCGGTTTTTGTGTACATATTTTTGCCACATGCCACATCTGGATTATGCCACAGATAAAGATTGAGTTTCAAGAATTTCCCAAAAATATTACGGTCGGTTTATCTGGATTCCCTGCATGGAAGAAAGTTCTAGAGCTAACCAGACCTGTTAATGGAAGCCGCGAGCTTTGGCTCAAACTCGGTCACGATAAATTTATTGTTGGCAACTATTCACCCGACGGTCATTTTTCCGCTTGGCATACCAAGGGCAGTGGTTCTCTTCGAGTGAGAACTCGTTCAATTCCCGACTGTTGGTCATACGTTTCTAATTGGGCTAAGAATAATGACGGCGGCGTATTCTTCATTCCCACACAGCCACAGGGATATCCAATCAAGGAGGCGATCACCCTCTCAGATGATATTGCCGCCGAACTTGACGAAGGAACACCAGAAGAACAGTTAAGAATTATTAAGGAGTTCGTCACCATTTCAGGATTAGAACCTGCTTATATAATTCACAGTGGCTCTAAATCCTATCATCCCCACTGGAAAGCAACAGAACATCTACCCATTGAGAAAACAATCTATGTAAGACAATTAATCTGTATTGTTCTCAACTCCGACCCAGCGATCGCCAATCCTCACCAGCCGATGAGAATGGCGGGATTTTACCGCAGGGAAAAAGGCAGGGAACAGACTTTAGAGTATGGGAGCGAATCTCGTTACAGCTACGAGCAATTAATCGCGGGAATTAGGGCTTATTTTACGGCATTGAATATTCCTTTTCCTGAGTCTTTATCAGAAGAAAGATGGCGTATTTATAAACGAGGTAGAAGAGACGGCAATTTAGACTTATCGATTCTGACTTGTCCTGAATCAGAACTTTACCCTAAACCCCAAGTTCGAGTTACTCCCGTAGTTACCAGCAGTAGTTACTCTGGTTCAATTCCTCTAGAACTAGCACTCTCGTCATCTAATCAGGAAGTTTTAAACGGAGTAGGGAGCGATCGCAACAATACGGGACTGGCTTTAGCTAGAGATTTAATTGGCTGTCATGATTGGTTGCGAAATAATGGTTACTCGGTTGAGGGCGAGCCATATCAGTTATTTATCAATTATTGCTACTCCTGTACTCCAGGAGGGGGTTGGAACTCAAGAGAATGGGAGGCTATATGGCGTTCGGCTCGTAGGGGTAATCCTGCACCCGCGAGAAGAGACTTAACTGAATTTGTCCACTGGTATCGTTGGGAGAATGACGAAGATTATAAACAAGCTGCTATTGCTCAGTGGAAGAATAAGAACAGCTATCCAACAGTTGAACAGTCAAAAGTCAATTCAGCTCGCGCTCGATCGGAATTTATCAACTGGTTAGAGTCGAAAGTCAAAGGATTATCAAAACATTTCAAAAAAGGTTTTGGGCAATATCTCAAGTTAAGCAAACCTGTCACCCTACCCAAAACCATCAAATACGACCCCGATACACCATTACCTAACAAGAGTGACTACGAGGGTCAACAACCACCTAGAATCAAGTTCTCGCACGGGCAACGACACGAAGTAATTGCCAAACTGCGCTCGCTCGGTTGGCAGTTTGTCTTAGACCGAAGCTTTATGGGAACTGGTAAATCTCATGACATGGGGCAATTTGTTAACAGTGCGGGAAAAACTTGGTATTTAGACTTAAACCACAGAAACCCCACCACTGAGACGGTAGAACGTAACTTTAACGATTTACCTGTAAGGCACAATGGCTTAAACCATGACCCATTAAGAAAAACACCATTAGGCAATCCTCATCTCAAATGGGCGGGTGAAGGTGACGAAAATCCAGATGTACAGAGTTTATGTCACAATGCCCATCTATTTTTAAAACTCCAAAATAAAGGTTATCCAGTTGATAGCTTAAAAGATTTTTCAGATGAATCTACTCTCAATCCTATTTGTAAAAGCTGTAAGTTTAATAAATGGAAAGTTGACGGAGATAATGGCGACAAGATAGCTATTTGTGCAGCAAAACAAGGGGATGGATACGGCTTTAGATTCGCACGTAAAGAAGGTTTAAGTCATAATCAAATAAGAGCTAGTCTCGATAGTTTACCAAGCAAAGATGATTACAATTACAGCCAAGATATAGCAATTGTTGATGAAGCTTCTCGCTTAATTAGAGGTACTAAAACCGTCACCGCCGACATCAAAGACTTCTCAACTAAGATGGTCGAGCTAGAACAATTTCCCTCATTATTTAACCTGCTCAAACCCCTAAGAGAAATCTTGATTCCTTTACTATCGGGTCAAGAAAAATTGGCATTTTACGGGTTAAATCACCAACAAATAATTGATTTATTACCCTCACCCCCTGAAGAATTAGAAGAAATCATCAAGGCGATCGCCTCTCTTAATCCTAGTTGGCAGGATTTATCTGTTGAACCAGATCGGGTAAAAGGTTGGGGTAAAGATTGGAAGGCATCAATGGCTACTGCTAATTGGTACTTAAACACTGAAGCCCGCGCCATGACCAAAGAAAATATTGACAACCTAGCCAGTAACTTTTTAGTTGATTTATTGATGATCTGGGCGGGATTGACACCAGGGGCAATTAGAATTGATAGCCGCCGCCACCTGATTGTTACCACCTCCGATCCCAGACATGGTGAGCTGCTCAGAGCAATGAGCCAAGTAATTATGCTCGACGCTACTGGCAATAAACAATTACTAGCTAAAAGATTAGGGGTGAGTCGCGATGAGCTTATTGAGATTGAGCAAGAGCTACCCAAGCTAGACAACTTGACCGTGGTTAATGTGGAAATAGAAGGAATGTCCTCTAATCAATGGTCGCCTAACTGTCAAAACCGCCTTGATGCCTTAATTAACTACCTAGAAACCCAGCATCCAGGAATTCCCATCTTAGGACTCAAAAAATATGCGACCGCACTCAAGCTGAATGGTTGGTGGTTCAATGATAATCGAGGTAGTAACGCCTTTAAATCCCATGCCGCGATCGCTGCGGTAGGCAAACCTCAAATTAATCTGGGTGTGGTTGAGGATGAATACCTAACTTTATATGGCACTCTTGATGGATTTGATGACTACTACCAATCCTTAATTGATGCAGAAGTAACTCAACTGATAGGCAGACCCAGGGCGCATTTATACCCATCACAACAGTTCGTAATTTACCTCGTTGGTACTGGGCATAAAATTGATTATCTAGAAAAACTAGGAATCAATATTGTCTCCCGCCATGCTTTTGAATTGACTTCTGAAGCTGGAACACCCAAACAGGTAAGTCAATACAAAATAGTCCAGTCCGTCACCCGAATTTTACAAGCAGGTAGAACTAAAATTACTTGTGCCACCCTAGCAGCAGAAACAGGCTTAAGTCGCGACTATATCAAGAAACTAATCGCGGAAATAGGGGGGATGATGGCATTCAAAAAATGGGTACTGTCCCTATATAACTCCTATAGGAGTAGTACCCGTTTTTTCGACCCAGATTCCTTACTTGCCGATGCCAAAATCAGGGATTGGATGAGACTTGAACCCGTAGCCGCTACCAAAGAAATACTAGAAGAATTAAAAACCCACGGCTGGCGGGACTTTCAGTCTTATTTAAACAACTTTAGCATTGATATCCAAGCCGAGATTTGGGCATTGCTCGCACCATTGTTCCTACCCCCAAGTGAGCTAGCGAACCTCATAAGTGAATCCAGTAAGAGCGATCGCGAATAGTTTTCACGGGCGATCGCCGATGAAGAGAGAGTAAATGTTCTTTTAATTTCCAATAAAATCTAATTGCAGTAGATTAAAGAAAAACTAGCTAAAAAGCCAATGGAATGAAAGCCAGTAAAGTAACGAAAGCTAGAGAGGTGCTGAGGAGATATGCAGTAGGGGAAAGAGAGTTTCCGAGTGTAAATCTTAGAGGTCAATCTTTCAAGGAAAAAAACCTTTCAGGAGCAGACTTTAGTGAAGCTGATATCCGAAGTACTAACTTTACTGGTGCTAATCTCAGAGGGGCTAAGTTTACTGGTGCGAAGTGTGGACTACAAAAACGTTGGGCAATATTTCTAGTTATTCTCTCCTGGTTGCTAGTTGGAATATCAGGATTCATATCAATCTACTCTATTTATTCATTTTTAGTTATCTTTGACTTTACTAACTCAACAAATCGAGTTGCTGGTTTAGTTGGTTTAGTTGCTGGTTTAGTTGGTTTACTAGTGCTAGTTTTTTTCCTGATTTTTATTATTCGCCAAGGAATAAGAGCAGGAACAATAGCAGTAGTATTCGCAGTAGCAGGAGCAGGAACAGCAGCAGCAGTATTACAAGCAAAAGGAGTATTCACATTAGCAGCAGCAACAGTATTAGCAGGAGTATTAGCAGTAGCATTCACAGTAGCAGTAACATTAGTATTCGCAGTAGCAGTAGCATTCACAGTAGCAGTAGTATTCGCAGGAGCATTGGTAGTAGCAGGAGCATTGGTAGTAGCAGTAGTATTCGCAGGAGCAGGAGCAGTAGGAGGAGCAGGAACAGGAGTAGGAGTATTCACAGTAGCAGTAGTATTAGCAGAAACAGGAGAATTCGCAGTAGCAGTAGTATTTACATTCGCAGTAGCAGCAGCAGGAATGTACATTGGCTGGCGTACTATGAAAGGAGATAAAAGATATGCTTGGGTGCGTTCTTTTGCTATTGTTTTTGCTGCGATAGGAGGTACGAGCTTTCGAGGTGCTGACTTAACCGAGGCTAATTTCGCATCTGCTCAACTCAAAAGTACAGACTTGAGAGAAGCTAACCTTAATCGCGTTCGTTGGTATGGAGCTAAAATGCTAGATCGTGTCCGCCCTGGGGAAAGTTATCTTAAGAATGAATTACTACGGCAACTGTTGATTACTGGTGAAGGACAAAACCAAAACTTTGATCGCCAAGATTTACGTGGTGTCAATTTTCAGGGAGCTAACCTAGAGAATGCCAGTTTGATCGATGCAGATTTTTACCAAGCAAGTCTGCAAGAAGTTAATTTATCCAGGGCTATCTTAGTAAGAGCTAACTTTGAAAGAGCAGATTTAAGAGGTGCTAACTTAACTGGAAGTTGTATTCAAGATTGGGTTATTACCGAAAGTACTAAGCTTAATGGAATTATTTGCGAATACGTCTTTCTTAACTGGGTTAGTAAAATTGAGAATGGGGTGGATAAGGGGGATAAGCGTGACCAAATGCCGCCTAGAGGTAAATTTAAAGAAGGTGGCTTTGTTACTTTTGTTAGGTACATCTTGGAAACAGTTGAACTGTATCACGAGAAAGATATTAATCCTCGATTAGCCCTAACTGTTTTGCAAAAGATGTCTAGGGACTACGATGAACCCCTGAATATTGTTGCTCTTGGAAAGAAAGGAGAAAGGGTTTTTATTCAAGTTAAAGTTTCTGAAAATATTACCAAAAATATTACTAGGGAAAACTTCAAAGAAGATTATTATTCTAGATACGATACAGACGTAAAATTGTGGTCGGGAAATATCCATCAGTTACCACCTGCTGTGGATAGTTTTATTGAGAAACGAATTAGCGAGATTGCTTCAGAAAGAACAGATGATTTTGTTTTTGTCGATGCTAAATACGCAGAAGGAAATTATACCGAAATCTATCAAGGAGAAGTTAATATGAGTGGCGATCGCAATATCAATGCAGAAACTTACTACGAACAGAGTGGAAAACTAGGTATAGGTCATGTTAGTGGTGGTGAGTTTAAGGATAATGTCAAAATCGCCGCAGAAATTAATGAAGCAGAGAAGCAGAACTTAGCTGATGCAGCCACAGAAATTCAGCAGCTTCTAGAACAATTGTCTAAAACTTATCCCACAACCACCAGCAGAGAAAAAAATATAGTTGTTGGTGAAGCAGTTGACCAAATCGAGAATAATCCGACACTGAAAGCGAAAGTTATCAATGCTCTCAAAGCTGGAGGTACAGAAGCTTTTAAAGAAGCGGTCGATCATCCACTGGTTAATATTTTGGTCGCAACTATCGAAGGTTGGTGCGATGCCGAGTCAATTTAGATAGCGATCGCCCTTCTTCTCCCAAGTCGCGATCGCTTCATTATCACCAATTCTCAAGCCGCCGTTGATTGCTTATCGGGCTTGGGTTCTTTTTTCTTTTTCTCAAAAACCTGTAATCCTGCCCCTTCTATTTCGATAACCCCATCGGCAGAAACGCTCTTAATCTTTCCTGAGAGCGCACCCACCCAGTCCTCAAACTCATCCATTTTCGCTACCTGCTTCTTCAAGGTTTTACGGTTAACTTCGGCTTTAACGGTAACGTTGTTTTCTCCTTGGATTTCCAAAGTGACCTTTTTGCCTTCAGTGGGTAAATCTGGTTTCTCAGTGAACTTAATCGTAATTTCGGGAATTCTGCCAGTAATCATGATGCTATCGGTAAACTCACGCTTAAATTAGGCTACTAGAATTCTTGAAAGATACCTATAAACTTTAGGTTCATTTAGGGATATTGGCGTATGTGCATAAAAAAAGTAGAGCTGACATAACTAATGGATGTAAGTAAAACCAATTATTTTTCATCCCTTACGAGGTCTATAAACATGAAAGCATCTAAATTAGGTATCCTAGCTACAGTCGCGGTTTTATTCACTCCCGTAGCGGCATTCGCTGGGGATACTCAAACTAATATTCAAACCAATAAAAACTCTGCGGCTGCGGTAGGGAATGCTAACGTACTTCTCCAACAAGCTCACCAAAACAACCGTCAACTTCAAGTAGGTGCAAAAGTTGGTCATCCTTACGGTTACGGTGGTTACAAAACTCCTTCAAATCAAACTTCAGCCCAAATTAACGCTAACGAAGGTGCTACTGTTGGTAATCACAATGTACTTCGTCAAAGTGCCAATCAAAACAACGCTCAAGTCAACGTCGATCTTCAGAAATACATTCCTTCTTATCTAGGTCACTAAAAACAATCTCGATTTAGCTTACAACAACAATAGGGGTACATCTTGCCCCTAATTTTTGTATTTTACAGGGCGATCGCCTTTTCTTCTACATAATCTTCTATTCTTTTCATGAGGTTAGTAAAAGCTTTTGGTACATTCCCATAGTTCCCAATGAGCTAAATTTTCAACTGTTCTCTCAATTCCTCCACATTCCTAACCTCCTCCCAATCAACATCGGCAGCTGACAACAAATCGATCGCCACACCAATAAGATGCTGTGGATAGACTCTCTCTGAGGGTGGTACTGGTTCTGTGTTGTTGTTTCAGAATTTCACCAATTCAAAAACCCACCACGCTGAAAATACGGAAATCTGAAAATTTAACATTTTGCCAAGGTACATTGGCAGTAAGTGACTATACACTTAGAGGTCTGTGAAACAGAGGTATGTAAATTGTTGATTACTGTTGCTGGATTTAAGGGGGGAATCGGCAAAACTACTACTGCCGTCCATCTTGCCTGTTATTTTTCCCAGTTGGGGCAGACTTTATTAGTCGATGGCGACCCCAACCGCAGTGCTACTGGATGGAGTAAGCGGGGTGCTTTCCCTTTTAAGGTGGTGGACTTGATGCAAGCTGCTTTGTACAGCCCCAAATACGAGCATATCGTTATCGATACTGCTGCCCGTCCCGATGAAGATGAATTACGAGCTTTAGCCGACGGCTGCGAGCTTCTAGTCCTGCCTACCACTCCCGATGCTTTGGCGGTGGATGCCCTGCTGCAAACGGTGGATTTACTCCAGGAACTAGAGAGCGATCGCTATCGAATTTTACTAACTATGGTGCATCCCAAGCCCGTCAAGATGGCTCAACAAGCCAGGGAAGCTTTGGCAGAAGTACCTTTATTTGATACGGAGATTAGACGGTTAATTGCCTACGAAAAAGCAGCCCTGATGGGCGTGCCCGTGTATGAAGTCAAAGACCGCATGGCAAAAATCGCCTGGGGTGACTACGAACAAGTAGGAAAGGAGATAACCTCATGAGTGATG
>JAAUYH010190123.1_pt1 | contig 10451 bp, 6 predicted proteins | sample 7278061 | NCBI WGS metagenome assembly JAAUYH01 (sample SAMN14350203, study PRJNA611818) | marine sediment metagenome | isolation source: surface marine sediment (0.6m) | place: French Polynesia: Moorea | collected 2018-08 | reverse complement strand
TGGAAAAATATCTTCTAGATCGAAGTTATTTTGCTTTGATTTTAAACATATATATCCCACACCTCCACTAGTTTTTTTTCTTATAATTTTAATTGAATTAATATCTATTCCATTAATTTCCAATATTAGAGAAGCAAAGATCAACCTAACCCACCCATTACCAGACCTAGGGAAAGATGATAAAAAAGCATAATCATTGTTGGCTAAATTTATATTTTTTTTCTCTAAAGTTGTTTTAGAATCAATTTTAATAGTTTGTTCAATAAACGAGCTTGAAAATGGCATTTTCCTAGTTATTTTCTTGGTTTTTTACTCTAATTATCTGAAGTATTACATAGTGATATCATAATCATATTTTAAAATAATTTTTTTGAATTGATTATTGAGAGATTTAATTGTTTTATTATCTAGCTTTTCTTTGTAATCTTCTGGAGTTACTTTTCTGATATGGGAATCCCTATTCTCGACTGATGGAAAAATGTCGTGTTTTTTGGCGATAGATTGTATTTTTTTCTCTGGCAAATCTAGTTTCAAAAATTCAATAATGTTTTTAATCCATTGGCTTTTATTAAATACTATATCTTCATACCTAAAGACGGTTAATAAATCATCTTCAATTGTATTATAAGAACGAAAAAGATTTAAGAAATATTGACTTTTATCTAAAACATATTGGCTAATATCAATTTTTTGACTATTTGTCCTCTGTTGTAGTAACTTTTGTCCTATTTTGCCTTGGGGGATTCCATGACTTTTTTTCATAGAAAAATAATAAGAAACCAACATATCCCTTGGATCTCGTACCAAAAGTATTTTCTTGATATTCTGCAAATCAAATTTTTTTAAATAGGAAGGAACATACCTAAAGCCATAAAATCCATATCCTTTTCTAACAAAAATTTCACATACTTCTTCTTTAAAATTATTTGGTTCTACTCCTTGTTTAAAAGCAGATTTGGAAATACTAACTAATGGAATATTTAATTCATAACAAATATCTTCAAAAATTTTATCTTGCAGTACACTGCCAGATTTGGGTAATGCAAAGACAAAAAAGCTAGTAATATTGGCAGGAATGCCAATATCGATTACAATTTCTTGATTATCTTTTGTATATAGAATTTTTTTCATTGCTACTTGTTAAAGGGATGAAAAATATTATGTTTTATTTCATCTGAAAAGTTATTTTGCTGGGATTTAATTGCTACCCATCGCACCAATAAACTACCTTCTCTGGGATTATTTGGTGCTAAATGTTTCACCTCTGGGACTTCTATCGATACTAAAAAGGGAACTTCTGGGGTAAATAATTCAGGAGAGATTTCACCCTGACAAATCCAAGAGTTATCATCGCAGCGATTAATACTTACTTTTAAGGAATAGCCATTGATTTTAATTTTCATATTGTAAAGTAGCCTTGGATCGACGGCAGTTATCACTGATAGTTCAAGTTTGAGAGGCTCTAATGATTTAATCGGGTCAACAATAATAGTACCTAGTTTGCTCATCCAGCGACAGGGATAATTATTAACTGTTTCAGGTGGAAACCACCCACTTCCCTGAAGAGAGTCATCCATTAAAATTATTTTATTAACAGAGTCAGCTTCCTTAAAATTGACCAGATCTAACTTAGTCTGAGCAGGATTGCCTTTGATAGTCAAATATTCAATTTCTGGAACATTCTTAGTTGTAAATTTGCTCACCGCCGACATTCCTAGATTAGATAGCCAGCCACTAGTTTCTAGAGCTGTGATGATACTGTGATAGCTAGAAGTGAAAGCAAAATTATTAGCTATATGTAAGGGTGCCAATCTACTTAAAAGTTCTAATTGATCGCGATCGCGATATAATTCTAGAATTACTCTTGCTAAAGCTTCAGAAGTTTTCTGCTTCACTAAACGACCTGAAACATGGTCTTTAATTGCCTCTTTGACTCCTCCGACGCTAAATCCTACCGCAGGAGTGCCACAAGCACCAGCTTCAATAAAGGTTTGACCAAATGCTTCTTCTAAAGCGGGACTGACAAATAAATCCACTGCACTGTAGTAAGTAGCAAGTAAAGCAGGATTGTTTATATAGCCGATACTCTCTATTGCTAGGTGGGTTTGGAGGTTAAAGTCATGACCAAAGCATAAAACCAGAACATCAGTTAGATTGATCATTTCTAAGGCTTTGAGCAAATACTTAAACCCTTTTCTTTCATCTTCTAAAGACTGACTCCCTGTGAGAATAATAAACTTGTCTTCTGGTAGTCCCAACTGACGACGAGAAATGATTTTATCTTGGGGGCGGAAGATTTTTACATCTAAACCATAGTAAATATGTTGAAACTTCTGTTCTAACTGGGGATAATTCTCACGAACGGCATGATTTAAGTAAGCATAACGAGCCCAGTTAGTTAGCCATTGACTATCACCCAAAATTAGTAACTTGTCCCTATTGTCTAGTAAAGCTTGTTTTCTAGCAAAAGCAGGGGCAATTTTTTTAGGTGCAAGGCGTGGATATTGCTCCCAATTAGGACATTTTCCATCACAAAGGACAGTGTAGTTTTCACAACCACCTGTGTAACCACAACGACCTGTAAATAACCATTGGTCGTGCATCACAAACACAGTGGGATATTGAGCCGTTAAGGTTTCTAAGATTTCGACGGGGTATTGGAAGTTATGAATATTGCCGATAATTAGTAAATCGGGATTTAAGTTATGGATGGTTTGGGCAACTTCTTCTGGAGTGCAATTTACAGGGGTCAAAGACCAGTCTAGAGTACCAGCCACGGCGACTACTTGATGTCCTGCTAAAGCGAGAGCTTGAGCAATTCGCTGATGGGCAATTCCTGCCCCACCTAAGGAGCCAGTATCATTTAAAACAGCTATTTTTAAGCTTCTACGCTTTTTAGTAATGGATTCTCTCCCATTAGCCAGAGGCAGATTTAGCTGGTGGCGTAAACTAGCCCTAACATTTAATAGTTCTGGCTGATACTTATCCATAGTGCTGGTTTTTTGCTGGGCGTGCAGGCGATATTGAGCTATGGGATGACCAATGACTTGTAATTTGGCTCCTTGGAGAGCAAATCGCGCCCACATCTCATAATCCATGCTGTAATAAAGGGATTCATCCAGTTTTCCTCCAGCTTTTTCCCAGATAGCTCTGGTAAACATTACTTCTGGTTGATAGAAAAATTTTCCTTGTAACCAACAATTTTCTAAGTCTAATATGTCATCTAGAGCTATTTTGCCGTTAGGACAAGAGGTCAAGTGTTGTTCTATTTCTACCCCATCTTTAAATATCTGACATACCCCAGCTACTACATCCGCTTTACTGGTATAAAAAGCTAAAGCCATGACATATAGGGCTGATGGGGCTAATCTATCATCGCTATTTAACCAAGCAAAGATTTCTCCTGTAGCTTGAGCAAATCCTTTATTAAGGGCATTACTCTGTCCTCGGTCTGGTTCACTAACTACATAGGTGAAATGATCTCGATATTTGTTGACCACTTCCATTGTGTTGTCCGTAGAACCTCCATCTATGAGAATGTACTCTAGATTGGGATAGTTCTGATTAATAACTGATAGGATAGTCTCTTCGATAAATTCCCCCTGGTTATAGGAAGGAGTAATCAAAGAAATTTTGGGTAGAGGACTACCATCGGGAAGGGTTTTGGGAGGTTGATAAGTTGGAGAAGCCTGATGGGGCCATTCTGGGCAAATTAGAGGTGGTTTAATCCACCTAATTCTGCCCCCAAGTACTTTTTTCTGTCTAATGCCTCCTTTAAATTACGATATACAGAAACATCAATGCCTGGGTTGATTTCAATAGCTTTTTCGTAGTTTTTAATTCCTTCGTCCCAATTTTCTTGTCTGATTAGAGCATCTCCTAAATGGGCATAAGCTTCGGCAAAATCAGGCTTAAGTTCAATTGCTTTACGATAAGCAGCGATCGCATTATCCCATTGAAATAATCTGGAGAAAGCATCTCCTAAATTGTGGTGTGACCAGATAAAATCATCTTTAAGCGCGATCGCTTTTTGGAAGTTTTCTACTGCTTGCGACCAATTTTCTAATTTCAGCCAAACATCCCCTAGATTGTGATAAGACCAAGAAAATTCAGGGTTAATTTGAATAGCTTTACTATAGGCAGCAATGGCTTCTTGCCATTTTTCTTGTTGAACGAAAACATCTCCTAGACAATGATAGGCTTCACTGTAATTGGGTTGTTTTTGAATAGCTTTTTGAAAACAACTTTTAGCTCTTTTAAGTTGCTTTCTTTTTAATAAGACCCCACCTAAGTTCAAATATTTTTCCGCCGATATCATATCTGGTTCTAGGGTACAAAAGCGATAATAAAAATCTATGGCTTCTGCATCTTTGCCGATCTTTCGATATATTTGAGCTAAATTTTGATAGGCAGCTCCCAACTTGGGATTTAATTTAATTGCCTTTTGATAATGGGCGATCGCTTCCTGCCATTGTTGTTTTTTGAGAGAGGAATTGCCTAAATTAAATTCAATTTCTGCCGAATTTGGTTGTTCCTTGGTGGGGGATAAAGAGTTCTTAATTTCTGCATCAATTGTGCTTTCTGGCTTTTTCAAGCCTTGATTCAGACTCTGAGAAGAATTGGCTAATAAATTTTGTTCTCTCAAACCTTTGGGGGAAATGGGGTTTACTTTATTCCTCGTTGGTAAAGTTTTCCCCTGAGAATTTATTAAATTCTTTTTAGGAGAAGCTGATTTCTTTTGAGACGTAGCCAAAAAAGTATTAATTAATTTCTTTTGAGGTAATTTGGTTATAGGATTTGGTGGCTGATTTTGAATTTCCAATAACTTTTTATAATGTAATTTCGCTTCTTCTCGTCTCCCTAATTTCTCTAGAATTTGGGCTAACCTCATCCTTGCTTCCTGAAAATTTGGCTTTAACCGTAAAGCATAATTGTAAAATGCGATCGCTTTGCCCCACTCTTGTTCCCGTAACAACTCATTAGCAAACTCAACATACTTGCCAGGAGTTATTAACTCAGGCTCCAAATCCAAAGCTTTTTCCATACAAGACCAAGCTTTATCTGTTTCCCCCAACTCTTCCCAAATTTTTGCCAAATTACGGTAAGAACCAGCAAATTCAGGATTATATACTAAACTGATTTCCAAATATTCTATTGCTTGTTGCCACTTTTTTTGTTTGGCAAAAAGCGTACCCAAATTAGCATACACTTCTGACATATCTGGTTGTATTTCCAAGGCTTTAGCATAGTAACCCATCGCTTCTGCGCTTTTACCCAAGGCGTACAAAGCATTTCCCCAAACCTTATAGGCTTCAGCCATTTGAGGTTCAAGATCGATAGCATTTTGACAGGCAACTATCGCTGACTCAAACTGTTGCTTTTCCATATAGGCATAAGCTTGTTCCACATAAATTTGAGCAATTCTGGGCTGACTTTGCCTTAGATTCACTATCGAAGAACTAGACTTAATCGAAGGCAAAATAATCCCAGACTCCCCGAAAGACTCATTTTGGAGCTTTTCCCTACCCTTTCTCAAAACTATTCTCCCTTCCTGATTAGTTATTGATAACTGAGAATTAAAATTATTTTGATGATTATTATTGAGCAATTGGTCTGGTTCTCTTCCCTTATTTTGAATTTGACTCTGCTTTCTCAATGCTAAAGCCAAAATATCTCTGGCTTCAGAAGATTCTGGATATAATCTTACAGCCTGACGATAACAACTAATTGCTTTTTCTAGATAACCTTGCTGCTCTAATTTTAAACCTCGCCAAATCTCCGATTCTGCATAAACGGAGTTTCTGACATTATCTGCCGTCATTAAGATTGGTTCTTGGTGATCATTACTTAGTTCTGTCATAAGTTTTACGATGAATTAGTGGATTGGTCCGATCCCTATTCCTGAAAATTGCTTTAGTAGCCACCTTGTATTATTTATTAAAAATTTTACTATTTTATCCTTAGTTGAAAACTTATTTTAATTTGAAATATTGTATTTTCCATAAAAGATTATTTGACATTTCTTTCGTGCTACAAAAAGTAATTTAAATTACATATAGATAGTAATTTAAATTACATTCAAAGATAGAGTGTATATAAATACTAAGAAATAACCCAAAAAAATTTTTGTTTTCCAAGAATTTTATTAAAATCTAGTTATGGAACATATTAAAACTGTCTCAGGCTAATACTATATTGTTAGTATTAGGAATTTTAGTTTTTCTAGAATCTCTGGTACAAATTCTGTCAACTTTACCAAAACTTTAAACTAGGCTGGAGTAAAAATCATTGGTTTATCCTTAAAGTAAAATGTTCAATTAAAACAACACTATGGACTATCAAAGTTGATTATCATTTTCAATATATAGCAACTGTGTAATTCCAAGAAGACCTAGTTTTTTAACTGGGGAACTTTAATGTAAATTTTACCTTTTGTCAACCAAAATATTTTATATTACAACTGAAATTATGGATTGACTCAGGGTAAAAAATCTAACAGCAAATAGGTAAATTTTTTTTAATAAATGAATTACTATGCTTTACTGAGAGCTTTAGATGGCTTTTTTCTGTTTTAGAACAGATGAATTTTCAAACAAAGCAATAAAGTAATTCTGACAAACTGCATAAGTCAGCTTTGTCATACCTAAAAAGAAAAATGAACACAAAGCTTAAAATAAGCTTTGTTTGATATCCTTAATCGAAAATGCGTTTTAAGCTTTTATCAATGGAGAAGACAAAGAGAATTTTGGTTTGTACAGTTTAGGAACTGCTATATCTAGGTTAAGATTTTCCGTCAGTTATTCAAGCATTCATTTAAGAGGGTAATCTATTATGTCAAGTGTATTGGAATTGGGAACAGAAGAAATGCTTTTTCAGCAGCCTAACGAAGGTACTGGTTTATTTATCATTACTGACTCCGAAGGAGAGAATACTATATTTATCCGAGAAGATCCGACTGCTCCTTTCGGGAACGACGTAGTCTTAGGCGGTGATGCCGACGACAACATCTTCACTGGCGAAGGTGACGATACAATTATCGGTGGAGATGGTTTAGATTTGCTGAGTGGACAAGGTGGCAACGACATCATTAGAGGTGGAGAAGGTAATGACATCATTGATGGCGGAACAGGGGAAGATATGCTTATTGGTGGAGAAGGTAATGACACCATCGATGGTGGAACAGGAGGGGACACTCTTATTGGTGGAGAAGGGGAAGATATCTTTAAATTCCAACTGGAAGACTTCCAGGACGGTGAGATAGATGTCATTCAAGACTTCGCACAAGGAGTTGATGAGATCGATTTTGATTTTGCTAGCGGAATAGACCCCGACCTAATAACTCAAGAAGGCAACCTAATCAAATATGATGGTGCAACAGTTATCGAAGTTCAAGGTGATGAACCTGACCTTGACCTAGAAGACATGTTCTAATTAATCTCCTTCTTAAAATTAGAAGGCAAACAAAATTCAAATCCGTACTAAATCCGTTCTACATAATATCTTATCCTTGTAGTCTGCTTAGTCAGACTTTGCTTGTTTAGCAATAGGTTTAAACCTGAGAGCATAAGTATTTTTTGTAATCGTATTTAGTATGATGCTTCTTTAAAGACCTACTGCATCAAAAAATGATCTTTATAGCTGCACTATAGAGATCATTTTTCTCTTTATATGTCACTCAAATATTGGCAAAAACATGAGTTGCAGCAAAGTAAAAGAATCGAGAAAATAGAAAAATTGACCTGCTCTCTCAGCTTTCTCCTGGTAAACTTTTCCTCCAAGTCTTTTTTTCTAATTCATACTATTCAGCTAATAGAGTAAAAATTACCATTATAAATAATAAGCTTTCCTGATATATTCTATTCATGAGGAAAGATTTTTAATTACAAACCTGAGCAATTTCATTGTCTATCTTTTTCTCATTGACATCAGACATCAAATATAAGTTGGATTACGCAAAATGACTTTAAATCAAATGAATTTAGAGGAAAAGCAAAGATTGGTTAATAGCATTCCTAGATGGCGACATTCTATTGATTGTGGGGATGGAATCATAACTCCTGGCAGACTGAAAGAAAAAATCACTTTACGTAAACTCAAGAGAATTAAACTGCCACCTCTTAAAGGTAAATCTGTTTTAGACATAGGTGCATGGGATGGCTTTTACTCATTCAAAGTAGAAGAAATGGGTGCATCAAAAGTAGTAGCTTTAGACTATTTTTCTTGGTTAAGAAATGGTAAAAAAGCTTTTGACACAGCTTGTCTACTCAGGAATAGCAAGGTTGAGTCAGTAAAAAGTGATTTCATGAAACTCGATCTTAAAGAATTAGGATTATTTGATATAGTTCTATTTTTAGGGGTTTTATATCATCTAGAAGAACCTTTTAGGGCAATTAGACGCTTACATTCAGTTACGCGTGAATTAGCAATTATTGATACAGAAGCTGTCTACATCCCTGGACAAGAAGAGAAAGCATTATTTGAATTTTATCCAGGTACAGAGCTTAACAACGATTCGAGCAATTGGTGGGCTCCCAACTTAAAAGGGTTAGAGAGTGCCTGTTTGGCAGCAGGGTTTAAAAGGATCAAGTGCTTGAGTAAGTATCCACCCGATTTAGAGAATCAGGACAATAAAGATAATCAATCTATTACGGGATATAGATTAGCAATTCATGCCTATAAATAGACATAATAGTATGTGCATTAGTCTGAAGCCAACTTAGGAACTGTTGGTTTTTCTGAATCAAAACATGATCTTTATAGCTGTGCTATGGAGATCATTTTTCTGCGTTTATGTTGTTTCAAATACTTGCCAAAAATCCGAGCTGGAGAAAACTAATAGAATTGGGGAAAATCAGAAATCACCGAGTTATACTAAATCCTGTTTAGATATATCATTTAAAAGTCATCAAAAATTATAGGCTTGATAACCTTTAAAAGTTTTAGAAGTCTGATAAAGAAGAGGTATGAACCGTAGTGAATTATCTTTATACAAGATTAAATAATAATAAATTAAATAAAAAAGTTACTATTTTTTCTGTACCTAAACCATTTGTTGGTCATATTGGTATTATTCAGTACAATGCAATTGCCAGTTGGAGCCTATTAACTCCTAGACCTGAAATTATTTTATTTGGCAATGAAACAGGAACAGCAGCCGTAGCTAAAAAGTTTAATTTAATTCACATCCCAGAAGTTAGAAAAAATCAATATGGTACTCCTTTATTAGATGATATTTTTGCATATATTCATCATCAAGCAACTAAGAATATCATCACTTATGTTAATACAGATATAATTTTAATCAGTGATTTTTCTCTAGCTGTCCAATCCGTAGCAGAAGATTTAGAAGATTATTTATTAATCGGTAGACGCTGGAATATTGAAATAAATAAAGTACTAGATTTTAATTCTGGTTGGGAATCTCGTTTATCTCGGACGATAAAAGAAAAGGCGAGTCTTGCTCAGTGTGACTGTAAAGATTATTTTGTATTCCCTAAACACTTGTTTGGTAAGATTCCTCCCTTTGCCGTGGGTAGGGGGTACTGGGATACTTGGATGGTAAGAAAAGCTTTAGATAATGGTTATCCTGTAGTTGATAGCAGTTTAGCAATTACAGCCATACACCAAAATCATTCCTATCTTCATATGCGTGGGGGAAGAAATGAGGCTTACGTGGGAGAGGAAGCACAAATTAACAAAAGTCTCGGAAATTTAACTAAAGCTGGTGATATTTCTTGTGCTACTTGGCAGTTGAAACCCAAAGAATATCAAAATTCACCCACAGTAAGTGTGGTAATTAAGGCTCAAAATCGGAGTGAAAGTGTAGAAAAAACTGTATTAAGTGTCTTAACCCAGAATTACGAAAATTATGAAATAATTGTCATTGATAGCAGTTCTAATAAAGAAATTATCAGAGTTTTAGAGCCTTATCAAAGTGAAATACAATATTATCGTTTAGAAACAAGCTCAGTAGATACCTCTTACAATTATGGTTTAAAAGTTGCTCAAGGCGAATTTATTACTTTTTTGGATGAAGGTAGTATTTTTCTACCAGGAGCTTTGGGTAATCAAATTGCTTGTTTTGAAAGTGAAGCTTCTACTTTAGATATAGTATTAAGCGGTTGTAAGGTATTTCAGCAAGGAAAAGTTACAGAATATAAGCCTTGGCAAGATTTACCAAATCTGGAAACTTTACGTCCAAGTCAATTAAATTTAACCACACAACTTTTAACTAGGTATTCTATGATGTTACGTCGTAGCAGATTAGAAATGAATGACTATTATACTTACGATTTAACTCAAACATCAAATCAACTTGAGATAATATCGAATTTGATTTTTACCAATGGATGTAGAGCCAGTTGGTTAAAATCAATCACTCAAATACAAAGTTAAATTCTCTTGTGAGATTGCATGTAAGAGCAATTCACACACCGCTCTTACATTCAATC
>JAAUYH010105760.1_pt1 | contig 10451 bp, 11 predicted proteins | sample 7278061 | NCBI WGS metagenome assembly JAAUYH01 (sample SAMN14350203, study PRJNA611818) | marine sediment metagenome | isolation source: surface marine sediment (0.6m) | place: French Polynesia: Moorea | collected 2018-08 | reverse complement strand
GGGTATCTAGCCTTTCTCTCACTCCTAAGCACTTTGTCCTGAGAAAGAAGCACCGAACTTGCAGGTTTAACATAAGCAACATCGAATGAGATGTCTGTTATGAGGAGTTTGAAGTCAGCTGCTGGACTTGTTTTAGCTGGATCAATGGATGAGACTAAGGTGAAAGCGTCTTTAGCTGGATACAATCTCAGGGACAAAGGTAAATTGTTTAAAATTAGCCTACCCTGGTGGCATATGTCATGATTTATAACTCCACTCATAACAAATCTTCTGGATTTGTACAGCATGGCTCTTCTTGTTGCTTGTGCGGGATTCGTCGCATTGATACCAGTGTTCAGATCCTGCATAAATTCACTGCTGTCCTTATAGAACATTGCAGCTGAAAGTTCACCTGGAGACTGTGTATTTCCACATAATGCATCAATAATTGCCTTATACTGATAGTTGTTTGTGACATGTGGACTAATCACTTGGTTTTGTAGACTGAGTTCAACATTAGACCACATTGAATGCAATGTATTGTTTACCAAACCCACACGACATTCTCTTGGTGTAAGAACATTTCCATCATCATCCAATGCATCTTCAACAATATCAGAATTGTTTCCTTGCACAACCTTGCACTCCACAACAAGTCTACTTCTAGACAAATCCAAATATTTCGGTGAAATATTCGAAATTTGGAAATGGACAACCGAAGGTTGTTCAGTTAGGCCAGACACTGGTTTATATCTGACAATCTGAATCTCTTCCACTGCTGAATTAACTCTGGGGGTTTCGAACAGCGCAAGGTCACTCAAATGTCCTGGTTTCGAGTGGTAAAGGTCATATGAAGTCATCTTGTTTCTGATTGTCTACAACTTATTTACCAGGCAATGAACTTTTTTGATTTTCTGGGATCTTTAGAATACTTGACACTGTTCTTTGGTCTCTTATTTCCTGCTGCCTCTACTGCTATTCCTTTCCTCTTCCTGTTCAGAGGTTCTGCTTTGGTTGCTTGTGTGTGTTTCTTGTTGTCAACAAAATCCGACTGAATTACTTCCACAATTTGTTCAGAAGGAGTTGAAATTGAAATTGGAACTCTCTCCTCCTCAGAGTTTGAAGGACAGTTTCCTTGTGGTTTGTTGATCTCTCTGGGAGGGGTTTTCTCTTTTGCTTCAGATACACGGTAATATCCAGGTACAAGAGGTGAAATATTATCCTCTGACATAAGCATAAAATGCTTGGTCCAACTGTTAACACTGTCCTCAGTGCTTGTATAACTAATTGCCATGAATGATATAGTTCTTTTAAAGAAGCTATATCTTTTACTTTATCCGCTTCTTTACTTATCAGTAACTTAAAGTAATTGTAATATGAAAAGAACAGGCATGGCTTCTTATATATACTCTCACAGAGTTTGGAAATCCCCATTTATATTTGTGTATGATGTCATTTCCGGTATTAAAAGAATTCCTGGTATTTGTGATGTCATTTCCGGTATTCAAAGAATTCCTGATATATACAATGTAATAGTTGACTCAGAAACAAAGTTGATTCCGATATTTAATGAAATACAAATATTTGCAATGCAATGTATGAAACAAGAAAATAATTTACAGCTCAATTCTTGATTCGTTACTTGCTTTGGTTGCACCACAAAATATTTAGCCGTTAGTGATAAGTGACACCAGCAGCAACCATAGCAACAGGAGAGGCAGAGAGGCAGACACATGCTGAGACACTACAACAACACCGACTTGCGGTTCTAGAAGTATCATTGTTATCCAAGCCAACATACAGATCAGCTGTTTTTCCATGCACGCTTGCAGTGTATTAATCCCTTGTATGCCACACATTAAAATATTCACATATCATAATTGTATCATGGATACAACGTTCTTGATTCTTGTTTGGTTCCTGTAAAAAGATTGAGTATTTTCAGTTCATCTACTATATACTGAAATAAATGTTTGTATATATTGTCCAATAGAAATCTGTTAATTCAATCAATTTACAGGCCCAATATGTTATACAGACATCACATGATTGATTATTATTGTTTTTTTCAGTTCTTTCACATGTATACGAAATAGTTTGTATAATTAGTCCTGTGAAAAACTATTTTAATCATGTGATGTCGTGTTGTAATTATTGTTAATCCATTGATGAAATTGATCCTTAGATATCCTTTAAAATTTCCATCAGCGACAGATCAGTGTCGTGAGAAACACGTAAATCGGTTTCACAGAGTAAGTCCTCGTTCAACAGATAGTAAATTTTCATTACTTCTGTTGTTTGTGGAGAGCCACTCTTTGTATGTGAGTAGACAATGTCTTGTAATTGATCAACTAGAGTTTTGTTGTATATTATAAGCCTTAAACATCCATCAAAAGGGGACAGATTGTTCATGTCCTGCAAAGACACATTGGTTTTTTGGCAATATTGAACAAAATAATTGTAACAATCGTCTCTCAAAGCCAACAATTGGTCATAGTCAGAAAAGATAGCCCACACAAAAGCTTTGTAAAAGTCTGGACTTAAACATTGGTGATCTAGAATATATTCCAATTGGTCTACATGTTTACAACCTAAACAAAGATCACCCAGTAAAAAGTTCACTCTGTTTTCTACAGATAACACTAAACAGGCTTGAATAGCAACGCTTTTGAAGGCTTCCATTTCGTCCACCATGATAACATTATCCTTTGGTTGGTTTTGAAACAAGGAAGATGCCATAGTTAATCACTATTTTGAGAATAAGTCCAGCATTAAATCCTTTTGTTGAAGTAAAGTATCTATTCCTTTTAAAATGATTGTGAACTTAATTAAGCACGATGACACAGAGTTAAAGTTGCATTGAAAATCAGCTTATTCACTGAGATGAATTCACTGTTAAACAGACAGCTTCAAAATGCAGAATTGGTCAGAAAAAACAGGTCTTATGCATGAACATTAACATTGACTGCTGGTTGCTTTTCTATCTTGCATGCATTTCCATATACATATATGTACAGGTGCATGTGCATGTGCATGCACATTCCAAGAAAATCATGAATGCAGCATGCAAGTTCAAGGTAAAATTCCAAGGTAAGATATGATTATGAAGGGTGTCCAACCCCTCCCTTGAAATTATTATGTTAAAGACTTTACAGCACATTTAAAAAACATGTGTAAAGATAGATCTTACATCTCTGAGTGCATCACAAGATATAAGTTGCTGCAAGCAGCAATATGAATATCTACACCAATTGATAAATCTTATTTCTTATTTTTGTCCTCACTTATATCCTGAATTTCATCTTTGTCTATCCAAGAGTCAAACTTACGGCTCCAACCTTGCCAACTGACTAGATACTTATCTTTGGTTCTCTTGTGTATCCGAGAAATTCTGTAAACTGTGTTTCTATCTACAATTGCCTTCATCAGTTCATTTTGGAAAAAACTTCCAGAGATTAATTCATTATTAAAATCTTTAATTTTGTACATATTTTTTTCTTCCCTTGAAAACCTGTCTACAACCGTAAAAATCTCATTGGACCACTGCTGGCTATATTTCCGAATAAATTTGTACCGCAACACATTTACCCTGACCCTGTCTCCTAACTTGAATTTGTAATTTGCAGAATCGTTGTATCGATGTATCGGTTTTTTGATTAATTTCTTGTCCTCCTGATCTTCAATTTTCTGTTTAGGATTTGGGACCTTATAATAATAAGCAAAATTTTTCTCGTATAATTCGTGCCAGACTTTCATTTCCTCAGCCTCTGTGACTTTGGCCGGAATCATATTTATTCCACTGTGAACAGTGTTGTTATAAGAATAAGTGATATCGTCCAAAATTTTATACCATGTCCATGTATTGTGATACATCAAATATTTTGAGATCTTCTGTTTCACAGTTTGCACTACCCTTTCAGCCAAACAAGCTTTTCTAGGTCCGGTTGCAAAGAAATGATTTATTTTATATTTCTTCATAAGTGATTGAAATTCATGACCTTGATATTCCGGGCCAAGGTCAGAACGGCAGTTGGTACATACCTTTTCAGATTCTTTCAAAACATTTTCAAATGCATCTGCAACTGTTTTTGAAGTTATCTTCTTTAAAGCTTTGCACCAAAGAAATTTTGAAAATGCGTCAATTACCACCAAAAAAGCAACATATCCATCATTATCTGAAATTATATCGCGTCTGAACATACCAACATCTGTGTCAAATAAATAAAAACGTCTAGGTGCAATTACTCTGACAGATTCGCTTTTTCTAGGCGAATCTTTCATAACAGCAATATGTTCTTCTTTTAACAATGCTTTCCTGACTTCTGCTTTAGTATACAACTTCTTTGTTTCAGAGTCAAGTTGATCATAAAAGAGCCCTATATCCATAAAGCTCGCAGGGGTTATGGGATCAACATACTTTTCTACTATCTTATCCATTGCTCATATTTCTTTCCACTGAAATTTCTTATGAGATTTGGATGTTTCACCTTCCTTTTCATATACATTCAATTTTCGTTTCTTAGACTGATTTTTTGGCATACCTGGTGGCAAAATTGCAATGACAGGTACACTTTCTTCATAGAATGATTCCTCAGTCATTGTACCTACTGTTTTAGTTTTTATTTTTTGTTTTGTCCCACCAAAATCATTGTCTGTCATTGTGCCTACATCAACACCTTTGACCTTTGTCTCGGATGAAGCTGCCTCACTATTAGTTCTCCATTCTGCAACTTCATGAGCCGGTACCAAAATCATTTTATCTAAGAACTTCATTTTGACAATATGTCTAATATGGCTGAACGCATATATATAACTAAGTTGTAAACAATATCAACATGTTGCTGAATAGCTGACATTTTCTGACTCACCGGACGATCTGTACTTGCAATGGTTGTAATTAAAAGTTCATTTCTCTTCAAAGTTCTCCTTAAATTTGGTCTTCCTTTGGTATCTAATGACAATATGTTCACAAATATTTCAGTCAATGCTTTTAATTGAATTGAGTTTGCAGTTCCTAATAAAACCTTTGCTTGTCTAGGTTCTGTATCTGGATCTAAAATTGTTTCAAGGTAACTTTTTACTTTCTTAATTGCGGGTGCCATGTTTTATGTATCATTAAACTCTATTTATATTTCCCAAAACTCTTGATCCATCAATTACATCTCCTGATATGAATTGTTTCTTTCCTGGTTTAATGCTTGGACTCGGTAACAATATTCCTACACTTGTACTTAAAAGAGATGACCAAAGCTGAGAAGATGTATTCATTGTGAGATTCACAAGACAAGTTATAATTAAAATGTATAAAATAATAACTTGTGTAAAAAATACAATTTCTTGCTTTGGAACAGATTTTCCTAATATAATCCACTTATCCTGATCTTGTTGTGTGTCCATGTCTGTTAATTAATCCAATCAAAATCTCTGTATCATGTCCACACACAAAATTGCTTGCCTTTGTATATATCAATCCAACATAAATATGTATGCTTGTGTTCAGATATTAAATTATTTTGTTTTACTGGCAAAAGTGTACTAACTTATATACTTTACACATCGCCAGATATAGAATTCATTCAAGAAAGAATTCAATAAATTATTGAGTCAAGAATGTAATATATTATTGCAATGCCAATATGTAAACAGATAATGATGTTATGACATATGACTTAAACGTTTTCATTCCATTCAGATCAAGAAAAGGTATGCAGAAAATGAAGTGTGCAGAGGTCAACAGGTCAAATGTGGTCTATTGCATCTGTAGAAAACATCTGTACAACCAGCTCTGCATATGCACATTCCATCTTGTTTTTTAAAACAACATCTTAAGATCCGAAGACCTGTCTGCTCACTGCATACTGTCTGTAAGCAATATTATGACATAGACCGCATATATGTTCCAGTTCATTTGATTCAATAATGTAGACCAAATATCAACAATTTGGACAATAATTAATGCAGCAAGCATAACAATCATTAGAACTGTTAAATGAATAGGCATTCTATTTAAAATGACAAAATCGATTTATTTTCTCAAGCTATTTCATACCGCCTTATTTTTTCAAATTCACCACACCTGTCACACAAAAACATAAAAGTAATGATTTCTTGAAAAAAGTATAAACATCTATGTTTCCTACAAAAAATTTTACCACAATGATAACAATATGCTGCACATGAACTTATACACATGAATTTTCGACATATCTTGCACTGTCTTAAGCAACTTCTCTGTACAATTTCTTCACACTGAAAACATTTCTTTACTGCATCTGCTGTACATGTATAGCTTATTCCTTTAGTCTCATTCATTTAAGACAAGAATAGTTTGTCACAATGATTTTAATACAGTCCTCCTTTCATGACATAAACCACCGTTTCCTGGTCAGGAAATATTTTTGATCGCAAGGTATAAACCGGATCAATATGTGGGCTCATATCAATAAATATGTACGGATACTTTTCTGTGCTCAATAAATCTTTAAAACATTCAATCAAAGCTCGACCTCCACCAGTTCCTAAAATCTGATTTCCAAGTCTAGTAACCTGAGTCTGGTCACGTCTAGACACAAATAAAGTTATGTACTTTGTGTTTAAAGTTAAAGTGCGTGTATATTTACCTTGATAGAAAATATTGTGCAGAGTGAAAATAATGTTCAAACGACGATGGTGGCTCATAGAAATAATCGATTCAGCGAACAAAGACGAATCAGAAATTGATTGCATCAAATCATCAATGAAAATAAGGCTGTAAGTATTGTCCTTTCCCAATGTGTCTAGCTTTGCTCTGCCAATCAATCCCTGAATAAATTCAACTTTGGGACAATATTTCCTTATTTCTGCATATGCTGATTGCCATTCATTGTAACAAACAATAAATGTTGTAATCTTTTGGTCAGGAAACATTTCCTTATGATAGCGGAAATACAAGATCGCATATTGCGTTTTTCCTATTCCAGAAGGTCCATAAATTGCATTGGTAATTGCTAGGTCCCCTTCAAAAGGAAACATTTTGGTTTTTTCCTCGTTTTTTAACAAAACTAGTTCATAATCATCAAATTTTCTCTTCTACACTTCCAAGAAAATACAACTCCAAATCGGCTAAGTCCACATGAGGTCTTCAACCCTGTGTTAAATACCGCCCATATGTGAATCCAACTTAAAGATACTGCAACGACATCTGGTGTATGAATGCATAATCGCTATTGGAGAATAGGCTTATATCCTGTGCATATTTATTGTGAACCAATCAGATTAAAACAACCTAGCAATGTTGGCCAAAATTACAGAAATAATTCACACAGAAAAAAGCATGTCTGGAATGAAACATCAGACTAACATGTGTACACCATATATCCACATACTTATCATACCTACTGCTAATCTTCAAACAATGTTGCATCCGTTTCACCTTGATTTTGACCAAACAATTCAAGTGAAAAATTTTCTAAAGGTCTATTTAGCGGTCTTAAAGTAAGGTTTAAGGGGGATGTGTTTATTCCACAATCAGAAACACATCTCTTAATGTAAAAATAACTAAAAGCAGACTTATTTTGTGCATAACTATATACATCATTGTCATACAACCTTATGCCCTTATTCACAGAGCTTTGTCGCTCTTGTGTCTTAATAACTCGCCTATATATGTACACAGGATTTTTCACTCCTCTCTTACTTACACCTTTGCTAACTAATTTGTAATCCCACTTAATACATTTGGTTGGTTTCTCTTTATGATTTTTGATCCTTTTCATTATACTTCTACTTTTTATTTTTCTGCTCTTATTTAACAAATGTTGTCGATATAGCTCCTGTACAGAAATATTTGATGATTCAATGTGTTTACCTGAAATTAAGATATATGATTTTGAAGATAGACCTATTGATTCTCTTCCTTTTCCATACTCCTGTTTAAAAAGGCCCGGTTCCTTGTCATCATATTTTCTGTGTTTCTCACAACATTGTCTAGTCAAAAAGTAATTATTCTCACCAGGTTCAATAGTTATGGTGTCATCACATGAGTCATAAACCGCCTTATAAAATTCTTTGAACTTTTCTGGTTTAATTACATCTATCAGGTTCTCTTCACTAATTTGAATGTAACACGAATCTGTGTCTGTGTGAATCAAAGAAAAGGAGTCCTCTTTCACAAATTCTTTTAAGAAATCATAATACATTCTTAACAAAGTAAGTTTTGCATATTGCAAGATACAAAACCCGACATGAATTGGAAGATTCATATTAATACTTTGCTTAAAAGATGACACTTCAAATAATTGATTTTCTTCATCCAGTGTGCACATAGAATAAAATCTTCTGTCATTTGCACAGAGTTTTGCTTTCTGATTCCCTTTGATGTACTTAATGTTTTTATGTTTATTTTTTTGTAACAAAATCCCTCCATATGAACTGTTACATAAGAGTTTCATATTTAAAGCACGAGTTTCTCCACCCTCTTCTGAAGAAGCCTCTCTTCTGGCATCTTTAACATCTTTTATGAAATCACTGAAACACCGATCTCTACAGAACTCAATGACTTCATAAATTCTAGTTACAACAATTCCATGTTTGAGATACCACTGCAATAATTTAGAAGCAAGCAATATTTTTTCTGCTTTCATTCCACCTACTAACAAAATTCTTGGTTTTTGACTTATGTTATATTTTTTTGCATGTTCCTGCATATGTGAACCAATTACTTCAAACGGAACCTCTGTAGTGCAAAAAATGGGGCTCATATCATGAAAATATTCATAAGGTGTTTCATCTCTTTCCTTTCCTGAAGGCCATGTGTCTGGAACCATCAACGAGACTTCCAACATTCCGAACAATTTATCTTTTTCCACTGCTTCCAATATTGTTTTCATAGTCACAGGACCTTTATGTTTTTGAAAAAACTCTGGTCTCCTACTTCTTACATATGTCATCATGTCTTTATCCATGCTTAATTGCTTCATAAACTCACACTCAAAAATGATAACAAGATTATGTTTACTTTTAAGAAATTTCATTTTTTCAAGATGTCTGTCCCACCTTAAAGATCTTTCTTCTTCCTTAAGAGAAATGGAAAAGGAACAATTAGGATGACCATGAGCATAACAGCCAATAAATTCGTACAGACACCCGCCTCCACCCACCCCCCCACCCTCCCACCCACCCCCTCCATTGTGATGATTGTTGGGTTGTTCTTGATCACCTCTTTTGGAATGACCCCTGTCTGTGATGTCTGGACACCATCCATCACAAAGGTAGACTCCACACCGGTATTCTCTTCCTGTGTTTAACTTGTGACGAATAAAAATCGATTCTTTGATCGACAAATAGTCCATCCAATAATATCCTAGTAGGTATCGATCCCTCACAATTGGTCTATACTGAAATTCCTCTTTCCTCCTAATGAACCCACCCACAGGCATATCCATATCCATCGATTTAGCATACATCGAATTACAATCATAACCCAGAATCGATCTTGACCTCTTTTTCGATTTTTCATGAATGAAAGTCACCCCCTCCTGAACTCTGCGACGAAAAATAATGCTAGGACCTCCTGTGAGGTTTTGTTTAAACTTCATATACAAGGATTTATTCTTCTCATCAAACAAAGCAAATGTTACCCCCCTTTCTCTGGCTGATTTAAACAACCAGACACGACCTAAACCAGCTAAAGATAAGGAATCTTTGAAAACATTTAGGCCTTTGCTCATGTAGAATTCTTGCATCTGTATCCCCCAAGTTATACCACCTAAGTAGGTCAGCTAATGAGGTCATGCAATTATCATCCCATGCATTTTTGACTATTGCATAATTTTTCTTTCTCTCTTCATCGGTATCACCTAAAACGTTTCTGCCTTTCAGCTGTGAATACCAACCTTCACTTGAAATGTGAGGTAAAGTTGATTCAAACAAAACATCATAAGAGGTCAACATCTCATATGGAAAGAACCGTTTTCGAATAGGTATTTTATATGCAGCTAGAAATGAGTCATATGATGTACCAACACTGACATAATTAATCAAATCAATGAACCTAAATGTTCCATTGCTAATCATATTGTAACTATTCGCTTTCTTAATTACAATGCAATCTTTCGAGTTGAACAGATCTAATTCAATAGGCAAGTATTTTTTGACTAAATTAACATCATATTTTGAACTATGATATGACAAAACAATTACTTCATCCATATATTTTTTCATTCTCCTGTACAGTTTTTTCACATTATTAAGGTGAAACTTTTTAAAACCTTTATCTTGTCCTTTGAGGCTAAGAGCATAAGTGGATTCGTTGATTTCTTCAGTATCAATTGTATCGTATGAATCTAAAAATGACATATCGATATCTTCATCGTCAACAGTAATTTCCAGCTGGGATGAAATGTCTGATATGATTCTTAAAAGTCGCAACAACACCCAACCTAACTGATCATAAGTCTTTTCTCTAATTTCTTGGCTCCATTCCTTCATCTTTG
>JAAUYH010243843.1_pt1 | contig 10456 bp, 3 predicted proteins | sample 7278061 | NCBI WGS metagenome assembly JAAUYH01 (sample SAMN14350203, study PRJNA611818) | marine sediment metagenome | isolation source: surface marine sediment (0.6m) | place: French Polynesia: Moorea | collected 2018-08 | reverse complement strand
ACTCGAGCGCCTGGCCGCAGGACGCGACGGTGAACCGGGGTATTACGACGGTCTGAGCTTCGACTACACGCGGCCCCGCCACGAGCTGCGCACCGCCGCGCATGCCAGCCGCCCCGCCACCATGGCCGCGGAACTGGACGCCGGCGCGCTGGGCCTCGACACGGTGGCCGCTCGCAACGGCGGCGAGGCCATGGACGTCGTGCAGGGCGAGCTCATGCCCGCGGCCCGACGGGTCAAGCGCACCGGCCTGATGACGCCGCTTCTCAAGGACTGGCTGGACACCTGGTACACGTCGCGCAACGCCGACTTTCTGATCGGCGCGACACGGCAGGCGATCAACGAAGCGCTCGGCTACCGCTACACCGACGGTCTGGTCTCACGCCCGGTTACCGCCGGCTCCGTGGCGCTGGTGCCGCAGGGTCCCGCGACCGCCACGGCGCGTCTCAGCATCGCCTTGCGGGACATGCCCGACCGCACGGGCCGCTGGGTGGTGGTCGGCCGCATCGCCGGCGGACTGGACGTCGCCGAGCGCATTTCCCTTGCGCCGCTCGAACAGCCCCGGGACGTGAAGCCGCGCCGCTACGCGCCGCGCGACCCGGTGGTCATCGAAGCCGCTCACACGCAGCCGGCCGAATGCCGGCGTGCCGATACCGACATCTGATCAGGGAGGAACTCAGCCATGTATCAACCGTATGTACCCAGAACCCGACGTCGCCATCTGACCACCGTTTCGAGCCTGGTGCTGGCGCTTTTTGCCGTTTCCCAGGCGCACGCGGGCAAGCCGCCGCTGCCGATACCCGGACAGCTGCCGCCGGCGACCTCAGGTCTCGATGTCGAGCCAGTGCGCCCGAGGCCGGTACCGACGAAAGCCGGCATCGTGGACACGGGACAGGTGGAGCAACTCGTCGAGCCGGCAGGCGGCGGCTACGTGTCGCTGAAAAACGTGCCGCCGACGAAGCGCGTGGTCGAGGATGCGGCACCGCGCTCGCATACGCAGGGCGGCGATGCCGCCGACGCGCTGGACCGAGCCGCACCAGGGGCCGCGCCGTTTCGCAAGGCAGCCTCGAGTCCGCCGTCCCCGCCGCCGCAGGTCGGCCTGGCGAAGGACGCCGGCAACCACGTGCGCACCATCGACGGTATCAACGATCACGACTCGATCTGGATTCCGCCGGACATGGTGATCGCGGTCGGCCCGTCCCATGTTGTCGAGGCGGTCAACGCCGGCTTCTCCGTGTACACCAAGTTCGGTACGCCGGTGACGCCGAGCCCAGACGGCGAAGCCTACTGGACCTTTAGCGACTTCTTCGACGCCCGCAAGCCCGCGGGCTGGGAAGGCTTCATGTTCGACCCGCGCCTCCTGTACGACGCCAACCGCGACCGCTTCGTCATGCTTGCCCTGGGCAAGGACGAGGTGAACGAGACCTCGTACTTCTTCCTCGCGCTGTCCGAAACGTCGGACCCGACGGGCGACTGGTGCACGCGTCGCATCGACTCCAACGACACCGGCGGTGCGTCGCCGGCCTGGCTGGACTATGCGGGTCTCGGTGTCGACCAGTGGGGCCTCTACGTGACCGGCAACCTGATCTACTGGACCGGGGGCAAGCGGGGCGCCCAGATCCGCAGCTTTGACACGGCTATCTTCGACGACTGCACACAGCCCCTCACCACCGTCAAGTTCCCGAACGTCAAGTGGCCGTCCGGCGCGCAGGCCGATTCGCTGCAGCCGGCGCATCCGCACACCAACAACAGCAACGAGGAGACCTTCTTCGTGGGCACCTACTCGGGATCCGGAGACGAGGTTCTGCTGGCGAAGCTGAGCGGAAACCGGTCCAACTCGCCGACCCTGACGAAAGTCGCCATCGACATACCCGCCTATGACGCCATCGGTAGTAACGTCGACCAGCCGGGCACGGCAACGGATCTCGATGGCGGTGCTTCCAAGGTGCAGAACGCCGTCTACGTCAATCGGCACGTGTTCTTTGCATTGACCGACGACGTGAACAACGACGGCAGCTCGTCAGGCTGGCTCACGGTGAAGCTGAACACGGACCAGAACACCATGGAGTGGCATGACCTGCTCTGGAGCGGTGAAGGCTACTACTACTTCTATCCAGCGCTGACCGTGCAGGGCACCAACCCGGACAACAATGTGGCCGTGTTCGGCAGCTGGACCGATACCGAAGTATCGTCCAGCGCGGCGCAGCAGTACGCGTCCGGTCTGTTCAAGCTGTACGAGAACCAACCCAACGATTCGAGCGGTACCTTCATCGGGTCGCCGCTGGGTGTCGCGCCGTACGTCAAGCTCGACCGCAACGGCCGCAACCGCTGGGGCGACTACGGCGGCGCCGCCTATGACTGGACCTGCGGGCACGCCTGGGGGGTCGTCGAATCGGCCGACACGGCCAATCAGTGGAAAACCACCATCATCGCCCGCGAATTCGACAACGAAGGCGAGTGCCCGCTGGTGGAGGTGAGCGCGCCCGAAGCCGGAGCGGCACTCGTAGGCGGCGACACGGTCACCGTCCAGTGGCTCGCCGAAGGGCTGCCGGCGACCGACGAGATCTACGTCTACGTGTTCGCCGACAGCGGCGTGTTCACCGTGGCCGAAGGTCTGCCGTCCAGCTACCGGTCCGTGTCCTGGACGGTGCCCGAGGCCCCTGCCGAGGAGGCCCTGCTGTCCGTCGGAAGCTGGGACGGGTCGCAGTACACGGCGGTGGCGTGGAGCCAGCCTTTCTCCCTGGTCGACCGCACGCCGCCGTCGCCGGACCCGGCGTCGTGGCATTTCCCGCCTTCGGCCGAGTCGCCGACCAACATCCGGATGACGGCCACGGAGGCGATCGACGGCAGCGGTGGCGAGGTCGAGCGGGAGTTCGACTTTACCGGCAGCCCGACCGGCGGCGCTGGCGGCACCGGGACGGGCTGGATCTCCTACCTCACCTTCAACAACTCGAGCCTCGATCCCAACCACGAGTATTGTTACCGCACGCGGTCGCGTGACGAGGCCGGAAACGTCACCGCGCCGTCGCCCACCGAGTGCATCTACACGCTGGCCGCCGACCCGGCGCCCGCCGGTTTCGACCAGGTGACGGGATTGAGCGTCCGGGTCAACTGGGATACGTCCGGCAACGCGCCTTACACGGAGTACGTCGTCGAGGGTCAGCCGGGCAACCTGGACTCCGGGCCCGTGACGGGCAACCGCTGGACCGCGACCGGGCTCGCGGCCGACGTCGAGTACACGTTCCGCATCCGCACGCGAAATCGCAACGGCATCGCCAACGACTGGGTCGACCTCGGTTCCGTGACCACCCTGGCGGACGACCCGGACGGCGACGGTGTGCCGGCACTGGCAGACAACTGCCTGAACGTATCGAATCCGGCGCAGCGCGATACGGATGGCGACGCCATCGGCAACAGCTGCGACCCCGATTTCGATAACAACTGCTCGATCAACTTCGGGGACCTGGCCTACCTGAAGCAGGAGTTCCTGGGCAACGATCCCGATGCGGATCTCAACGGCGACGGCAGCGTCAACTTCGGCGACCTGGCCATCCTCAAGGCCATGTTCCTGGCGGAGCCCGGGCCGGCGGCGATGCCGAACGTGTGCCATCCCTGACCGCCGCAGGAGTGGCCTTTCACGGGAGTGGCTTCAGCCGCGATTGGCCATGGCATCGCGACTGAAGCCGCTCCCACGGCGATTCAGAACCGGCGCCTGCCGTCGACGGAAACCTGGACGTCGTCGATCGTACTGTCGCCGTTCAGCGGAAACGCCACGTCGAGGTGGAGCACCCGGTCGCCGCCGACGCGCGGGCTGGACAGGCGCAGGCCGAAGCCGGCGTTGGTGAGCCAGCGATCGTCGTTGCGTCCGGTCACGTCGCGGCCCCAGGTGCGTCCGGCATCGAAGAACAGCGCGCCGCCGACCCGAAAGAGACGCAGCGGGTAACGGTCGCTGAAATAGCGTTGCTCGATGGAGAACAACGCCCGCGAGTCGCCGTTGCGGTGACGAAACGGAAAGCCGCGAAGGCCGGTTTCCCGGCCGAGGCCGACCTCGATTTCCCGGTCGAGGTCGTGGCCGGCAACGACGTCCAGCTTCGCGTACAACGTGCGGCGCTTGGACTGGCGACGGTAGTATTCGGCGCGGGCGTCGAGGCGGGCGTTCTCGAGGTTGCCGGATTCGAGCCGGCCGCTGATGCCGCTGCTCAATCGCCACAGGGTCGCCTCGGGCGAACCGAAGCTGTCGCTGAACGCCGCCTTGAACACCAGCGCGTCGCGGTCGGCGCCGATCGACGTGCCGGCCCAGCCCAGCCGCGCCGACCAGGCCCGGCCCAGGAAGACGTCTTCGGTCCTGACGATCTGGTTGAAGTTGGTCGTGGTCGCGTAGCGGTCTTCGATGACCTCGATGCCCACATAGGGATAAACCAGCTTGCGATCGTCCGGCGCGACGGCGACCAGGCCCGGCACCACCTCCGGTTGGAATTCGTTGTCGTCGAAGACGACGCCGGCGGTCCAGCGCCGCACCCAGCCGCCCGCCAGACCCGCCGACCAGCCGTAGTAGGCATCGAAGTGCCGCTGGTCGTGGCGGAATTCGGCCGCATCGTCGCCGTCGCTGTACAGTGTTTCCACGCGGTCGAAGGCACCGAGGCGCGTGCCCGCCGCCCAGCGCGCGTCCAGCGCGTAAAACGGCCGCTCCACGGCGAACAGCTGCCTGTCGCCGTCATCGGCATTCGCCAGCGCCAGGTCGAGGCGTATCCAGGTTCGACCGACATTACGATCGGTGAACTCGAACACCGTCGACGTGCGTTCGACGTCCTCCTCGCGCGAAAGCACCAGGCGCGAGCCAGTGCCCAGGAAGTTGGAGTCCTCGATGCCGATGGTGGATTCCCGTTCGCCGCCGCCCCGCGTGTAATCCAGCTTCGGAAAAAGCGTCCAGTTGTCGCGGGTGAAGACCGTCAGGTCCACCTTGCCGTCATTGAGCGCGGTCGGGCGGATCGTCGCTTCCGCGAGAAAGGAATTCCGGCGAAGTAAGCGCTCGGACTCGGCGATACGGTGAGCGTCGACCGGTTCGCCGGCGCGAAACAGGAGCTGCGACCGGATGGTGCTCTGGCGGGTCGTGACGTGCAGCCGATTGGCCAGGCGGTAGAGAAACTTGTCCTCGTCCGGCAGGTTCGTGTCGAAGATGTCGCGGCGCTCGAAAATCACGTTCTCGACGATGGCGCCTGCACGCTCGAGTTCGTCGATGGTGGGCAGGGCCCGCCCGGCCTCGCCGCCCAGCGCGGGGCGCAGACCGAAGCAAACGAGGGCTCCCGCGACGAGGAGCCACGGCGCAAGCGACTGGCGGGGATCTTTCAAGGCGGGGGCGGCAACCGGGGATACTGGAGAGGCCGCTAGTCTATCGCAAGCGCCAATCGCCTGCCGCAGGGTCGACGGCGTGTGAGCCGCCGGTCTCGCTTTTCAGGGTCGGGCCGCGGCGTGTACACTCGCCGCCACCCCAACGGACGTCTGCGGGATCCTCGCACGGAGCGGAACGGCGCATGACAAAACGACGGCTCGATATCCTGCTCGCCGCGCTCATCGCGGTGGTTTTCAACGCGCCGGCTGCGGCCGCCGCAGACGACGAGGAAGGCTGGCTCGACGGCCTCCGGTTCCGGCTGATCGGCCCGGCGCTCACGTCCGGACGCATCGTCGACTTCGCGGTGAATCCGCGTCGTCCGGCGGAATACTATGCCGCCGCCGCGTCCGGCGGCCTGTGGAGGACGGTCAACGCGGGCACGACGTGGACGCCCGTGTTCGACGACCAGGGCTCCTATTCCATCGGCGCCCTGGCAATGGACCCCGAGAACCCGCTCGTGCTGTGGGTCGGCACCGGCGAGAACAACAGCCAGCGCAGCGTGGCCTACGGCGACGGCGTGTATCTCACGCGCGACGGCGGCTCGAGCTGGACGCACGTGGGCCTGCGCGAGTCCGAACACATCGGCATGATCGCCATCCACCCCGAGGACACCGACACCGTGTATGTCGCGGCGCAGGGGCCGTTGTGGCGCTCGGGCGGGGACCGGGGCCTTTATCGCACGACGGATGCGGGCAAGACCTGGGAGCGCATTCTTCACATCAGCGACGACACCGGTATCAGCGAGGTGCACATGGACCCGCGTGACCCGGACGTGCTGTATGCGGTCGCCTACCAGCGTCGCCGCCATGTCTGGACGCTGATCAACGGCGGGCCGGAATCCGGGCTTCACAAGTCCCTGGACGGCGGCGCCACCTGGACGGAGCTGACCACCGGCCTGCCGGAATACGACCTGGGCCGCATCGGCCTCGACATCGCGCCGAGCGACCCGGACACGGTGTACGCCATCGTCGAGGCCACGGGCGACGACAGCGGCTTCTACCGGTCTGTCGACGGCGGGTCCAACTGGACGAAGATGAGCGATTACGTCAGCTCCAGCCCGCAGTACTACCAGGAGATCTTTGTCGACCCGCACGACAGCTCGCGCGTCTACAGCATGGACACCTTCCTGCACGTGACCGAAGACGGTGGCAAGAACTTCCAGCGCGTGCCCATGGATCACAAGCATGTGGACGACCACGCGCTGTGGATCAATCCCGACGACACCGATCACCTGCTGATCGGCAACGACGGTGGCATTTACGAAAGCTGGGACCGGGGCGCGCACTGGCAGTTCAAGCCCAACCTGCCTATTACCCAGTTCTACCGCGTCAGCACCGACAACGCGACGCCGTTCTACAACGTGTACGGCGGCACGCAGGACAACAACAGCCTCGGAGCGCCTTCGCGCAGCACGAGCGCCAGCGGCATCATCAACGCCGACTGGGAGATCACCGTAACGGGCGACGGCTACGAGACGCAGGTGGATCCCACCGATCCCAACGTCGTGTACAGCCAGTACCAGTACGGCGGGCTCATGCGCTTCGACCGCTTGAGCGGCGAAGCGGTGGAGATCCAGCCGCAGCCGGCGCCGGGCGACGCGCCGCTGAAGTGGAACTGGGATTCGCCGCTACTGCTGAGCCCGCACCTGCACACACGGCTGTACTTCGCCGCCAATCGCCTTTTTCGCAGCGACGACCGCGGCAACAACTGGACGGCGGTGAGCCCGGACCTCACCCGGCGCCTCGATCGAAACCGCCTCGAGGTGATGGGGCGCGTGTGGAGCGTCGACACGGTGGCCAAGAACCGGTCGACGTCCTTCTTCGGCAACATCGTGTCGCTGGACGAGTCGCCGCGCGTCGAGGGACTACTGTATGTCGGCACCGACGACGGCCTGATCCAGGTGTCGTCCGACGGCGGCGGCGACTGGCGGCGCATCGACCGCGTGCGCGGCGTGCCCGAGATGACCTACGTGAGCGACCTGGCCGCCGGGCTGCACGACGACGACACGGTGTTCGCCGCGTTCAACAACCACAAGAACGGCGACTTCAAGCCCTACCTGTACCGCAGTACCGACCGCGGCCGCAGTTGGAAGTCCATCGCCGGCGACCTGCCGCGCCGCGGCTCCGTTCATACCGTCATACAGGATCACGTCGACCAGGACCTGTTGTTCGTCGGTACCGAGTTCGGCGTGTTCGTCACCATGGACGGCGGTCGCGCCTGGCATCCCCTCGAAGGCGACCTGCCGGTGATCTCGGTGCGGGACCTCGACATCCAGCGACGCGAGACGGACCTGGTGGTGGGCACCTTCGGCCGGGGCATCTACATCTTGGACAACTACGCACCGCTGCGCGCCATGGCGGCGGCTCGTGCGGACGGCGAGCCGCGTGTCTTCGGCGTCCGGGACACGCTGATGTACAACCAGCGCTTCCCCTTCGGCGGCGAGAGCAAGGCTACGCTGGGCGACGCCTTCTACACCGCGCCGAATCCGGAGCCCGGCGCCGTCGTCACCTACTACCTGCCCGAGGACATCGAGACGGCGCGCGAGCGCCGCCTCGCCATCGAGCGCGAGGCGGCGGCTCGTGGCGAGGACGTCTACTATCCGACGTGGGAGGCGCTGCGCGCCGAGGACGCGGAGGACGATCCGCGCGTCGTGGCCGTGGTGCGCGACAGCGCCGGATCGGTCGTGCGCCGCGTGGACGGCCCCGTCGATGCGGGCGTGCATCGCGTGACCTGGGACTTCCGCTACCCGCCGCCGGACCCGGCGTCCACCGAACCGTTCGAGAAGGAAGCGCCCTGGGACAGCGAGCCCGTCGGTCCGGCGGCGATGCCCGGCGGTTATACCGTTGCCCTCGAGATTCACCAGGACGGCGAACGCCGGCAGGTCGGTCAGCCGCAGGCGTTTACGGTAACGCCGCTGGGTCTGTCGGCGTTACCTGAGCCGGATCGTGCCGAGCTGGTTGCCTTCCAGCGCAAGACCGCCGAGCTGCAGCGCGCGGTGCTGGGCGCGCAGCGGGCCGTCGACGAGGCCCAGGGCCGCATCGATCACCTGGCCGTCGCCCTGCGCGACACGCCGGGCGCCACGCCGGAGCTGGGCGAGCGCCTCGCCGCCATCGAGGCGGAGCTGCGCACCCTGCGCGAGGAGTTGCTCGGGGACGCGACGGTGTCGTCACGGTCTGAGCCGACCCTGCCGGGCATCGCGAGCCGCGTGAGCCGCCTCGTGTGGGGACACTGGTACGCGACCACCGCCGCGACCGGTACCCAGCGCGAGAACTACCGCATCGCCGCCGATGCCTTCGGACCCTGGCTCGACCGCTTCAAGAGCCTGCTCCAGACGCGGCTCGCGGGGCTGGAAAGCGACGTCGAAGCGGCGGGCGGTCCCTGGACCCCGGGCCGCATCCCGCGCTGGAGCCCGAATTGAGCGGACACTGGGAGCGACCCAGTGTGGCGATGGTGGTGAGGGTGGTAACCTCCCGGGCGTTGGCTGTCGTCGCCGCCTGATTCGCCTATGACCCTGGAAGCCGTGCTCGACCTCGTACTTCGCTTCGGCGGCACCCTCGCCGCTGGCGCGCTGGCGCTGTTGTCGGCGCATCGCCGCTCGATCCAGCTCGGCGACGAGCCCACGTTGCCGCAGTATTTCGTTCGCCGCAGCGTGTATCGGCTGGGCATCGGTTCGTGGTGCCTGCTGATCGCCGTGCTGTTCTACGTACTGGTCACCTACTGGGCGCCGCTGCGGCCGCTGGTGGACGCGCTGGTCGCGACGTTCCGCCACGACAACGGGACGCGCCTGGTCAGCGCCCTCGACGGCAGCCTGTTTCTGCCCTTGATCCTGGCGGCGGGTGCCCTGTTCCTGCTCGGTTGGGAGCACAAGTTCAATCCGCTGCTCATCCTGCGTGACACCATTTACGATGCCAGCGCGATCCCGCGCACGGCCGTAAAGGTGTACAACGTGCTTCGGGTGTCGCGCCTGTCCGCGATCGACGCACGGTCGCGCGAACAGATCGTCGGGCGCCTGCTGACCGACAGCCTGGACGTGGCCGACTTCGACCGCGGTAATTCGACGCTGGAATACCGGTGGGCGCGCAGCTGCGTGCTGTTCGACAAGATCAACAGCTACGCCACCCAGGACAGCTACGGGCGCTTCTTCGCCGAGCCCTCGCTGATGTGGGGCGACATCTGCATCATGTTCAACGACGCGTCGGAGAAGATGGCGGTGTGGAAACGCGGCCCGGCGAGTTCGGCGCGCACCATCGAGCTGTTGCAGCAGCTCGATCGGCTCAACGGCCTTCTGTGCCGCCTGCTGGCCTGTCTGATCATCGTGGACAGCCCCAACGAGCGCGAGCTGTGGCAGAAGGTCGAACGCCTCGGCGGTTCGCCGCGCCAGGCGCGGCTGAAACACACCTACAAGTACCTGGTCACCTATGCTGCCGCGCTCGCGGCGGGCGTCGTGGTCGGCCGCGAGCTGTCGGTGTTCATCTGGAACCAGATCGTCGGCGGCGAAGGCGGCCTGGCCCACTTCCAGTTCGACACGCTGCGCTGGATCCTGTGGGGCATCCTGATCTTCGTGGTGCCGATTGCCCTGGTGTTCGCCGCGCGCGCCACGTCCTATCGCATCATGCCGGAGCAGCCGGAGCGCTACTACGGCTTCTACGTGCTCATGACCCTGGCCGGTTTCCTGTTCGGCACGGCCTTCGCTGCGCTGGTGCTGGGCCTCGATGCGGCCAACGGCGGCGAGTTCGATTTTCTGCGCAGCTTCGTCGACTCGATGCGCTGGGGTCTGTTGCCGGCGATGATGTGCGGCTATGTCGCCTACGAGATGGACACCTTCGTGTCCGATGACGAGCCGCGGCGGGAAATGGTCTGGCGGGCGCTGCTCAAGGCCTTGGCCTGGGCCGGGCTGGGCCTGGTCATGATGCTGTATGCCACCGACGATCTGCGCGGCATCGACAATGCGCTGCGTTTCACCGCAGTGGTCACCACGGCCTTCGTGGTGGCTTTTCTGGGTGCCGTGACGCGGTTCAAGACGATACCGTCTGCGCTGCAGGCACAGGCTCTGGAAGAGGGCGGCTCGGT
>JAAUYH010235459.1_pt1 | contig 10456 bp, 5 predicted proteins | sample 7278061 | NCBI WGS metagenome assembly JAAUYH01 (sample SAMN14350203, study PRJNA611818) | marine sediment metagenome | isolation source: surface marine sediment (0.6m) | place: French Polynesia: Moorea | collected 2018-08 | reverse complement strand
TAAAGCCTGTGGCAAACCGCGATCGCTTATCTGTGGTGTTAGATGGTCAGGTAGATTTGACCATCGCCAGGGTGACAGCAACAGCCTCCCGAGCACGGATAGTTAGTTTCAGTATGCCCTACTATTTGGATGGCACCCTCCTAGTTACTAAAGATACATCGTTACAAAAGTTAAAAGATTTATCCCAGCAGAAAATAGCTGTTCTGAAAAACTCCAGTACCATCGCCAATATCATATTTTATCTACCCAGTGCTGAATTAATGGGTGTAGAATCCTACGAAGAAGGGCGATCGCTATTAGAAAAAAATGCTGCTATTGCCTTTGCTGCGGATGCCACAGTTCTTACTGGTTGGGTACAAAAATATCCCGAATATCGTTTAATTCCCATCAAATTATCCACAGAACCCTTGTCTGTAGTTATGCCCAAGGGATTGCAATATGATAAACTGCGACGGGAAGTTAATAGTGCGATCGCGGATTATTTATCTACAGGTTGGCTCCAGCAAAGGATCAAACATTGGGGATTACCACCCTATGAATTATCTATTAGCACCCCACAAGAAGAAAGTCAAAAGTCAAAAGTCAAAACTATTAGATGATTTTCAGCAAAGAAATTACTAGGTGATCCATCACTACTCCTTTTCCATCATCCACGGGTCAGTAGTTCCAGGTTATGTCCATCGGGGTCATAGAAATAGAAACCACGACCCCCATTTCTATGGTTGATTTGACCTTTGTTTTGGTGCATGGGGTCGCTGCTGTATTCAATATCTGCTTGTTTCACTCTGGCAAAGATAGCATCAAAGTCCTCATCGCTTACGTGAAAAGCATAATGGTGAGACTCGAATTTTTCTCGATTTGCAAAGTCAAATGTTAGGCTGTCATTGATACGGACAGCAGCAAAGTGACCTATAGGGGATTCTACCTTGAGACCAAAAAGATGGGCAAAAAAACTTGCTGATGCTTCTTTGTCATGGGCAGGTACTATGGTATGGTTCAGGGTAATTTTCATGCCACACCTCCACTCCTAATATTGAGGTTTACACAGAAGGTTAAAACTACAATTAAGTACAGCGATCGCTACATTACTATCAATACATAAATACTATTTTAAACGCTATAATTGTCAGAGATCTTAAAGCCTAGGGTTGGAGAACACTATAACTGCGCTATTTGTCACGTCATGTGCTCAGGAGGCTTTCCTTCAAACTCATAACTTGCATCATCCTCAATAACCGCCTGGGATTGAAATCCCAGTCTCATAGCAGAAGTCGTCTAAAGACGACTAGACAAGGATTCTAGTCTACTTAAGTAGACTTTGTCTTTTAGCCTGGGAATTCATTCCCAGGCGGGAATGTGGGCTAAACGAGATTGCTGCAAGTTATCAGTTTTAACGTACTTGGTTTATTAGCCCGCAATTCATTGCAGGGCGGGAAGGAATGACAACGCCTAGATTTTAAGGCGATGTGTTTGACCCCTCACTTAATTAACCCACAGCATCATTCATTCCCGTAGAATCTGGGCTAATTGAGAATGCTGCAATTTGTTAGTTCAAACGTACTCATTTAGATATCAATTTTGATGCTGCGAACAATCAGCGATGGCTTTAGGGAATTCCTCCATAAGCTTACTCCATCAGACTCAGAATCCAAAGCAGCTAAAGATCATCTTAAATTTCACCATCTTTTTTGATTTCACCAATGATTAGTGGTTGGTTAGCTAAACCATCCAATTCTTCTGATTTCAGTAAACTTGTCCAATCTGCTAATAGTGAGGCATCTTTGGGTTTAGCAAGTCGGAGTTTCGCCAAAGTTGTCAAAGCATTGTGCCAAATACCATTTTCTGCATAAAGTGCTACTTGTTGCAAAGGAGTTGCCTGTTTGAGTCTATCTGCTAATTTTGGATTCAGCTTAACCCTTTCTATCCACCCCTCAACTGTTCGTAATTCTGCTAATTGTTCTGGGTGACACTTCACTCTCACCTTCAAATACCAATGGTACATTTGTTGATGCTTTGTTTTGCTAACTTGCAGTGCTTCAGTAGCTTTATCTATGGAAACACCCATAATTCCTGGCTTTTTTGGTTCGTTTAAAATAGTTCTATATATAGTTTTACTAGGTTTTTGTGACTCATCTTTGATGACAAATTCCATTTTTGTAATTGATGACTTTTCATAAGGAACAGAAAACCAAAAAGTAGGATATTTAGCAGTTGTTAAACCCCAAATTTTAGTGACAGGAATTGCTTCTTTACCATCCAATTTAATGATTTGTTTATAATCAGGAACCAATGCCATTAGAGATTGCTTGCTGCTACCACATCCCCGGCTAGCTCCTTCTCCCCGGTCTCCTGCGGCACCCCGGTCGGGTGGTGGCGGTGGCGGTTTAAATTTGATTGAGGTGCTGCTAGAAGTAACTACTTGTGCCCAACTTGCTGGAGAGTAAGCGATATTACTGAAGCAAATGATGACTATAGCAGCAGTTAATTGCATTTTTTGCCAATGGCTTTTCATAGTAAATCAGACTCAAGATTTATTAGTTATGATTTAAATTATTATTTAATTTAATTGTTGTGACTGGGATAGGAAATTCAAACAGGTGACTACAATGATACTAGTACCTACCAAAACCAGAGCAGCAGGAACTAAGGGAATCCAACAACCTAATGAAATAAATAAGATACTTCCACTGCTATATAAAATAATAAATCCTACTCCCACAGCTAACATTAAATAACTAGGTCGTCGCAAATACCAAGCAAGCAAACCACCAGTTACAGACCAACCCCAAACCCAAATCATGTCACCCCAGATTGACCAATTCCAGAGTAGGGGTCGCCCATCCAAAGCAGCACTCAGCAATTGACTGACCATTTGGGCTTGTAGAATAACTCCTGGTATGATTTCTTGTGATTTTTTTTCAGAGATGTAGGGAGTCAAGGAATAATCCCGAAAACTCACTGCTGTCGTGCCTATGAGGACTATTTTATCTTTTACTGCTGTGGCATTTAGTTTACCTGCTAGCACATCTGACAAGGTAATTTGTGGGGCAATTTCTTGGGGAGAGGGAGAGGAGCGATAGTTAAGTAAAATTTGGTGTCCTCTATCATCAATTCCCTGGTAGCCTCCAGTATGCGCTTCTAGGGGCTTAAATTTCAGCTTGCCCAGTTGCCATGCACCCTTGGTTGTAAATTTGAGTTCAATCCCCTTGTCATAGAGGTAACGTAGAGCTAGTTGCACGCTTAAAGCGTAGGAGGCATTACAAGCAGAAGAAGGAGGCGGAGTTAAAGCTAAATAATGACGACGCACCACACGATCTGCATCCAGAAGAATATCGCTAAAACCCAAGTTATCTGAGGAAACTTCTGGAGGTGGAGCAACACCTGATTTACCTTGGGAATCACTAACTTTACAAACTGCAAAAAAACGATCGCTTTTTTGCATCCTTTCTGCCAATTGGGGATAATCCTTTCCCACTGGATAATCCCGGTATATATCCAAACCAATAGCTGCTGGTTGATATGGTTCTAATTTTTCTAACAATTGGGCAAGGGATTTATCAGACAAGGAACCTCGTGGTTTTTCCGATTGCTGCGATCGCACATCTTCTTCTGTCACAGTTATCACCAGTAGTCGAGGGTCTGGTTTCTCTGGGGGACGCAATTGCAGTAGTTGGTCAAACGCCTTGAGTTCGAGAGGTTGCAGCACTCCCAGATAGCGTACACCCATTAATAGCCCAGTCACCACCATGCTAATTAGCACTATTAATGACAAGCCAAGCCGATTGGTAATTGTTTTAATATGTGTAGTTTTAGGTACAGATGTCGAAATACTGCGTGCATTTATACACAATTCTGCCCAAGACAACGGTACCTCAGCAGGGTTTTGACAGATGACAGGTAACCAAGTAGCGCAGGGGTATTGATTTTCCCAACCTTGTAACCTTTCCCTTGCCTCACGTACCGATAAATACAAGGAGTTTCCCCGTGAGAAGGCTTGTAAGAAATACTTCAAAAACTCCTGTGCCACCTTGTCTGGTATTGGCTCCCGCATGACGATAATTTGGGGAATATTTAAATCCGCGAATTCCCGTGCCAATCCCAACCCATCACAGGAGTTGAAAATCGCTAATTGTAGACCCCGTTCCACTGCCTTTCTCAAGGCATACTTTAGCTCACCAATTGTCAGACTTTCAGTTTGATTGATGTAGATTTTCCCAGTTTCATTGGCTTGAGTAGTACTGTGTCCGGCAAAAAATAAAATCTGCCAACATTGTTCCCATAACCTATCAGTAATATTTCTGCGGTCTGGCTCCACTAAAAAAGTGATGTCTGCATTGGGTAATTTTTCCAGGAGTGCTCGGTCTGCTTGGGTATCAATTCCTTGACTATCGCCCAAAATTGCCAGGATTTTGATTTTGTCACAAGTGGTTGCCATGTGGTTCACCTGTTCGTAAACGGGTGCACTCAATGCTATTTCTGCCTTAGGATAGTGTTCTAGTAAGTCCCAAAGATGCCAGGGGAGTTTTTGCAATCCTAGGTCTTTGGTTTGTATAATTACACGTATGTCATCTGTTGGTGTGAGTTTTTCCAGCCATTTCTCGCGGATGGGGTGAAAGGAATCGGAGGTAAGCCAGGTATTAAAACTTACTTTGAATTCCTCCGTTGCTCGTTGGCATTCTTCTAGGCTGGGGACTTGAGCAACTTGCTTTGGTAAACCTATGGGACGAGATTGTAACCTTAGATGACGATAAATAAATTGCCAGTGGTAATAATGGTGGGGAATGTCTGGGTTCGGTGGTAACTTACCAGTGATTTCTACAATAGGGCGGGCATTCTCATCACCAATCTGTAGGGTCACGGGGAACCCTGACTCAAAATCTCCCTCTCCTAACTTTAAGATGACTAACTTGCCCATAGCTAGTTTTCCAGAAATGGCGATCGCTATTTATTATGTATCATGTAGATCGCTAAACTACCTTTTACGCCAACTTTTGAGTTTTTAGGACTTACGCACGGTTCAAATTTACCATCTTGCGAATTGACGAGAATGCGTCGTTTCAGGCGTTTATCAATCATCCTCTACTCAATAGCGTAGACGCAAAGCAGCTTGTCGCAAGACATCGCCTAAAAACTATGGAAGAATTAAGGTTGAATGCCCGAAAACCATACCTTATATTTGGGTTTTCCTGTCAATGCGTAAGTCCTAGTTTTATGCAATAAAGTTATATTTTGCCAATAGCGTAGCTCTTTTCTATGAAGTTGAGGTTGTTACAAATCTTAATGCAAACAATTAGGGGGTTTTAGCTCCTAGTGTACGGTAATTTACCTCACAAGTCTGTAATCAGCCTGGCTTTTCTCAGTAAGAATTTAAGCACTGTTTCTTCCTTAGAAATAATATCGGCTCTGCCCTCCATACCCAATTGTATAAAACACTGGTTTTTCCCTCGACCTAAAACAAGACCCTCTGGTTTAATTGTAACTTGATAGAAGGGCATAGCTGTTTTACCTTTCTGACTTACAGCTATTGTGGCAGGAAATTCAGCAGTACCATTGTTTTGAGGCGCAATAGCATCTGGGGAAATCGTGCTAACCTGACCTTTGAGTGTGCCGTAATCGGGATAGGGACAAGCTGATACACGCAGTTGTGCCTTTTGACCTGTTTTCACTTTACTTATATCACCAGCGCTAACTAGAGCTTTTATCACTAGCTGAGTATTGCTTGGGGCAATTTGGGCGATATACTCTCCAGGTCGCACGGTCTGGCCAGAATTACGTAGGTTTAGCCTAGAAATAATACCGTCTGATGTGGCAGTAACAGTGGTTTTACTGAGGTCGATTTCTAATTGTTGGAGTTCGCGGGTGTATCGCTTTAACTGGTTCTGAATTTGAATTTGCTGCTGTACGAGTGCTTCCCGTTCTCGATTTAAGGTAGCGAGGGTGGCTTTACCCGTGGCTGTTTCTTGGGCTACACGCTCAGAAGCGATCGCGACTTTGGCATCACTGGGATTGAGGGCAGTTTGGGCAAGTTGCAGTCTAGCTCTAGCCGCCTTCACTGCTTGCTGTTGCCGCTCGATAGTTTGTTGTTGTCCTTCGACTGCGGCTTTTTGCCCCTCCACTGCTTGTTCTTGCTGCTCAACAGCTAGTTGGGCTTCCTCGAATCGCTCCTGAGAAAGAGCTCCGGAGGCTACTATGGGCTGATATCGGTTACGCCGAGCTCGGGCAGCGTTCAAGGACGCTTCCGCAGATTTGGCGTTTGCTTTGGCTGATATTAACTCCGCCTGGGCTTTTTGTAATTCCTCCTGGGTTTGCATTAAGTTTGCCTTTGCTTCTTGGACTTGGGCGACAGTGGTAATTTTTTTATCTTGATAGTTGCGAAGACGATAGCTCAATTCACCCTCAGCAGAAGCAACAGCACGGCTAATACGGTCAGTTTCTGCCAAAATCTGGCGATCAAGGGCACGAATCTGGGCATTGATTTGCAATAGCTGTAGCTGTGCCTGCTGGATCTTGTTTTGTAATTGGCTTTTTTGGGTTTGCAGGCGGGAGTCATCAAGGGTAGCAATGACATCTCCTTTTTTGATTGCTTGATTCTCGGCAGCAGAAATTTTCATCACCGAACCTTCTGTCGCCGCCTGAACTAGCCGCAACTCACCAGCAGGACGAACGGTTGCTTGGGTTTTGACGGTGACTTTGTATTGAGTGACAGAGGCAAGGGCAACGGCTATCCCTACAGCACTGATAATAAATAGTCCGCTAACCTTTGCCCAACGACCTATAGGGGGGAGAAAATCGTTTTCCTGGACTGGGGGTAGAAAATCTGAGTTAGAGTCGCTAAGCATGGGGATCGTATTAGTAAGATAGTAAATTTAGCAATAATTTCCTGAGATTCTATTGTGTTAGCGGGCACGCAAGTCTTTTTTTGTAGGGGAACTGTGGTGAGAATGAAAATTAGAGGACTTAACTACTAAGCTATTTCCTAATGAGGCAACGTCGTCTAGAAAGTCTAAGTGGTTGCCAGCAATTTGACGCAGTTCCTTTGGAGAACCTTGGATTTGCAATTGCCCTTGTTCCAGCAGGACAATCCAATCAGCTCGCTCAATGACTTTGGGGCGATGACTAATTAGAATTGTGGTTTTGCCCTGACGGTAGAATAGTAGTCGATCTAACACTTGGGCTTCACTCACTGGGTCGAGGGCACCCGTGGATTCATCTAAAATCAGAATTGGCGGGTCGGCGATTATGGCTCTGGCGATCACTAATCTTTGCTTTTGACCGCCGGAAAGATTCGCACCAAATTCCCCTAAGATGGTTTGATATTTGTCAGGGAGTTGGCTGATAAATTCGTCAGCCCCCGTAATTTGACAAGCTTTAACAATCTGCTCAAAGCTAGCTTGAGGGGAACCTAAGCGGAAGTTTTCTATAATTGACCGACTCCAAAAGTGGGCATCTTGAGGAGCCAATACCACTTGTTGCCGCAGGCAGTCCAAGGACAGGTCTTGTTGGTTATAGATCCCAAAGCGAATATTGCCAGACTGAGGCAAGTATAGCCCTGCAATTAGTTTAGCCAGGGTACTTTTACCGCAGCCAGATTTACCGATGATAGCGATCGCTTGACCACTAGGAATAGTGAGAGAGAAGTCTTGCAAGAGGTCAACTCTACCAGGGTGGTGAAAGTTGAGATTGGTGCAGATGATGTCGGTGTTGCTGGGAATTTTCGCCCAAGGCTTTTGGGTATCGTCTGGGGTTTCTGGGGGGGTGTCAATGACTTCCGTAAGTCGCTGGGTGGCAGTTTTGGTACGGGTAAATTCATCAACAAAACCGATCAAGGTATCAATGAAGGTGGTGAAATTACCATTCATACTGTTAAATGCCAACAGCATACCGATGGTTAATTCCTGGCTAATTACCAAGGTACTACCAAACCAAAGCAAAGCAATACTACCAATACTAGCCACTAAGTTAGAGAAAATACTATTGACAAAGCCAATTTGCACGGTGCGGAAGGCAAAGTTAGCAAGGCGACTATAGCGATTCTGAAATTCTTCCCAAAATTGGGGGGCAGCAGTGGTGGTTTTGACGGTAATTGCACCTTTGAATATTTCTACTAAGAGACCTTGGTTTTCCGCTGATAAGACTAGAACATTGCGAATTTTTTGTTGGAGGGTGGGTAAGAAAACAACAGTGGAAAGGGTCATTAATAGAGCAATAACCCCAGCAACTGCCGTAAGTTTGACGCTGTAAAACAGCATGAAGCCCACTGAAACTAGGGCAATAAAAAATTGGCTAGGCAATGCCACAACAACTTGAGAAACTAATTGATTAATTTCTTGAATATCTTCCAGGCGACTGACGATTTCCCCACTGCGACGGGATTCGTAGTATTGTAGGGGTAAGCGTAGGATTTTGCGTCCGAATTCAAAGATGAGTCCGAGTTCGAGACGCTGGGCAAAGTGGGCAATGAGATTGGATTGCAGCAGTTGCAAACTGCTACTAACTAAATGCATGACGACTACGGCAATGGCAACGCTAGTCAGCAGTTGAGTATCTCCGCGCACCAGCACATCATCGGTGAGGATTTGTAGGAGGAAGGGGGAAGCGAGGGAAAGAAGACCCAGAACCGAGTTAAGCAGCAAAGTTTGGGTCAGCAGGGCGCGATAGGGCCAGATGCGCTTCAGGAAACGACCGAATCCGCCAATTTTTTCTTTTTCATCCGGTTGGGCAAAAAAGCGGACTGGGTCAGGTTCTAGGAGGAGCATTATTCCGCCTGTCCATGCCTCCATCAACCACTTTTGATCCACATACCGGATGCCCACACCAGGGTCAGCCACCACATATTTGTTACCTCGTTTTCCGTATAACACCACCCAGTGATAGCCTTTCCAGTGGATGATAGCTGGTAGTGGTACGATCTTTTGGTTGACAACTTCTAGGGGTACTTTGACTCCCTGTGCGTTGAAACCAAGGGCGTTTGCCCCTTGTTTCAATCCCAATAAGGTGGTACCCTCCTTACCAGTTCCAACGGCTTCCCGGAGGCGGTTGATGGTAAAGGTTCGACCGTAGTGTTTGGTAATAGAAGCCAGACAAGCCGCACCGCAGTCTTCTTCGTTGTGTTGTTGAACAAGGGAGTATGTCATGATTAGTTACCGGGTTGTCATTGCCTTCTCGGCTTTTTGAATTACTGTGCTGTCTAGCTTTGGTGGCTCCAGCACCAGTACCGAAGAAACACGTTCTGGTTCTGCCAGTCGCAGCAATTGATAGCCAATGCCTGCTAGACCAGTCATAAGTCCAGGGGTTTCGACTCCCAAGGGAACCCCACACATCCAACCATGTTGTTCAATGCTTTCGAGAATAATGGCAGCAAGGCGATCAACTTGAGTTTTCCAGTAGGGGTCATCCAAATTTTGACTAGCTTGCAGCAGTAGTTCCAGATTGCCCAAATCGCCGTGACATAGGGAATGGTTTCTACCAAATCCATGAGATAGAGTGGTCTTGAGAGCAGTGTTAATCTCAGTACGAATTTCGGCATCATCAAGGTATGGGAGAGAACCTAACCGAGCTAGCCCAATTCCCGGTGCGCCATGACACCATGCAGTCATACAAGTATACTGATTGTCCTTTTCTTTTAAAACTGTGTCTGCAAAATCGCGTAAGTCTAGCCAATTACCTAATTCATGACTGAAGAGACTGCGCTCGTAGGCAATAGCTTCCAGTGCTGCTGTCCGAAAGCGTTCCTCACCGGTTAGGGCAGCTAGTTTTAGTAGTGCCCATGCCATACCTGCTGAACCATGAGAAAAGCCCGTTAGGGGTTTTGTCCCTGCTTTGTCTAACCGCCAACCGATACCAGATTCCATTGGTCGCGCTTTAGCGATGAGATGATCTCCACATTGAATAGCAGCAGCAAGAGTATTGGGTGATGGTTTACAATAATAAAGATTGATCAAACTACCAATACACCCAGCAGATCCACTAATAATGTCGAGTTGTTCGTCTTCGGTAATCAGCGATGAAATCAGGGCAACCAGTGATTCTGCCTGAGCTAACAATTTTGGGTCATCCCATATAATACTTAGCTGAGTCAAGGTATAAATGATTCCTCCCCAGCCTTCAAAGCTACCAATTGACGCGATGAATTCTTTTTGACTCTCTACTTGACGTTGCAGCGTCTTTAATGCTGCTTTGGCCAGATCCGTGTAACGATTTTTGTCAGTAATATGACCAAGATAGGCAAGGAATAATATAATACCTGGAAGCCCCTCATAAAGATCCATTCCCAAAGGAGCGAAAGTCCAATGCTTTTCATCGATCAGGTTTAAGCCAATCCAAGAAGCCTCTTGTTTGCTACATAATGCCAAAGTATCGAGGCGATCGCCAATGGCTTGAGCAGCTCCCAGCAACTGTTCGTGACTTGCACAGTTTTGCGGTTCTTTCAGATGATAGGCTGGCCACTGTTCTTGTT
>JAAUYH010183657.1_pt1 | contig 10456 bp, 9 predicted proteins | sample 7278061 | NCBI WGS metagenome assembly JAAUYH01 (sample SAMN14350203, study PRJNA611818) | marine sediment metagenome | isolation source: surface marine sediment (0.6m) | place: French Polynesia: Moorea | collected 2018-08 | reverse complement strand
GTTTTTCTTACCTAAATATACCTTCATTTGGAGTTGCTTGTCCCAGTTTGATGCGAGAGTAGCCAAACTCGTAATGCTTTGTCTTTTAAGCGATGTAGCCTCACCCGCTCTGGTCTAGGTTCAGATTGCGAGCGCTTATCTTGGGGTAAGCGCTCGCAATCAAGATCAGAAGGGTAAGTGTACCTCATGAGTCTGAGAAACGCTATAAACTAGTATTTCCTAGTTTTCTCACTAGTAGATGTGCTGGTTATTTACCTTCCTTTTATTTAGATTATTTTTTAGATAAAGTAACTCCTTTACGTCCTAGAAACAAACAAAATCGTATTTTTATTTCCAGAATTTCGACTAATAAGGGTAATTTACGTTGTATCTTAAATGAAGATAAGTTGTTAGATAGACTAAGCCAATATGGATTTAAAAAGTATATTCTTGAAAATTTGCCTATAACTGAACAGATAGAACTTTTTTATGATGCTGATTTTGTTATTGGTACTCATGGCGCGGGATTGTCTAATCTCGTATTTTCTCGTAAAGCCAGAGTTTTAGAGCTATTTCCTACTGGATATATCTTACCTCACTATTACTACTTATCCAAATCTACCAATAATAATTATGCTTATTGATGTGGAAAAGAAACTAGTAGAGATGCTAACTTTTATGTTAACGTTCCAGAAATCATTGAAATTGTTGATAACTTAGAAAAAACTACAAATGAGGTTAAGTAATAGTTACACTGCTGACGAACCTAACAAATATCAGTGTAAAAAGCTTAGAGCTATCTTAAAGATTATATTTCCACACTCAAGTTTTTCTAGCAAACCCTAAGTACTTATAACCCAATAGTGAGCGATCGCATCAACAATAATACAAAGCGATCGCTTTACTCTAGCTTAAGATAGCCATCTTAAACAGCAAGCCCTAGGTAAAAATCAATTACTTTTAAAGAACGCCAGCATTAGCTAATCCTAAAATAATTCCTGCTCCTAAAATATGACCTAGGCTAGTAGTTGCTAGCAATTCAGGAACTCCAAAAGTACCCCATACTTCTGCTTTAGGGACAGGTAAAGCAGGTCCTTGACCAGGTTTTTGAATGAAATAACGACCAAGAATCAAGGCAAATAAATTACACAAAATCATTACTAGACAAACAGATACATTCCAATCAATAGTTTTAGGTGTAGAGGAAACAGCAAAAATCCAAGTTGACAACATTTAATTTTTTACTCCTAATTGTAAGCTACTTTGTTCTATAGTCAAACTATAATATTATTTTTTATTTGATTGTGGCTAAATTTACTTTTTCTTAGTAGTCTATTTTGAATTGATTCTTTGAAGATCTCATTTAAGATAGATCTATTAATTCTATTTAGTTTGTGATAATTCTTCTAATTAAATATTTTTCGTCATTGGTTCTTTGTCCTTTGCTTATTCTTGTATATAATTCTCGATTACTATATAAAAGTTTTGAATATTTTCGTCTATCTATTTATTATTTTAGCTTTATTATTGCTAAATTATTTATAGCAATGGTCAAGGTTGTAAATTACATTATAATTAATTACCGACAACCAGACAAAAATTCTAGTGGTTACGATACATAGGCTGAGGAGATGGCTGGAAGTTAATTGGTATTTGTAGTGGTCGATTTTGTTTATCAAGTATTTTTTCTACACCCAAGCTTTCTAAACTATCTAATAAAGCTTCTTTTAAGGCTCTTTCTCGAACTTGAGCAAGCATCAAGCAATAATATTCTACTAACTGAGTATTATATTCTGGAGATAAATTACTATTCTTAGCTAAGCGAGTTAGTTGGCGTATGGCGATGATTTTTCTGAGGTTATCTTGATGAGTTAAATCTGTAAGGAGACGATTATATTCAGCCTCATCTTGACGGAGACGATTGCTACCCAAAAAATGCCATGCTAACAAGGTTAAAGTAATTAGACTAGCCAAAGTTTGGACAATTATTCCCGTGGCTAACCAAGTATTTTCTGACTCAGTCCAAATACAAGCTGCAATATAAATACCTAAAGCCGTCACACTACCACTAGTTACTGCAACAATTAGCTGACGATTAGAATGGAGAAAAAAACGTTGCCACCTCTGCCAATAAGCAAGCCAACTTTTACTTTGTAGGTAGTAAACCAAGATCATAAATCCAACACCAGCTAAAGTAGCTAGCAGTAGTTTCCAATTCCAAATCCAGATAAAAACTAACCCCAGCAAACATAGTAACCAACTACTTAGTTTGTTTAGGTGCTGGTAGTAAATTCGCCCTAAATAGTGCAAGCTGGAAATGAAGTCGAGGATTTGTTCCCAAGACAATGATGTTTTGGACACGAAAGTTTCTGAGGATAAGTTTGACTAAGGATTTGTTATATCACTATCGATAGTTTAATGTAGCATTATTTTAGACTGGCGATTCATCTGAACACCAAATTAAAATTATGGTGTTGGGCTTCTCGCGACTTAGCTAAGAATTTGTATTTGAGAGAGAAGTTCCTAACAAACAAGCTTGATCGAAATTGACACCAGTTAGATTAGCTCCTTCTAAATCAGCACAAAGCAGGTTAGCTCCTACTAAATTTGCTCCAGCTAAATTAGCTCCTCGCAAATCTGCCTCTTCCAAATTGGTTTCGCTTAAATTCGCTCCTTGTAAGTCTGCTTGAGCTAAATTTACCCCTTTAAGATTAGCACTATTTAAGTTAGCACCTCTAAGATCGACCCCACGACAATCTACACCAGTAAGGTTAACACCTGTGAGATTTACTCCACTTAAGAATGCTCCTGCTAAGGATGCTTGAGCTAGTCTAGCTCCCATAAGATTTGCACCCCGAAGATTACTACCACGCAAATCTGCATGGCTTAAATCAGCTTGCATTAAATTAGCACCCAGAAAATTGGCTCTAATATCAGCAAAGTTAAATTGTGCTCCTAAAAGATTTGCTCCGTCTAATCTTGCCCCTTTGAGGTTAGAATGAGAAAAATCTACACCGACTAAATTAGCACCAGCCAGATTAACTCGTTCTAATTGGCATTTAGAAAGGTCTTCATCTTCTAAGTCAATCCCAGGAAAATGTTTTTCTTGTCCTGTACGAATGCTTTCTATTTTGGTCATCAGTTGGTAGGCGATCGCTTTATCAATAATTCTTTATAATTTTAAGTAGAAGTGGTAGTATTTTCTCCCCCAAGTTCGGAATCTAGTAGCCACATTCCTGTAGCAATTTTGGGAGGATAAGCTTTAATAGTCATCCCCTGCTGCATTCCTATAACCATTAAAGTTAATGAATCTACTAATTTGGGGTCATAAATTGTCCCTGCTTTGTTTTGACAGTCACTCAAGGCTTGCATAAAAGCATTATCAAGAGATTTCTGTTGTTTGTACTGATTAACTTGTTTTTGAAAATCAGCTACTAAACGAATAATTCTTGATTCTAGAGGAATGGCATCATAAGCTAAACTAGAAGGGATACCAGAACCATCCCAAGCTTCTGTTTGATGGGTAATGATTTTGGCGATCGCTTTTAATTGAGGCATAACTCTCAGTACAGAGGCTTGAGGTAAATATTCTTGATGTTCTAGGGCTTGTTTTTGAGCAGGAGATTTACTTTCTTCCTTATCTAAAACGGTATTTAAAGATGCCAAGCGATGCAACAATCCTGCTAGACGCAGGCGTTTAATTTGCCACGAGGGTAAATCTAGTATCTGTCCCATCGCTTCTACCATAGCTGCTACTTCTGTAGCTGCCAGAGGATTACTTAAATCGGCATAATCTAGTAGTTGGGCTATTCTCAAGAATGCTTGGATTTTATTAGAAGCCAAATTATCTTCTAAGGCTTGTAACCACGCGAAATTATCCTCTTTTTCTGGTTGATGGAGGTGTTCCTCTTCTTCTTGTAGGTAACTAACTACTTTATATACTACCGCCGTTAGATCATCTTTTGGCTGTGAGCCAAACTCAGCACTTATTTGCTCTACTTGTACAGAGAGAGTTTTAGCTAAATTAAGATCGTATTTACTAATATGATCTATAGCTAGTTTAACTGTTTCTTTAACTAACTCTGGCTCAAACGTCCAAAAACCATAAAACTTTCGCTCTAAGTCTTCTTGCGGTTGACCATCCATGCCATAGTCTTCGCTCGATAACTCTTGGCATAATACCATCGCGGTATAAGTAGAAGAAAAAATTATTAAATGCCATTCTTGAGCTACAGGATCGTCTGGAGGTAAGCTTACTAAAGCTACATTGTCTTTTTGGCTCGTAGGATGGGTCGCAAAACCTGCATCTGGTGATGCAAGAATTGCTATCTGACCAGATTTACTTGCTAATTCACCATAACGCTCTGCTTCTTGGAGATACCATTTGCCTCGCTGAAAAGCTGTCACCATCAAAGGCTTGCTATCCGACTCTAAAATAAAATCTTCTAGGGCATGACAAAGAGCTACTAAAGTGTTTTTGTAATACACTCCCAAATTCAATGGTATACTGTCTTGACGATGAGCAGCATCTAGTCTTTTTAATATAGAGCCTTTTAACATATTTTAACTATTGTTTGTACATTCCCACTGAATGTATCTCATTTTTCCTAAATTTACTAACTATGATTTTCAAGAAATTGTTGCCAATATTTTCGGCTTATTTTCTATAGGAGCATTTAATGCTTCTTCTAACTCAGCACAACCTAATCTCTCTTCTAAAATTTTCATTACTTCCCGTCCAAAGTCATTAGGATTTTGTTGCCAAGCTTGTAAACAAACTTCTCCAAAAAAAGAACCTAGAGGTTCAGGATTCCACAGCAGTTTTTTAGCTGTCCAAGGCATCAAACTCATGGGGTCATAGCCTGGTTTGAGGATATCATTTTTGAAGGCATATTCTTCTAAGTGAGTGTGAGGTTGTAAACCAATAAAGAAGATAGCTGGTTCAACTTTATCTACTCCAAAAATACGTTCTAGTTCTCGATGATAAGCAATAGTTTGACGGATAGTATCATAAGTTTCATCAATGACATTGAAAGAATAATTAACTGATACCAAATCATTAAATCCTGCTGACTTTAAATCCCGACAATTTTGCAGTACAGTACGCAGATTATAACCCATGCGCATTTTACGAACTAATTCTTGAGAACCGCTAGTGATACCAATCTCGAAATAGTTCATTCCTGTTTTAACCATTAACTCGCATAACTCTGGAGTTAAATTGTCAGCACGAATATAAGCTGCCCAATGGGTATCCTTCATCCCAGAGTCAAGAATTTTTTGTAATAACTCTATAACATCAGGGATATATTTTTTGGCAGGAATAAATTGAGCATCGGTAAACCAGAAATTACGAATCCCCCTTTCATAAAGCTGGCGCATTTCTTTGACTACTTCATCAGCAGCATTAACTCTTACTTGTTTACCTTCAACTACTGTGTAGATACAATAACAACAGTTGTGAGGACAACCTCGTTTGGTTTGTACGCCAAGGTAGAAGTCATTTTCTTGCAGGTAATAGTCAAATTCCGACCAAATACTGGCAATATAATCGTAGTTACAAGCTGTTTTTTCGATAGGAGTAGGTTGCTCGTGAATTAGCTTTTCTCTTGGTTGAGTTTCTCCTACTACATAGCAACGTTCATTACTAATATCTTGACCTTGTAGTAATTTAGCCAAGAGGGTTTCTCCTTCACCAACAGAAACAATTGTGCCTTGAGGTAATTTATCTTTTAATTGTTCATAGAAAACGCTGACTGCACCACCACCTACAACACTACGGGCATCTGGCTGATATTTTCGCGCCCGTTTTAAGCCTCGTTTAATTAAGCCTAAATTACGCCATAATTCGCCATAATAAGCTGTGGTTACTTTCAATCCACCTAATGCGCCCCTCAGTCTAATTAAAGGATTTTTAGCGTAGTAAAATTCAAAAGCATTCTGTAAGGGGTTTCCTCCTCTACCGCCTACTGGCGCATAAATCTGGATATCACGCCAGGAAAAGATCAATAAGTTGGGCTGAAATCGATCGATACAAAGATCTAAAGCCCGATTGAAATCTAGAGGAGGTACAGTACCTAAATCAAATATTTTTTGTTCAACTTGAGGAAAAAGCTTATGAACACTATCAGCTAAATAGACAACACCAATCGGAAAAATCGGGTTACAGGGTAAACGAACATAGAGAATTTTTTGAGTCATGACTCTTAGCTTTAATTAGTTTCTTAGCTTTGATTGAATTGATAAAGTGATTCAAAGAAATAGAAAGTTATTTTTTTTCATATATCTTAACTTTAGCGAGATTACTTCTCACAATCAACCAATATCTATCTTAAAGAGTAATGCTCAAGAAATTGTGAGTAAAGCTAAGGGCGGTTTGGATTACTGTAATTCCTAGCTTGCTCTAGATTTTATGGTTAAAATCACCAATTTTATCTCTAACTTCCCGCAAATCTTAAAAAATCCTAGACTATCATGGAATGTAGCAGAAGGTACGAACTTAAGCTCTGATTGGTATTCACTTTTACAGCTATTGGGGATCGGGAAGTGTTAGCTTATCAGAGTAATAGCAAATTTTATTTAAAACGCCTCGATAATTATGTCCCAAATACTCGATCCCCTCCCCCAAAGTAGCAAGGATACTATCCTTTGTTGTTACGTAAATGCAACTAGTCAAATTCAGATTGCTCGCATTACTAATATTTCTAATTGGTATTTTGAAAGGGTAGTATTTCCTGGGCAAAGACTGTTATTTGAGACATTGCCTCAAGCTCTTTTAGAAATTCATACAGGAATGATGGCTAGTGCGATCCTTTCTGATACAATTCCTTGTGAGCGTCTTTGTTTACAAGAAGTCTCCCATTCTACCAATGATGAATCTTCATTGAATGAGACTAAAGAAACTGTTAGTAAAGATCCTGCAGAACTAACCGAACGTGAATCTGAAAACAATTTCATTCCTTTGAAAATTGCTGTTAGTGCCTAAGATTTTTTAACCATTGTTAATAAAAAAAATAAAAGGGTTGCTTGCAGAAACAACCCTTTTACTATTTTAAATTTTAAGATTACTTAATGATAAAAATTGCAGTTTCAACTATTCTAAATATGTAAGGTTATTAGTGAGTAAATTTGGATTTACCGTCTTTTCTTTGGCTTTGGAAAATTGCTGCTTGGTCAATGGGACTCGCGATCGCAGCCTACCTATTACTATCCCTTTCTGGCAGTTGGATGTATATTTCCCGCACTGGTAGAACTCTTCGTCCTAGTTGGCTGAGATTTTTTCACTATGTAACTGGTATAGTAATGGTATGCTTAGTAATCCTTTTGCTTATTATCGGTTTGGTAGGTACAGTGGGACATTATGGCAGTTTAATCCATTCATCTCATTTCAGTGCAGGATTATTAGTAGTTGCTTTAGTATCTTTATCTGCTTGGAGTTCTACTAAAATTAGCTCTCAGCGTCCTTGGGCGCGATCGCTCCATATCGGGACAAATATTATTTTATTTGCTGGTTTTGTCTTTGTGTCTTTCACTGGTTGGGAAGTAGTTCAAAAGTATTTACCTTGAATTCTAAAAATAACGGGGTTGAGGTTGTTGCCATATTTGATACATGGTGTATTTTAAATGAGCATGCCTTTTAATTTTCCCCTGTAATGTATTAATGAACCCTTTTAACTTATTGTTGTCAGGATTAATAGGCTCTAATAAAGTTTCTGTCCATAAGCTTTGTAGAAGTTTCTTAAAAAATTTGTAGTCAGGAGATGATCGTCTCGAAGGTTTCACTTGTAAAATGCTGGTATGTATACTTGTGTTATTAAACGGACATACTTCTTCTATGGCTATATCTTTTTCAAAAGATTGAAGTGCGCCCCAATTTCCCTGTCTCTGCTCCCAGTAAAATAAATCCAGCACAGCAATTCCATATTCTTCTGAGTACTGAGTAGCATCCGTTAACCATTCTGCTAATTCTTGCCTAATAAATTGGTTTTGCGATGAGTGATGACCTGAAAAGAATAGCAACATCTCTAAACTAATTTTTTTGTCGGTATAGCCGTAATGACACTTAGACATTGCTGAGGCATTACCACTAATATTGATTATCTTTGGGTCATTATAGTGATCTTGGAAGTACTGGATATGGCTTGTTTTGTGCAATATCCTGGGTAGTACATGCTCTTTCTTATATGCTTGTAAAAATTCAGGTCTAATTTCGTCTGGTTTGATCACTGCATGGTTCAATTTTAATGTTTGGGCAAGAGATTGAGATACCCATACATTTGTTGAATAAGGAGGACGATCGCTATGATTGAATACATAAAATTGTATATCATCCTTAAATTCTTTGGCAGCAGCTAGCAAGATTCTACTATCTAATCCTGAGGTTAAAGCTTGTACTAATTTATATCTTTTAACCAAAGATGCAAACGTTCCCTTCAACATCATTGAGACAAAATCAATGATATCGTTTTCATTCAAAAATTTTGTAGGTGAGTATAGAGGAATTCTTTTAACTTCTTTCTTGTGTAAATCGAGATAGTGATTAGGAAGAAGTTTAGACAAACGGTCATCTATGCTTTTATTTCCGTACCAGGCTGACTCTTTTTGCTGAAATATAGGATTATTTATCAAATCTTTTTTGAGTTGAGATATCTTTTTATCGTAATCATAATATGACAAAAACATTTGTACAGAAGAGGTAAGGATAGTGCGATTATTAGAAACATTAAAGTAAATCTGCCGTAAATTACAGGCATCTCCTGTAACTATAAAAGACGATTTATTTTTGTAGATTAGAATATATCGACCAGATAATGTCTGAATTTTTGGGAAGAAGAGTTTTTCTGTTGGACACTTTTGGACAATATCATCAATAACTTCTTGATTGCTATATTCAGGATTTTGAGGATCGATTATATAGCCTATTAAAAATATTTCTGTTTCTAAATACTTGGTAACTGATGTGTTTAGATAAGTTTGAGTATAAACATGTAAGCCATGAAAATAAGTTGGGCTTATTCCCTGAAAATTTGATGTACTTTTATTGGTTACGATAAGGTATTGATTTCTGAACATCTGGATTTTATTAATCCTGTTGAATAAACTATTTATCAAGTTTTTTTAAAATATTAAAACTTATTCAGTATTAATACTAGTAACTAGATTACATTGTTATTAATATTAATCCATATTTATAGGGTCGATATCGATCGTCAGGCTAACAGATTGAGGACAGAGAGAACGCAACTCATTTAAGTTTGGTAAAATTTCTCTTATTTCTGATCTAAACTTCAATAAAATTTGCCAACGATAACGACGAGCAATACGCATTATACTAGCGGGGGCTGGTCCTAATATTTCACAGTTTGAACCAACTAAATTAACACAAGCATCTGCTAAAAGTTCTGCACTTTGTTGTACTTCTAATTCATCTATTCCGCTTAATTTAAGAGCAATTAGATTACCATAGGGAGGATAATTTAGGGCTTCTCTTTGTTCTAATTCTCCTGCCACAAAATGGTGATAATCATGATTTTTAACTGCTTGAATTACAGGATGTTCGGGAGAATAGGTTTGAATAATTACTTGACCTGGTTCATCACCTCTTCCCGCTCTACCTGCTACTTGCATCATAGTTTGAAAAGCCCTTTCTGCTGCCCGATAATCAGCACGATGTAATAAGCCATCGGCAGCAACAATGCCAACTACGGTTACATCTGCTATATCCAGTCCTTTAGTGAGCATTTGTGTTCCTACTAAAATATCTGCTTCTTGATGGGTAAAGCGAGATAATAAACTACGGTGTGCTCCTTTAGCTCTGGTAGTATCACTATCGAAACGAATACATCGTAATTGGGGGAATAGTTTATTTAATTCTTGAGTAACTTTCTGTGTTCCGCTACCAAAAAATTTGAGATAGGGAGAATCGCATTCAGGACATTGACGTGGTTGTATACGGGTATAGTTGCAGTAGTGACAACGTAGTAGCTTGTTTGCTCCTTCGTGGGTGTAGTGATAAGAAAGGGAAACATCACAGTGAGGACATTCCATTACATAACCACAAGTGCGACAAGAAACAAAGGTGCTATGTCCGCGACGGGGAATAAATAAGATACCCTGTTGTCCCTTATCTTTCATTTCTGTCAAAGCTTTTTGCAGAGATTTACTAAAAATGGAACGATTACCACGACTTAATTCCTGACGTAAATCGACTATTTTGACTGTGGGTAAGGGACGAGATTTGATTCTTTCTGGTAGAGATAGGTAATAAGACTTTGCATTATTAATTGATTCCTGTAGGGGTGGTTCGTAAATCTGTAGGGGCGGTTCGCGAACCGCCCCTACGGCAATCCAACTTTCGAGGGATGGGGTTGCTGAACCTAAAATCAAAGGACAATCTACCAAGTGCGATCGCCATTGAGCAACAGTACGAGCATGGTATGTTGGAGTAGGTCGATCTTGTTTAAAACTAGAATCGTGT
>JAAUYH010187110.1_pt1 | contig 10457 bp, 8 predicted proteins | sample 7278061 | NCBI WGS metagenome assembly JAAUYH01 (sample SAMN14350203, study PRJNA611818) | marine sediment metagenome | isolation source: surface marine sediment (0.6m) | place: French Polynesia: Moorea | collected 2018-08 | reverse complement strand
GATGCGACGGGGATTAAACAACTGACGTTGTTTAATCTAGTTGGCAATCTATGAAGCAAGAATCCCTCGTTATAGCGCGACTTTAGGAGCGTTTAACGATGGGAGTGTCAAGGTTTTATCATTCTCTTATCTTTAACCATTGCTTTAACAGTTCGTACTGTTGGTATTTTATTGATGAATGGTTTTTTAGTAATTCCTGCTGCAACAGCCAAGATAATCAGTCAACAATTTGTTCCTTTCTTAATTACTGCTGCTGCTATTGGTGCGATGAGTGCAGTGATAGGAATGATAATTTCTGGGGCTTTCGATTTACCTTCAGGCCCTAGTATTGTTTTAGTTCAGTTATTAGGATTTTTAGTAGTATCTTCGGCAATACCCACCCAAAGCAGGTAGCAATTTATTTCCTCCGTCCTCATAATCCATAATTCATCCCTTAAAGGTGGGCAATGCCCACCCAAAATTGTCAAATTTTATCTCCCAAATATTTAGCAATAGTCTGTACGTCCTTATCTCCTCTTCCAGAACAATTAACAACAATGCGTGGACTTCCTTCTAGTTGAGGACAAAGCTTGTCTAGATAAGCAAAAGCATGAGCAGTTTCTAGTGCAGGGATAATACCTTCTAGTTCCGATAACTTACAAAGTACTTCTACAGCTTCTTGGTCGGTAACACTATAATATTCTGCTCTACCAGTATCTTTAAGATAACTGTGTTCAGGGCCAACTCCAGGGTAATCTAAACCAGCACTAATAGAATGAGCTTCTACTACTTGTCCTTCTGTATCTTGTAACAGATAACTCATTGCACCATGTAACACCCCTGGACGACCTTCTGTAAGAGTTGCTGCGTGTTTTCCTGACACAATACTTTCTCCTGCTGCTTCTACTCCGATAAGACGCACGGAAGACTCAGGGATAAACTCATGAAATAGTCCTATAGCATTAGAACCACCACCTACACAAGCCATGAGGATATCTGGTGATGCTCCAAACTTCTCTTGACACTGACGGCGAGTTTCTTGTCCAATGACAGCATGAAAGTCCCTGACAATCATCGGATAGGGGTGAGGGCCAGCTACAGAGCCAAGGATATAGTGAGTAGTTTCTACATTTGTTACCCAGTCTCTAATAGCTTCGGAAGTAGCATCTTTTAGTGTTCCTGTTCCTGCAGTGACTGGTTGTACTGTCGCATTTAATAATTCCATCCGAAATACATTGAGCTTTTGTCGTTCCATATCTTGAACGCCCATGTAGATAATGCACTCTAGACCAAAACGGGCGCAAACTGTGGCGGTTGCAACTCCATGTTGTCCTGCTCCTGTCTCAGCAATGATGCGTTTTTTCCCCATGCGAATTGCCAGAAGGGTTTGAGCTAGAGCATTGTTAATTTTATGCGCTCCTGTGTGGTTGAGGTCTTCTCGTTTAAGATAGATTTGTGCCCCTGTGCCATCGGGACGTGCATAATGTTGGGTGAGACGCTCCGCAAAGTAAAGAGGGCTTGGTCTTCCTACATAGTCTTTAAGTAAGCCTTGTAATTCTTGTTGGAAGTCTGCATCTGCCCGATATTTAGCATAAGCTGTTTCTAGTTCTGCTAAAGCTGGCATCAGAGTTTCGGGGACATATTTTCCACCGTAAGGCCCAAAACGTCCTAAGTTATCTGGAAGTTGAGTTGTATTGCTGTTGGTTTTGATGGGTGTTTTTGTCATGAAATATTAACTGGTAATGGTAGAGTATTATTTTGACGGTGAGTGATACTTCTGGTCAAGAAGCATATACAATCGCTGTGTTGAGATTTTATCTTGATCTTGCTTGCTAAGAAGGCTCTGAGTCTATTTTAAGAGACCCTCTTCAAGGGGATAACTTAACAGTCTTGATACAAGAACTTGTTGAAAACTTTACTTAGCAATAGTTTGAGCCGTTATAAGATGTTGAGAACTCCAAATTTAATCATTTGTCAACACTTATATTGTCTATGGTTTAGAAACCTCGACTAGTTTGGCAACTGAAGACGGGAGTAATCAAGGAAACTCTAGTAACAACTCTTAAATTAAGTGAAAGATATTTTCCAGACACAAAACCCAAGATTAAGATGTGCTGGAGACTTTGATTTATATATAATTTATCTAAATCTTCTCCAAATTGTTTTATGGCTGAAACCCTAATAGTTAAACCTTTGGGCTTAGTATTGCAAAAAGCCGGCTTAATTTCTCTGGAGCAAGTAAAAATAGCCCTACAAGCTAAAAAATCGCTGCCTAACTGTAAAATTGGTGAAATAATAGCAATTAGGGGCTGGATTAAACCAGAAACGGCAAATTTCTTTGCTGAACAATGGCCGAATCTAGCACTTAATCAACAATTACAACCTTTAGGACAATATCTTAAGGCTGCTGGATTTATTAGCGAGCGCCAAATCGAGAAAATTCTCCAAGAACAGTCCAAATCTCATATAAAGTTTGGTGACTATGCAGTATTACAAGGACTTATTTCTCAAACTACTCTCAATTTTTTCTTACAACAATTAAATATAATTCGAGAAAATAAAATTACAGAACCTATCCTCGAAAATTACAAAGTATTCAATAGAATCGAAAGCTCTATTCTCCACAATCAAAAATGCGATCCTAGTGATTTGCTCAAATTATATCGAGAAGTTCGACAACAAGGAGAAGTAGTAAGTAGTGGGGATACTAGAGAGGTAGAATTAATCAACTGTGGCTTGCTCGTATGCCAAGAAAATAAATTGAAAGTGGCTAACTCTAAATATATGTCGGTATTTAATCAAGATTGGATTGAAGAAGAGTTAGTTTCTCTACAGCCTTACACTAATATACGTCTCAAAATGTTTGGGTTAGAAAAATTAACCAGTTTGCCTCACAAAGTATTAACGGCAGTAAATTATTGGACAGGTAATCAACCTTTTTTAACCCAAAAAGTATATCAGACAATTCAAGAACAAAAAATCGTTATTGCTCCAGGACAAGAAATAGTTACTATTAATGAATTAGTCCAAAAAAATTTAATTAAAAATTGGGATACAGGAGTGGCTGCAACTCATTTTAAAAATATCCAAAAAAAATTTTTAGATAATGATAATTTTTCGACAGAGTCTTTACTAGAAGCTTACAAACATCTTTGGCAACAAAGAACCATTAAATACGATGATACTCCCCAACAAAAAAAATTAATAAAGCTAGGCTTGGCAAAGCTTAAAAATCAGCAAATTAGTCTGAGTAATCCCATTTATAGTGCTGTATTCGACCTAGATTGGATAGAAAAACAATTAAAACTTTTTGCTGTTACTGACTCGCCAATTTCTAATTTAAAAGAAAATCTTTCTCCTATAATGTCTAGTAACCCTTTTCCAGCTTTGGGGCGGCGGACGACAGGGCTGATGAAATCTGGAGGAAATCCCCCCCACCAAGATAACAGAACAGCTGCTCAGAACTCGAATTTCAATTCTGGTAGATCTTCCGGTCAAGTTGTTCCTGTTGTATTAAGTCTTCTTGCTGTTTTATTGTCTGGCACTGCCTTATACTGGTTCGGAAATCAACTGCTAAGAACCATTAACCAAAAACAACTGATTACTAAAGGCAATCTCCACCTTGAAAAGAAAAACTACTCAGAAGCTCTGGGTATATATAATCGAGCCTTGAGAGTAGATGAAGATATCGCTACTGTTTGGATCAACCGTGCTTATGCCCTTAAAGGACTAAAAGAATATGAATTAATGTTACAGTCTTGTACTTCCGCTACCGTAATTCAACCTGAATCAGAATTAGCTTGGAATTGTCGAGGTGAAGCCTCATATTATCTTGAGAAATATCAAGAAACAGTAGCAGCTTTGGATAGAGCGATCGCACTTAACCCCAAAAATCCTGTAGTATGGATTAACTATGCTCAAGCTTTACATAAACTGGAGCAGTATCCAGCCTCGGAAATTGCCATAGAAAGAGGGATTAATTTACTAGAAAATAATTCTCAAGGTAATAGCGTGAGTCTTCCTGTTGCTTATAACCAACAGGGAAAATCTTTCCTGAAGCAACACAAATATTCTCAGGCTCTAGAAGCGTTCGCACGTTCACTAGCTTATGCTCCTAATTATCTCTCAGCCCAACAGGGTAAAGCACTAGCCCTAGCCAAACTAGGACAAACTCACGAAGCTACTAGAATTTTTGCTCGGGTTTTAGTTCGAGACGATCTTTCCCCTGAACAACAAGCGATCACTTGGCTATATAAAGGAATAAATTTCTGCTCTATGAAGCAACCTACTCGCGCTAATGGTGCTTTTGAAAAAGCTCTACAATTGGCTACTAACTATAATCAAGCTGTCAAAACGGCTCAGGAGGACTGTCAATAATTAATAATTAATTGATCGGGGGAGGGGAGCTATCGGGATTAGAGATCAGGAGTTCTGCATAAATTGACGACCCTTGAGCTAATCTATTTATATTTCCTAATTCTTTCACCTCGATCTTTCATACCTATCTGAAAGTTGAGAAAGTGAGGTTTCCCCTTACTACAGGAGAGGTTTCAAGTTCCTTCTTCCAAACCCTACCTAATCTGAATCTTGACGGTGGGTGGTGGGGAGAACTACCTCGCCATATCCAACCATAGTGTTGATAATTGATAATTAAGTCTAGTATGAGATTTATTGTTATGCGAGTATATATATTGTTGTTTAATGCAGGAACCAGTAATGAGGGCATTCATACCATCCAAGTAGGAGATCGCAATAAAATTTTGATGTTTCAAGAAGAAGATGACGCACTTCGTTTTGCAATGATGCTAGAAGCCCAAGATTTTCCCGAAGCTACAGTAGAGGTAATTGATTCAGAAGAAATCGAAGCCTTTTGTCAAAAGGCAGATTACGACTGGGAAATAATCGAAACTGGTAAATTAGCAGTCCCTCCTGAAAAGAATGCTCCAAAAACAGATTGGAATCCTGAAGAAGACGAAAGTAGTCTTGCTACCTCACCTTCAGAAGATAATTCCATTCCTCCAGATGATTTAGATAATATTCGTCGCCGACTAGAAGGACTTTTGTAAAGGATTCTGGATGAGGGATAAAGGACTCTGAATGAATAGTAAATGATAAATGGTAAATGATCAATGTTAAATGATAGGGGACATCTTCTTACTGAACAAATCAATCCTCACAGTCAAAATCTTGACAGTCTATCTTCTCTAGAGATAGTAGAACTGTTTAATCAGGAAGACTACAAAACAGTTGAAGCGATCGCTGGAGCTAAATCCGCATTGGCTCAAGCCATTGATACCAGTGCTGAACGTTTGCGTCAGGGAGGAAGACTGTTTTATGTAGGAGCAGGAACCAGTGGTAGGCTAGGAGTCTTAGATGCAGCAGAATGTCCCCCGACTTTTTGTACTCATCCCGAACTAGTACAGGGAATTATCGCTGGAGGAGCAGGAGCTTTAATTAGAAGTTCTGAAAGTCTCGAAGATCGTCCTGAAGATGGAGAAACAGCGATCGCCCATCATGAAATTAACAATTTAGATGTAGTGATTGGGATCACCGCAGGAGGTACTACCCCTTATGTTCATGGAGCATTACACGCAGCCCAAGAAAGAGGCGCAGCTACCGTTGCCATTAGTTGTGTTACCTCAGAACAAGTACCCATTAATGCAGATATAGATATTCGTTTGCTGGTGGGAGCAGAAATCTTAGCAGGTTCAACCAGACTCAAAGCAGGGACAGCAACCAAAATGGCACTGAATATTATCTCTACAGGGGTTATGGTGAAGCTAGGCAAAGTTTATGGGAATCGCATGATCGATGTCAGTGTGACTAATACTAAATTACGCGATCGGGCTTTGCGGATTATTTGCGATCTTACTGAGTTAAACCGTCAAGAAGCAGATGAATTATTACAGCGTAGTGGCAAAAAAGTAAAATTAGCTCTTTTGATGCAATGGACTGGTTTAGACCCAGAAGCAGCCCAAAAACTATTGTCTCAACATCAAGGTAATCTTAGACTTTCATTACAAAATAGATAAACAACGGTTAGAGTAATTAATTTAGCGATCGCTTTATGTTTCCTGAACAAAATAAAATAATAGAAGAAATTAGTTTAATTCCAAAGGATAAGCGCAAAGAATTATACGATCTAATTCATAAATTTAGAATGGATTTAGAGCGATCGCAGAATCAGATAGATGAAATTATGCAGTTTGCAGGTAGTTGGTCAGATATGACTGAAGAAGATTTCAGCAATTTCTGTGAGGAAATAAAACAACGTCGCCAAGCTTCTTCATCACGGAGATTTGCTGATGAAACCTTGTTTACCCATAATCAAAAGCATTTCGGTAAAATCAAAATATTAGAATTGAAAGATTGGACGCTGCCGAAAAAAAAGACATAAATTGAACTAAGTTAAAAACATCGGTTCTAAGTAGCTCCACCTAAATAAAATAAAGTTTGTAGTCAACCCTTCAGGGTTACTAAATCCTTGCAGAGTTTTGGCTTTAGCCAAAACTACGAACATCATCTATTTTGTGTTTAATAAAGTGAAGCTACTTACCAATTTTTTTTCAGATGTTTATGGAAAAATTGTTTTAGTTCCCGCCAAGCATCTTCGGCTGCTAACTGATTGTAAGAAGAGCGTTCATGGCAAAAAAATCCGTGATCGGCTTGGGGGTAAACTTTTAACTTATATTCTTTGTTAAGTTCCTTGAAGCGAGAGTCTATTTGGTTAATGCGATCGCCAGAAATAAAAGGATCTGCACCACCAAAGAATAAATACACAGGAATAGTAATATCGGTAACTGCTTCTAACCACTCATCCAGAACAACACTGTAGAAAGGTGCAGCTACTACGATCTCAGGGGAAAACCGAGTAGCAGTATAAAAGGTCATGCTTCCACCAAAACAAAACCCCGTTACCCCTATCCTGTCTGGATATAATACATCAACTCGCGATTTAAGATAAGCTAATACCGCTTTAATATCTTCCTCCATAGTTTTCTTCAAATCGAGGCGGTACATCATCGCTTTTGCTTTCTCAACTTCATCGTAGTCAAACTTGTTATTGGGCAACTCACGATAATATAAATCGGGCGTAATAACTACATAACCCTCCTTAGCAATTCGGACTGCTACATCTTTGATGTGTTGGGTTAATCCAAAAGCCTCCATTAGCAGCATAATCCCTGGCTTACGGCTATTTTCAGCAGGCAGACATAAAAAAGCTGGCATTTCTCCGTCGGGAGTAGAAATTATTACTTCTCTCTGTTCGATTTGCATCTATAAACCTCTTTGAACTTACAGATACTTTAGAAAAGATGCTAACCAAGACTCTAGAAAAAAACTGCGGAATTTTAGTAAATTATTGCGATATAGCAATAAATTGTCTTGGTGTCATACCAATGATGCGCTTAAAGTATCTAGTAAAGTGGCTTTGGTCACAAAAGCCTACAATAGCTGCAATCTCTGGGATACTAAGTTCACTATGCTGCAACAGATACTTCGCTTTTTTAATTCGCTGCTGCAATAGGTATTGATGAGGTGTTTTACCCATACTGTCTTTAAACAAGCGTATAAAGTGATATGGACTGATTTGGGCGATCGCAGCTAGTTCAATTATTTTTAAATTGCGATCAAGATTTTCCTGGATATATTCTGTTACCTGTTTCAGCTTCGATTTAGATAATCCATCTCCATAACTAGAGAGTTTGGGTTTTGTAGTGCAGTATTTTCGTAATAGGTGAATTGCTAATGTGGTTTTGAGACTATCAATCAATAAATTACTACCGATTTTGTGAGACTCTAATTCATCTTTTAAAGTCGAGAAAATTCCTTGTATTAGTGCATCTTGCTGATTCATAAACCTAGGGATAAGTTCTAGGTGATCGCAATTTACTAAATCTTGACCAACTTGTTGCAGGAGTACTGGTTCAATGGCTAATATTCCAAACTCCGCTGAAGTATTCCAATTACAGCGATGGACAATACCAGCAGGGATAATCGCAACATCTCCTTGATTTCGCCTTTCTGTTTGAACTTTGCCATCTAACCATCTTTCCCCTGGTGACTTAGAAAAACCATAGGCAATGACGTGCATAGTATGTTGATGTTTGAGACACTCGAACTTGGGCTGTTGATGAAGTTCTAAATGGATACTATCCCATCCTGAACTTGAAAGAATGGCAGATTTCGGCACAAAATCATCTGATGCCTTTTCTTGTCTGTAATCAAGCAGTTTGATTTGCTTGTTTCCCATATTTTTGCTCAAACAGGTTTATTTGCTTCATAAAAGCGCGATCGCACTTCAAAAAACGAGGGAGTAAATAAAGATAAAGTAAAACAAACTTCTAACCTTTACATTTACTTAATTTTTACCAGAGAATTTTCTTCTTGGAGTAGGGTACATATTAAGTAATATCGCATAATCTTGATATTTAGATTAAATGAGTTCGGGAACTTCTCCAGATAATAAATCTAATTCTTCTTCGGATAAATCGGCTCAACCAACTGAACAGTTCAAAAATATTAACCAGCTAGCTAAAAGACTGGAATCTGTTGTTGAAGAGATAGCAACGTTAATAGTTACCAAAAATTGGGTTTCTTTGCTGCTCTTGGTTGATGCTGTTCTAATTTTATTTTTCTTTCCTGGAGGAGTTATACCCCAGTTTATCAAAACAACATTTGGAATTGATTTACCAGAACAGTATCCAATTTTCTTTTGGGTTACAGTAGGTGGAATTTTCTTAACTGCTTTGGTAATTGCCATCAAAACTATTCAAAGAAAATCCCCTCCTCTTCCTGATTTTACTGAACGCAAGGCAATTAAGGGATTACGAGCTTTTAGTCAAGAAGATGCAGAAATATTTGCACAATTACAGAGAGAAAGAGATTTACGAGAATGTTTAGAATCTATTACTAGCAAGACATTTCGTTTGGGGATTTTGATGGGGGAATCTGGTGTGGGTAAAACTTCTTTTTTACAAGCTGGAATTCTGCCTCAATTATTAAAATCAGAAAGTACCCATCGGGGGGTTTATATTCGCTTTAGTAATCAAGATCCGATGGAAACTATTTATAAGGCTTTAGACAAAGAATTAAAACTATCAGAAACACAAGAAACACAAGTTAATAATCGGGATTTACTATCGATTTTATCTTCTTCAGCAGTTGCAACTGTAGATAAGCCTTTAATTTTAATCTTTGACCAATTCGAGCAGTTTTTTGCTCATTTTAAGCAAAAAATAGACCGAGAACCGTTTATTAATGCCTTAAAAGATTGGTATATAAATTTCAAGGATTTACCAGTCAAAATTTTGATTTATATTAGAGAGGATTTATCAGGAAGACTAATAGAATTACAAAAAGCTTTAGGTTATTCTCTGAGTCCCTATGAAGTATATCGTTTAGAAAAATTTTCCCCTAAAGAAGCAGCAAAAATTCTGCAAGTTATAGCTCAAGCAGAAGAAATCAAATTTGATGAAAAATTTGTTAACGAATTAACCGCATCAGAATTAGCAAGTAGAGAAGATGGTTTAATTTCTCCAGTAGATTTGCAGGTTTTAGCTTGGACAATTGAAAGACAAAATGAAGAATTACAAGCTTTTAACCGCGCTGCGTTTCAAAAAATTGGTGGAATTGAAGGATTAATGACTCGGTTTCTGAATAAAACTCTCGATGCGAGGGTTATTCCTAGCCAAAGGCAAGCAGCAATTAAAGTATTGTTAGCAATGACGAATTTAGAGCGTAATGTTCGCGCTGGGGTCTTAACTCTTGATGATTTACAGCAGAAAATTCAAGGAACATTACAGCCTGGTGAAATTGTCGAAGCTACTACTTGGTTAGCTAGTGGAGGAGTGCGATTAATTACTCCTGTAGAGAAGGAAGGCAAAGAAGGTTATGAATTAGCCCACGAAAGATTAATTCCAGCATTAAGAGAAGTTGCAGGAAAGGATTTAACCACCGCAGATAAAGCTAATCAATTCTTAGACCGCAGAGTTAATGAATGGTTAGGAAATAATCGCCAACCTCGTTATTTATTTAATTGGCAAGAATTGCGATTAATTGAGCAACAAAAACCTTATCTGGTTTGGGGCGCAAATCAAAGCAATAAAGAGAAACTATTAAAATGTAGTAGGCAGAAGTTATATCGACAGTTAGTAGCGGTTGGGATAGCTTTGGTATTTTGTTTGGTGGGTATAGTTTGGTGGCATACCCCTTGGGGACAAATTCAGCAAGTTAGATGGGAACTAGCTCGATTAAGTAAACGGGTAAGCTCTGAATATAAGGGGAAGGGAGCATTAGCTTTTTTCAAAGATGGAGATTTAAAACAAGCAAAGAACATTACTGATTGGATTAACGATTCATCTGACAAAGCCAGGGTTTTAATAGCTATTGCCGAGACCTATGGCAAACTAGAAAACATCCAGCTAGCAGATAAATATCTCTCCCGAGCTGTTACTGCTGCTGAACAAATTGACGAT
>JAAUYH010058716.1_pt1 | contig 10457 bp, 7 predicted proteins | sample 7278061 | NCBI WGS metagenome assembly JAAUYH01 (sample SAMN14350203, study PRJNA611818) | marine sediment metagenome | isolation source: surface marine sediment (0.6m) | place: French Polynesia: Moorea | collected 2018-08 | reverse complement strand
GATCGGGAAAAATGCGATTGGCTGACATGCACTAGGAAAGAAAGCTTTTGATTCAAGGTAATCAAAAGCGTTGTTTTCTTGGCGGGGAAGCGCAGCTATTCCTCCAGATTTCCTTTCCCGAACCAGACGCTTCGCCGCATCTCTCTCGCTGACTCATAGTCCATAAATCTGTGAACGAACCCGGCATGGAGAAAACCAACTCCATAGTGCGACAGACATCACAATGGCTCGGATGATGTCCTTCCTATGGAACGTATTGTTCGCGTTGGTTGCTGGCCATTCATTCATGATACGGCCACGAAGCGATAACAAATAGGTGGAGAAGCGGCACTGTCAATGCGGACCACTCCGCACCGACAATTGCGGTGGCCCTTGCATTTCCACGACGTCGTGGCAATGCAATGCGGGCGCGCCATTGACCGAGTGGAAGCGGGACAGTAGGCAGCGCGTGCTATGGGCGATGAACGAGCATCACCATGGCTTCGTGCACCTTGCGTTAGTGCCGGTGGAGCAGAGGGACAGCTTCGAAGCACACGAGAAGCACGCGTTTCACTACACGTGCTTTTAGACGGGTGCGTTGGAATGCGACTCGACCAAATATTTTTGTGGTACAGGCCGGCAGCTCTATGAAACCAAGATCAAAGTGCCGAAAGTGAAGGATGGGCTGTACGTGTCGGGGTAGGCATGATATGGGGTCTTCGGGGTCTAGCGGGGAAGGTCGATTTTCACTTTGGTGATCACTATATTTGTGCATACATTCGTATCAAGAGTGGGAAGGGTGTGAAGAAGCAGAAGCGGCAGAAGTTTAGCCGAAAAACAAGAAGAAACGGTGCAAAGCGATGACAAATACACGAGGGGCGTGTGAGATAGAACCGTGCCCGAACAGGTACGGAGCTGCAGCGTTGCCGGAGTGGATGTGTCCGAGGGGGGGGGTGAAGTGGGAGAAGAAGAAGTGCAGGTGGAATAAGAAAAGAGCGGAGAAGATCGAGAAGAGCAAGGATTCGAAAACGAAGAAGAGAAAACCTGAGAACAAGAAGAAGAAATCGAAGAAGGAGAAGAAATCAGAGAAGAAATTGAAAAAGGATCAGAAGTCCAGATAGAAACGGGCAAAGGAAAACAAGAAACAAAGATCGAAGAAGGCTTGCCAGTGCGGCATGCGAACTCGAAGTGGAAGAAGACCGTACATTTCTGGCATGCTGATTTCTCGACTTGATGCCAAAGGCCACCGTGAAAGCACAAAATGCTTTTGGGGCGGTGAAGTACGCCTGTCTCATTATCCTGATGGCTTCACCATACTGGCGAACGTCGTAGAAAACCCACCGGCCGTACGATTCGTTGTCAAGAACAGCATCATTCGTACTGAACTAGTCGCACCCTTCTCCATCGGAGGCGATAGAAACGACATGTTCAATAAATGGAACCCGCCGATTGGAAGACGAGTGCGCATCGAGGCACTTGTTAATCAGCATCGGGACCACTTGAATATTCAATTTGTTTCACGATGGCCGTGCTACCATTGATATACACCCCATACTGTACCAATTGAAGACTGGGAATCAAGTTAGAATGTAGTCTGGTCAAGTTCGATAAAGTTGAGCCCATTCATTAGGGCACCGTGAGAGCACAACATCCATGAGCGGCGGCGATGTACGCCTGCTAGATTATCCTGATGGCTTCACCACACTGGTGAATGCCGTAGGAACTCCATCGGCCGTTCGTTTCCAGGCAAACAATATCATCGTTCGTACAGAACGGGCCGCCCCATTCTCTATTGGAGGTGATAGCGACGATGAGTTCAATAGGTGTAACCCGCAGCTTGAAAAGCAATTGCGATTCGAGGCACTTGCCGATCGACATCTAGCCAAGATTATTCAATAATTGATGGTTCTTGACTTTCTATGATCTCTTTGAATCAACTCTAAGTCTCTCGGCAACAAAGACAGAATTCAGTTACCCATTCTGTCGTAGTATAAGAACGTAGACCGATCAATAAATAGAAATACGAAATCTTGACTTGAGTAGCGCGTTCCTGTTGTCTTCTGTTACCGGCTTTTGGAGCCAACGTTTTATGAAAGTATGTCTTCTGGATTCTTAAGTTCGATATGAATTCAATCTCGTTCGAAATATCGCATGTTTCCCGATTGAGATAAAAGGGGATTGCCTGACATTAGCCCAAAAGAGGCGATAGTTTGCACTTTCTTGACAGGGAAACGTGACAATTCTTCCAGTTTTTCTGTTTCTCGAACCAAGCACTTCTGCTCATCTCACACTCTCACACTTCTCAATCGAACTCCACAAAGCAGTGAACCGACATCGAGAGAAGCAACTCCTTAGTGCGACAGACTGCACAATGGTGCGGATGATCTTTCTATGGGGCATATTATTCGTACAGCCCGCGGGGCACAGGTTCATGACACGACCCAAGAAGATAACAAATTGGTTGACAAATGGTATTGTCGACGCGGATCGCTGAAGACGGATGATTGTGCTTGATTATTTGTGGTTGTCCATGCATTACCACGATGTTATGGCAGTACAATCAGAGCGCGCCAGTAACAATACGGAAGCGGGAAAGTAAGCAGCGTGTGCTTTAGGCGCTGCATAAGCATCATAATGGATTCGTGCGCCTTGTATTGGTGCCAGTAGAGCAACAGAGTAACTCTGAGGCGCATGACAACCACCCGTTCTACTAAACTTGCCATGAGACTGGTGGGCGGAGTTGTGATTCAAAAAAATAGTTTTGGGGTACAGGCGTGAAACTGTATGGGACGAAGGTGACAGTGCCGAGAGTGAAAGATGGGATGTATGGGTTGGGGGTGGTCTTTGTACTTTGGAGATCACTATAGTTGCACGTGCATTCATATCAAGTGTGGGAAAGATATGACGAAACTGAAGGAGTCAAAGTTTAAGCCGAAAACTAAGAAGAAACGATGTAAGGCGAAGGCGAATACGCGAGGGTGTGTGGGATTGAACCGAGCCCGAAACGTGTATGGAGTTGCGGAGCCGGGACGATGTCTCTACCGTACTTAAATTTGAATACTTGAATTTTCACATCAAATTGGTTTGATTAAACCAATAAAGGAGGGTGCACTTCGAGTGTCTACAATAGGCTCTTCTAATTTTGTATAATTACCAAGTTTTCACACTCTAGTTCAGAATCGATTTGGGCAAACAGCTTTTTGTAATTGGTACTGCTTGGTGAGTTGAAGAAAACTAAATTCGGGCATCGGCTCAATTAATTAGCTTTTCAGATTCCTGATTTGAAGCATTGAACTCTAGCTTTCGTAATTGAAATGGTAGTACTTGATTCTAGTACATGCATAGACTAACAATTTAATTACAACTGCTTGATCGTTGATACATGCGTACATTTCTAAGTCAATGCCGCGGTCACGTTCTTTTTGGAAAACATCGATTTTAGCCAAATACCCTAAATGCTTGAAAGCTGAAAATCAGCCAGAACGATTGCGACTGTGAGCGATTACTGCAGGGAATGTTACTATAAGTTAGGCCTCATAACTGTCGCTTTATGCACATAACACATTCTGCGAGGCCGTTCGCAATTCATTTTTATTAGTTTATTTTAGTGGCAGGCGAAGAATTATAGTGAAAAAAATACAGTGCTTAATGATCAATTAATCCTGCCCTAGGCTATAACGTACAGTTGTCTTCGCCAACAAAGTGCTTGAATACTTGAATTTGTTTCAAATTCATCCCTAAGGAGCTAATTACTGTGTTTGATGCTTTTTACCACTGCATAAATAAATAAACAAATTTGTAGATGATTCGAGAGAACTTGAAATAAGCGTCCACCAATTATATACCGAAATTTTTTGCACGAAAACAACTTGCTTATAACTAAAATTACAAAAAGTAGATCAATTTAATACGAAAAGTATCATAGGTATGGTAAAAATTTAAATTAAACAGTCGTAGGTTTAAGTCGAATGTTCAAGCCTTTCTATCCTCCATTCTGAAAAGAAAATACAGATGCAACTTTTTATTTTGCATATGTTCGGTAGAGTACCTCAGAACAAGTAGGCTCTTCTAATTACGGCATACAAAGCAACTGAAAATTTGACTGCCAAATGTATTTTTATTTAATATGAAAACAGTACGAAGTGCGAATCCAATCATAGTACAGCCGTATAGGCTTGAAATACTAGCCAGTTCTTTTAAATACTATTAATCTACAAGATTGGTATTCAAGTACTTTGACTTCATAGTAATTTAGGATGTGAATTGTCTCCGGCTTTGTGACTATTTAGCTTAACTAAAACTTATTTACTAATTTGTATTGATTATAGATTATTAATCTCTCTCGTATGAATTTTACTCGAAGTTTGTGCTATAATTTTTAGTAAAAAATTTACAATTCGTATGACTATTACAACTTTGAAGAGATAAGATTTTCCCAGGAGCTCAGAAATAGGATGTTCACTTATGGTGATCTTACCATCCAGATTTTTTTCGTCTGTTCTTTCACACTCATGATATAGGCTGAATACGGTTATTTTCTTCTACCGATTACGTTCAAAGCACTGAATCGAAGCAGATTTGCGTCTCCAGACAAGATAGGTAATCTAAAGTAATAATGCAGTAAGCCAGCGGTCGATATTTCAGGTATTAATTATTCAAATAGCTAATTTAACAGCGTGAACCGGCTTTGTTCTTGAATGGTGGAGAAAAATGTTGAATTTCACTGGTTATCTTTTTCAAAGTCATAAACTCTAATATCATTAGAATAACCCAACAGCATTTACTTAATAAAGAGATTCGAGCAGAAAATAATTCATCAATGAGTTTGCATAGATTTATTAAAATAATCCAATGAAAATTGTTTGTTCAATAAAATAAATTGTGCAAGAATATACTTCAGTCGGATTGAATCATTTTTGGTCCCCGCGTTTTCTTTTCTCAGTTACAAATAGTGAAGCAATCGCTATAACTAGCAACGACCAATAACACGCTAATGAGTCCTGGAGATTCAGAACAGCGCTTGTGTCTGTTAATTTCAGCGCTAACATATTCATCCACCGTGATAAAAATTTCAAGTCTTAGCAAAATAAACGTAAATCGATTAATTTTCTGCAGGTCCACTTCCCATTGAATCATACACTTTCTGAGTTTCAACTGCAATACCTCTTTGTCATAGACCTCAAAGTCCGTGAAACTTCAGAATTTACTAAGATTACCTAATGACATTAGTTCATTAACCTTCGTTAATCAAACCTCAACTGATTGGGGTTTGAACTCGGACTCTAATTTAATAGAACTAAATTAAAAGAAAATTTACAAAAAAATGTACTAACTTTGGCTCGCTCGAATTCTTAATAATTATATGGGCCTATTTCTAGAATTCTATACATCTTTGAAAGCCACAAATGATGAATTATCTTTGAGTGACTATACTTTCTAAAAACTTTCGAAGAGGAAACACAAAAAATTCATACCAAACTCATTGGAAATTTTCTGTATTGCATCGTTTAAATTAGGATCCTTTGGAATAAGAATTGTTCATCTTTTAGATGCCATAATACAGCCTCCTGAAATGAGACTAGCTATAGTACAATAACAATTTGAAAGGTAAATCAGCCTGAAGTGTTGTCGAGAGGCGTTTGCAAAGTTAATGTAATTATTATCGACGTCGATGCATATTACCATTCGTTAAACAAGTTCATAAGCACACTTGAACGGAGAATCGGGGCCTTGTTGTGACAAGGATAGACTGTCACTAAGAGAGACTAGGAAAAAATGTGATATCCAACAAATAATTTAGCTTGTAGTAAGATGGTACCTCTAAACTTAGAAAAGAGTGAATACTCGAAGGAAAAACTTAAATTATCTCTGAAACATCTTTCGTTCGTTAGAGACTTTTTACTATTAATTATGCGAAAAGAGTGGCATGTATAATATTTTCTCTTATATTGTTTGTTTGTCTGATCAAAAAACGAATTTTCCCAAAATTTTCGGTTTCACTTGTCTTCACCTACAGCAGATCCAGAAAATCCTATAATGATAAAAAAAAGCTCTAAATCCATATGCACTTCATTTTTTCTCATTTTAAAGTTTTCCTATCTGCATACTTTTACAGAAGGAACTAGTAACGAAGAAACTGTTCGTGCGAGGCCTTAGCTTATGCGGACGGGTCTCGAAGTGGCTGTGACAAGTGCATTTTGTGAGTACGCATTATATAACTACGGTTCCAGTATTCCCATCGGACTGAATACATTAAAAATTATCATCCTCTCATGCTCATAGTCCGCAAAACCCCTTCGTCCGTTTCAATTGTATTGACAAGACGACTACTACCCATTTCTCTAATGGCATCGAGCATTTTTTTGTTCATTGAGCAATCGAACCAGTTTTCTTCATGTTTATACTCGACATGAGAACCCATGTCAGGTACAAAGAGACATACATTATCCATAGGGTGACTTTTAGGGCAAAATCGAGCAATGCACTTGAATCGGCTGGTGTCTGAATCTTTTAGAGCCCCAAACTTTTTTATTTGCAAATGTTTCGGATGTTTTCCTCACTAATTTGACAAATATGCGACTTCTTGGTGCCGAAAATAATAATTGCGCTCTCTCTAACCCATCGAGAATCTTTCTTTCCAAGACTGGATCCTACCAACGCGATAGCTACCTTATTGTTCGATTCATGTACAATACTTACCAATCTTTCCAAATTGTTTATTTGATGTTTTTAGATCTTTACAGTCCTATTGCAAACAAATGCAATTTTCATCAGTTAAGAATAATTTATTTCACTTGAACCTCGTCGAGTTCACCTGCGTAACGTTACTTGAGCTGTAGACTCCCAATGCCCATAGGAACGGGCTCATTGCCTAATATTTTGCTATAGATCTGGTTTAACGTAATGGCAAAAAATACACAGATGCCGATGTCGGAGAATTAAATCCGTTGCCCTCGAATCTAGAGTTAAACAGAGTATAGCAGTTGAAATAAAATTTACTGTGTAACTTTGGAAAAACTTTATGAATCGGTTGCATATTGATTCTCCCAATGAGATAGCTTGTAAACTGATGATAAGGACTGACATCTGAACTTCTAAATAAACTATATTTGGGAAGATCGATTTTAGATTCGCACCTTACCCTTCAGAATTTCCGTGATGAAATAACTCCATAACCTAAACTACAATGTATGAACATATCGATCATTAAGACTTCGAATTGTTTTGATATAAATCAGAGCATTATATTTTTGAAATAGAATCACGAATTTCACTCAATCTGGTAATAATTTATGTTAGTTTCAGCTATCAAATTGCGATTTAGATCTATTTACTCATAAGTTAAACTAACTTCTCTAGTTAGTGAATCACAGTAATTGACGAGTGTAATAGAGGAAACTAGTTCTCTAAACGGCCGTTACTGCTTGCTTTGCTTAAGCTTACTAGTAAAGGCATTACATTGCAGAAATAGCGAGAAAACTCTAGAATCACGTTGTCTGTGAAAAATGCGTTTTCGTGAGAAGCCGTTCTGGTTTTTCATAAATTTCGAGTAATCACTAAAACAAAAAGGAAAAGCATTGAATGGAATAAATGAGAGTCTAATTAAAGAAAGTATTGAAAAAGAAATAAAAGAAAAATTAATAAAAGACAAGAGAAAATAGAGGAAATAGAATATCATCAAGTCGATATGATTCTAATTAGTTGTCTCTATCGCGATAATTTCATATTGACATCTAAACCAATTCGAGCACTTTTACCCAATATATCTCTAAAAATTTAGCAGAAAAAAGAGCCATTTATAGGTATTCACGAAATTACCGCTTAAAATTTTTTGTCACAATCTTATTTCTTTACCGTGTGATCCAGTTATTTATCTTAGGAATCGTTCTACACAGGGTTCATGAGCTTCTTTCTTTTATTGATCGGATCTTTCTCTGCACCAACTTCTTTTTCTCGAGTTGCAGCTTGTTCAGAGTTCCGTCGCAGACTTTTTTTGGAAGTGCGGTGTTTTTCTCCATAATCTAATTTTCGTCGACTCATAAATTGTTGGCTCTTCATAAACTGAAGAAGCCGACAGGAGAACATGAAGAAAATTTTTTGCGAAGCCGATTTGTTCGTGAAACACACTGGAATGCTCAATAATCACATGATTATGAAATTTGTTAGAGTGGAGCTGAATGAAGAGTTCGGGAAGCAGGCTTCTACAGCACAGTTAAATTCGGACGTATTTCTTCTTGAGAATCTGCGGACTCTGATAATTGGTAAATAACACGGATGGAATCTTCAGAAAAGTCACGGGACAACTCTGGTCAGTTTTCTAGTTCTTACACAATGTAAAAGATCTTGGCAGGCCATTTATCTGTCTTCTTGAACTTGAACGGACTAGGATCAGTAGAAAAATAGTATGCCTTAAATTTATATATATAATTTTTATGATGGCGAATAATTTTCACGTAGTGAACGGATATGGTCGGATTAAGTGATGTGAAGAAAGAGGACAATTATTATTTCGAGTAGAAAACATTCGTTCGGATTTCCGTCATTCGTTTTTTCTGCATTTCTTGTGAACATGGCGATCATTTTATTGTACTGTACCGCTACACTAAACCGTGCAATTAAAGTGCCGTTGCTTACTGTTGACATTTCGAGAATGATAATCAGGTTGGAAGGTGAGGAGGAGGGTCTTGAGTAGTAGAGTTTTAAGAAAGGTGTCACACGTGACTTTTGCAATTATACTGTCTAATAAACCCCAGATCATTAACTAATAGCGAGTAGATGTATTAAGTAGTAAACGGGATATTCAAGTTTCACCGGCAACCCGGGACTGAATATCCAATAGAATATCAAGTTAGTCGGTTATGAACAATTATTGAAATATGACAACCTATCGACAAGAGTCGTTGTACAGGACCCTCCCAAAATTCTAGAACAGGTTGTTGCATAATGGAATTCCCATAGAACAACTTTAATTGGTGTAGACTAGATTATTACTAAATTTTTATGTTTGGTGACTCAATCAATATTTTGCAGAGTACCCCTTAATTGATTTCACTAACTTGGCTGTCGACCTCATCGAAGCCACAAGATTCTGAAAATAGGATTCAGGAATAGACGTCCACACAACTTGCGATATGTTAACAAATCGTAGGCGTTTTTGGCGTATGAAGAGCGACTACGTAGTATCCCTTTTAGAATAGACCAGGCATTTTCGATAGGATTTAGATCTGGGCTTTGCGCCGGCCATTCCATCACTGCAACGTTCGCATCCAAGAAATTCTTGATAGACTTAGCTCTATGTGGTCCGCATCCATCTTTTTGGAAAACAATATTGCTCAGTTTCCCATGTTTCAACAATGAAAAAGGAAACAATAAATTTTCCAAAATATCTCGATACTTCTGCTAATTCAGTGTCCCATTTATGCGTACCAAAGGCGTACGCTCGCGAGCTGAAATGCAGCCCAGACCGAAATACATATATAGCCAGATTTAAATGTAGGCAGTATATGTTTTGGATCGTATCTCTGACAACTCAGCCTCCAAATCGGTTTACATAGAGATTATGGTCGCGCAGTAAACGAAGGTTCATCGCTAAATACAACATTCTGCAATTGAGACAGGTTCCAATTTTGATGAGCATTAGCACAGAGTATTCGTGTTCGACTATTGCTTGTAGACAAAAAAGGTTTAGGGACTGCAATATAACTTTTTATACCTTGCTTGTGTAAATATCTTCGAAGAGCAAATGGATTGTAGCCGGGAACAATGATACTTAATGACTTGAAACGATTCTACTTCACATAATTCATCAATTTTCGTAAACCTCTTTCTGACAGTTTTAGTTTTCGTCCTCTTTTCTCGGGTTGTAATCCAAGTGATTGCTTGGATCTCTTCACAATGTTACTGACAGTAGACCGAGGCATAACAAAGTAACGAGCAACGGCACTGTGTGACATTCCCGAACCAATCATGTGCAGAATAGACTTCTTTCGGCATTCTGATACTTGCTTAGCTCCCTTTTTCCGCGCCATGTACCACACTTTTGGTAGGATGCAATACCCTTTCCCATATTACAAATAATACTATTACTGCATGAAAACGATTAATAGACTGGATACTAATTGAATATTAAATGAATACTAGGGTATTCTAGATTTTTGGGAGGGTACCTGTACATCATTGTGTACACGTTGCAGAAGTTCTCATACACATTCGTCATGGAAACGCTCAATAATTGGTCAAAACCCAATCTCATTATTACAGTTGATTCAGAATATTCTGACTTTCATACTCAAGATGTTTCCACTGCCAATCGATTTTTGATTGAATAATCTCGCTAGTAAATTTTTATTTCTAGTGTCTAAATACAATTTCGCTGTCCTCATATGAGGACAAGCCCAGTATTACATAAAAATTTTGCCCGTAATTTTTTATTAAATTAGTAGGGTATTTCGAGGTGTTTATAAGGCGGTATTAGTAAT
>JAAUYH010021501.1_pt1 | contig 10459 bp, 7 predicted proteins | sample 7278061 | NCBI WGS metagenome assembly JAAUYH01 (sample SAMN14350203, study PRJNA611818) | marine sediment metagenome | isolation source: surface marine sediment (0.6m) | place: French Polynesia: Moorea | collected 2018-08 | reverse complement strand
CTCTTAATTGTTGCAACTGGCCCTTGGTCATCAGTTCGACATCAACAGACTTTAGATTGACGATTCTGAGATAATACATCGCTAGAGAACTCATGTACTCCCACAGCAGCCCTGTTTTTTAATTTGACAGAGTCATAGTGTGTCTACAGGAGAAAAAGCGAGGTTTTTCTTCTGGTTGCTCCTGTTACTCTGAGATGAAACAGCGAACTCATGATACCTTCCAGAATTTAAGGCTGCTTGACTTGCATTCGCCTGGACATTTCTCAGCGGTTTGTACAGGTACCCTCCCAAAATTCTAGAACAGGTTGTTGCATAATCGAATTCCCTTGGAATAATTTTAATTGGTGTAGACTAGATTATCACTAAATTTCTACTTTTTTGTGACTCAATCAACATTTTGTAGCGTATCCCTTAATTGATTTCACTAATTTATCTCTCGAGCTCATCGAAGCCACTAGATTTTCAAAACTAGGATTCAGTAATAGACGCCCACTCAATTTTCAATCTATTAAACAAATCATTAGCGTTTTGGGGTATGAAAAGCGACTACGTAGTCTTATTTTTAGAGTAGACCAGAAATTTTCGTTAGTATTTAAATCCATGCTTTGTGCCGGCCATTACATCACTGCAACGTTGTTTGCATCCAAGAAATTTTTGATAGATTTAGCTCTATGTGGTCCGCCTCCATCTTGTTGGAATAAAATATTGCTCAGTGTCCCGTGTTTCAACAATGAAAAAGGAAACAATGAATTTTCCAAAATATCTTGATACTTTTTCTGATTCAGTGTCCCATTTATGCGGACCAAAGGCGTACGAACACGATCTGAAAATGCAGCCCAGATCGAAATAGATATATAGCCAGATTTAAATGCAGGCAATATATATTTTGGATCGTATCTCTGACTGCTCAGCCTCCAAACCCGTTTACGTAGAGATGTTGATCGCACAGTAAACGAATATTCATTGCTAAATACAACATTCTGCCATTGAGACAGGCTCCAATTTCGACAAGCATTAGCCCAGAGTATACGTGCTCGAAAATTTCTTGTAGACAAAAAAAGGTTTAGAAACTGCGGTACAACTTTTAATATCTTGCTTGTGTAAATATCTTCGAAGCGTATTAAGGTTTATTTTTACCGGAGAAAATGGATTGTAGCCGGAAACGATGATACTTAATGACTTGAAACGATTTTGTTTCACTTAATGCACCATTTTTCGTAAACCTCTTTCAGACAGTTTTATTTTTCGTCCTCTTTTCTTGGGTTGTAATCCAAATGATTGCTTGGATCTCTTCACAATGCTACTTAGAGTAGACCGAGGCATAACAAAGTAACGAGCAACGGCACTGTGTGACATTCCCGCACCAATCATGTGCAGAATAGAATTTTTTTCGGCATTCTGATACTTACTTTGCTCCCTTTTTCCGCGCCATGTACCACACTTCCTGTAGGATTCAATACCCTTTTCCATACTACAAATAATCCTATGACTACATGAAAATGATTGACAGACTGGATACTGATAGAATATTTGGTAAATACTAGTATGTTCCAGATTTTTGGAAGGGTACCTGTACAATGATTGCTATTCCCTTCTGTTCATACAATTCAAACAATGCATTGCTTCTGTCATAAACTCTACGCTGAAATAAAACAGAACTCGCATCTTCAGCTCTCTTTGCGATCTCACGCCTGATAAAATTACAGATAGCGCTGAGAAGCGTAGATGCTATAGGCGTCAAAGGTTTCACGATATTGGAATCGATGTCATTCGTCGCTATTTAGACACATTCCCCTGCAGACATCGTGAACACTAAGAATATGTTACCAAAACTGAGGTGCCGATCGCAAGATACAAGGAGCTGCGACTTCGGGAAACAGGGAAAACAGCTGAAGGCAGACTAACGCGGAATCCAGGAAGTTACTACCGGATTCAGATTAACCAGTAAATATCTTACTTCTCTTGATTAATCCCAAATAACAAATCAGAAATCGAAAATATCGAGTCGTTTCCCTCCAATTGAAATACAGCGACGCTATAATCTACGAATTTCAAGTTTCATACAGGAATAGTGTTTAAATTGGAGAAATTAGGGGTGATCGACAATTCGGTGTGCCTCGCATTACGCGTAGTTTCTGCCATGAAATCGTGAAAACCGTTCGCATAACTGAATTATCAAAAAACTTTACAATAATTTTTAAATATTTTCGAGTCGATCTGTGTCGGAACCATAATGAATTTACATAATGTTGAACACTGAATTCCTGTCTTTTTGGTTTTCATGTATTTTCAATTTAAATTACAAGACCAAGCATCAGGACAGATGCATGCAGCATGGCAGATTCTCAATTAAGTACGGTAGCCTACCAAAATAACGGAATACCCTGAAGAGTACGAGATTGCGCAATCAATTTGATGGGGCTCAATCTAAATAGATCGAAAATTTTAATAAAAATTTAGTGCAAACATACAGTCATCCCAAATCGTAACCGGAACATGGGTCGACCGAAAGGAGCAAAAGAAGTTCCCAAGGAGCGGAAAACTGTCATAATGAATATGACAGCAATTGGAGTGAAGCAGAAAGACATAGTGCAGCATTACAGTATGCCACAATCTGCAGTATCTAACGTTATCAGGAGAATGAGAGCTAGTAATGGCAACAATGAAATTGAAACTAGAGGTCGAAAACAAAAATTGTCCGCTAGAAGAGTACGCATGTTACTGAAGTGTTCAAAGAAGCACAGATCCAAGTCAATAAGTACTATTACAGCGGAATTTAATAAGGGTCGTGAAGAATTTATCAGTGTGTCAACAGTAAGAAGAATGCAGCATGAAAACGGGATACAAAATTATGTAGCTGCCACAAAACCGTTTTCATTGTCTATCAACATGAAGAAACATATGAAATGGGCTCGTAAACATGCTTTTTGGTCTGATGCACAGTGGGACAGAGTTATTTTTAGTGACGAGACATCAGTAACTGTTCGGCCGAAGATGCAGCGGAAGCAAGTTTGGAGGATGGAAGGGCAGCGTTACATGACATCTAATCTAGTTCCTAGCTTCACGTCTGGATACGTTGGCGTTTCTATATGGGCTACGTTCTCCACTCGTAGACGCACATCATTGGTGCTCATTTCCGGAACTCTAAACAAGGAAAAGTAACAGTCTACTTTGGAAGCAAATATTGTGCCGTTCATCCAACAACATTACGGTAATATTTGGAAGGTAACGTTCCAGCAAGACAATTGCGGACCACATCGCGCTAAATCTACTCAAGCTTACATGGATGCAAAAGGTATTAATACTATGAAATGGCCGCCTCACAGTCCGGATTTGAATCCGATAGAAAATGCTTGGTCAATGTTGAAGCGTATGCTTCGTCGACGTACAAGATTTCCTACCAACACTTCTGAACTATTCAATGTTCTCCAGGAGGAGTGCATGTCTATACCTGATAGCTATTTTACAAAATTAGTGCGTTCTATGCCTACTAGAGTCAAATTAGTGAAAGTGAATAGAGGTAAGTCGACGAAATACTGAAGAGGAGCGATGTCTGTTGAAATTCAAATAAAATTAGAGGAATTTCAGGGGTAGAAATTTTCATCTACTTCTCTGTTCGAAAATATTCTATTATTTTGGTAGCCCTCTGTACAGCAGACATAGCCCATAGCAATACAGTCCCAAACACTGCCACCAATTTTTTGTCACGATTGCGTTCGTATTTCGTTGTTATTCCATATATTGCTTTCATCTGATAAATTCTATGCTTCCTTGGAGTTCTGTGATTAGAAAATTTTTCACAGGTGAGCAGATGGCTGTTCTACACATTCGTGCGAAATCCAATAAGGCAGCAAAAAGCCAACAACACGGAAATTCTTCGGTTAAAAGACAATTTTTAACAGCGAGTATCAATATTCTAGCAAATTACCGAGTTGTTCCATACATTTGAGCATAAAGCAGAGTGGTTCAGATACAATAATGGGTAAGGTTTCAGTCGGCACCGCACATATTCAGAACTTAACTGATTCAGTATTGCAGACTGCGGAGATGACGACACGAACTACAAAAAGGTGCCTATCTACTAATCTATGCCGATGGTATTCCTTCGCAATGATGACGTAGTTGACGTTGTGATGAGCCTAATATAATTCATGAGAAATGTATGAGCGACGCAATCCATTTCTACGGAATATCTCTGAGAGATGAGAGTATTGAGAACGGAGATGATGTGCACTGATAAAGACTGCAGGAGGTTGATTAAAAGCGACTTAAGTAGCATGCGATAGCGTTTTTACAGGAAGGATTTTCGAAAAAAGCTCTGTGTACGCTGAGGCAACACTTTCTTTCTTTAGAAATAATCTTACGGACGACAACACTCATGCTTGAAATTGAATGATTTCCTTGGGTTCTGATACATGCTCTTATTCACGCGGGCTCTATTCGAGAAGTTGATTTTAATGCAGAATTGTGCCTTGTTTCAAAGTTATTCGAATGAAGTCTCGTGTCGCATGATGCACAATGGCAACTTCAGCGTAATACTCCCATCCTTTTGAGACGACATCAAGACCAACCACGACAACTACCACTAATAATAATAATACAGTAGTTCTGTATGAAGTAGAAACCTGTTACTGATAATGCACCGGTGCATTACTACTGACCAATGAAAATCGACTGAATCATGTCTAAAAATGTGGGGTACCTTTTAAAACGTTACCCAATAGTGTGATTGTCCTTCACTATTCTGTAATGAACCCAGACCAGAACCCATCCAAATGGTTTAGATCATTCTAGTAAAGACCCTGTACCCAAAAAAGCCAATTAAAAATTTCTGACAGCTCGAAGAATGGACCACTGAAGATTGAGACCTCATTCACCGCCTTAACTGTTGAAAGCACTCCATAAGTCGATTTTGAGCTGTAATAAATAGCTGTTATTGGATTGTTTGATGCCGAATCCCTATTAATCTGCATAGTTGAAGTTATTTCGCACCTTCTCTGATATTTTCTCCTCTAGAACAGTAGGTAAATTTTAGGTCTATTAATAGCACTAGATTCATTTCAACATGCTATTGTCGGCCTCATCATCTGTAGCATGAATACACTGCCTGTAGCTCTGGCTTCCCTTTCTTCTGACAGATTAACAGTCCAAATTGAGTTCCAGCAGCATCGATCATTTCATGTACATCTACTTGAGGTCGTGTACAGTAACAAACTATATTTGGTCTTCACGTTTTTCAATGGCGGACGTTAAATTTCATAGCATCACACAGGAAGGAGTCGGGGATCTGTCGATGCTTACTTTAAAGCTATTGTGATTTCTGTTCATCTTTGCGGAATATTCACGTTATTGTTGAAAAACATCTTGCAATCTATTAGTTTATTTAGCATGCATAGAGGTCTTTTATTGTAACATTTAGAATATTGCGTAATTCGATAAGGAAATCAAAATGCATTGTTACGTGTGCAAATAAGGATCTCATTGTCCTCCATGCGCACTGAAAGCGTTAACTAGTCATTTATTGTTTTTTTTTCAATTTTGGTCCCGCGTACTAGAAGGGCCTTAGAGCACGACTAACGGTGGGCTGTGTCTCTATATTTTCACAGATTCAAAATGAAGTCATGTCACGCTGCATTTTCATGACGTTTGTTTCACAGATGACCTTGGAAGCACAGCACGAAAGTGTCAAATTTATAGCTCAGAGGTATACCCTGGTGTGAAATAGCCGATGAAATACGGCTGGGCCAAAAATTTGGCACAGACCTACATTGCTTCAGACTTAACGTGACATATTCCTTAATTCAACTTTGAAAATATAGAGATACAGCCCACCGTTAGTCGCGCTCTTATAATTTGAGTAATTTCTGAGAGTTTAGAATCTGTTTTAGCAATACGTGTCATGCGTGTGGAGCACTATTCAGACTGACTGCAATTTACCCTCATAATATATCGAATTGTACCGTACTGTACAGTACAAGTACTTCCATCATCGAGAACCAGCTGTAGTTTTTCACTGGTCCTGAAAACCCTAAGTAAATTGTAATCTGTATGCACCCTCCCATTCACTGTACGGTACTCATGGCAAATCTTCAGTTCGTCCTTGATATCTTCGTGTATCAGTTTAGACAGCAGTCCAGCCAAAGAGGGCTGTCGGATGAAGCTTCGATCAGGTAACTAAATTGATTTACGCCCTAGTCACAGTTTTGTTCAATAGTGAAAGACAATAAGGACAAATTGCCACATTGGATCGAATAAATATCTTAAACCCGTAGTGTACTGAATGTATTATCGTACTCGTTTCTCCGTCCAGCATTTTATTGTCTGTCCTTATGTGTTTTCGATGAGCAGGCTTCACATTTGGTGATTTCCTGATGAAGTGGCTCATTATGAACCTCAAGTTCTTCAAGTTCATACCCAATATGATCTCCACTCTTAGTGTGTTCAAAACCAAACTTCATGTATATATTTTTCAGTGTTTGACGTATGGAAAAATAACTAAAAAACTGACTTGACTCAAAAAAGCGAAATAAATTTTATGTATGTTTCTTCCCGAGATAATATCTTTGCAATTCCAACATATACATTTGCACCATCTGACACGTCTACAAGGCGCGATCTTCACCTCTCCACAGTAGCAATCCATCCTGCTGAACTCGTCGGTGACGTTTCGACTTCAATTTGCCTCTCGGCGATGTGTTTGATCCTCATCATCTCTTCGATTGCCCTGTGCCATGGAGTAGCTCGAATGATCCATTTTTGGATCATGATGTACCGCACGTACATTACTCGTCCCAGAAAGGAAGTGCGACGTGCATTTGGCCGCAAGATATGTGCTCTGGCCCGCTCTCAGATTCGTATGGCGTTCGTTCATATCAAGCTTGCCTTTTTACTCCGGTATGGTCATACACTTGTGCAAGAACGCATTGTTGCGATCGGACTTGAGGATACCATGACAATTGACATGTAATGGACCGCTGGGTCTCTGCTATGTTCCACTAGACCTGAGCAAAGATGTGGACACGATACTAACCATCGTGGACGTTGGAATGGAGGATAAGAAAGTAAAGAGCCCTACTTCCAGTTCCAAAACGGTATGTTGCGGAGGAAGCCAAGGAATGCAACAAGTAGTAGAACAGCACCATTTGCGAACAACTTTCAATAATAATACAGGCACCGTGTGAATCGGTGCTCCGAGTGATTACATCCCGAACCAGACTATCAGCTGATAGTTTAGTAAACCAAGTTATAGGAACACGTTTGGAATCGTGTTAGTAGAAGTGGTTATTCGAAGTCTGAGAAGGCGAATGCGGTGCGAGACTTGTAGTTATTGACATTAAGGATCACACCTGACTATTGATGTAAGAGATAAATACGAAGCATCATTGCCTTAATCATTCACGAAAACCAAATCATCACGCTTATATGCCCATCTCGTTGTATCTGCTACTCGAGTACTGTAGCAGGCTCCGGCTTCGACTCCGCCACACATTCATCAATGGTTTTCTGTGGATGCTGGTGCAGTCATTCGCCATCAATTAATCTTCACTGTCTTACGCGAGGTAACGATCGCATTGACGATGGTTTTATTCGCTGGTTTAATAATTGGGTTGAACTCAACGAAATGTGAAGCAAACTGTAACTATATTGAAGCAAGAAGGAAGCAGATATTCATAGTAAAGTACTGTTCTGTAACTAGATAACTGTAATACGTGGCGTCTTTCTGGGAGTAGACAACTGGATCACGATTTCGTGTCCCAACGTTCATACTATTATACTGAGATCCGCGAAACGTCTTTCTACGAGAACTGGCGTTGCTAGGTGCAGTTATGACATATGCTAAAGCGCTTAAAAAGCATTCGAGCTACGGTTCCTATGTTCTTGAATCTCCCAGTATCCTTAGCTGCACACTTGCTGATTTTCAGCGATTAAACTACCAAAAATTACACATACAACAGGAAAACCTGACTGCTATTGATAATATTCCCCTCACTAGGCTGAACACGATGAATGTGATCTTAACTACCGGCGCCCTCCTCGGTTTCACCCCGCTATTTTCAATGCGCAGCATGGGTTAATGTTTCACGAACCATGCGTTTGAAAATGTTAATCGATAGTGACATATTTGATCGGGATATTCAGTCTAGCTCTTTAATAGAGTGCAAACCAATTGCCGTCGTATAAGTAGGTGGACAGCATTTAAGCATTGAAGGGTCTAAAACCACAAAATGTTCATCGAAATTGAATAAGACCTTCGTTGAAGTAATGTATGTATGTTCGAAGCGCTTTCCAATTCCGACGCTCTATCAGTCCCAGATTGAAATGCTGTACTGTATGCTCTTTGTACAGCACACGACTTACGACTTTCTCATTGCTGCGAATTGCAGGACTTCTGTCACTCGATGTGCAATACTGTACGGCAACCGGCTCACAAAACACAAAGACACATTTTGTCACCAATTCACAGTAAACTGTAAGCTTACAGTGCAAAACTAACCATTTTCTTACATTGTGAATTGTAGAAATCTCATACTCGACGTAATCGCCGCACAAAAACGTTGACACATTATGCCGCTTATGGTGCTAAGTACGATAGGGTCAGTATTCAGAACATCTTGCTATAGAGCGTACTGATCTTGGAACTATCAGTACGAAAGAGAGCGCATGTTTTGCATTAATCTACGACTATCTAAATGGTACCCCGTAATAATTCTCAATTATGAGTAGTCCTATCAGACCCAGGACCAATTACATTTCAATTTCGAGTACATAAAATAACTCGTATGTGTATTTACTTTAATTCTCATCGCAAGACAAATATTTTATTTTGTTTACTGAACCGTGGGACAATCTAATAACATTCATTTGCTTCTTCTGATTGCACTAGAGAATAAGTTTTAGATGAATCATGAATTACATGAACTCTTATTGAATATGTATGATCTTTGATGAGCAAAATAAATCTCAATACACTGCAATTAATGACCTACTAGTTCTTCCTTTAGAGTTGTGGCATCATCTCTACATCCACGAAGAATGGTTCGTTTAATCTTGTAAAAGCACTCGCGGGACACTCTTTCACTAAAATCAAAGGAAATAAGTTGAATGAAAATACCACTGCCTTCGACGCAAAGTCTCAGGTAATTGATGTTCTATTTTAACCTATCAAAACAATCGAAGCATTCAGATAAGCATGTGAAAGCAAAGAATGAAATCAAGAAATTTCCAAACTTGATCTATTACGATCCAATTTTGTAAACACTTAAAAAGTGCATAGAACATCGGCTCCGGAGAGCTGAAAAGTGTCTTAGATGCTTAATGCTAATTCACATTTGCCTTATATAGTAGGAAAATCCTGACACGCACTATATAGCAGTGCACGTGACGTATCCTGGTGAAGATTATTTTGTTTTTACATCATTTGTCCTCGCTTCTTCACCATTTGAAAAACAAATATTTCAAAGATCTTCTAGACGTGAAGATCTGTTTGAATATTCATCAAGTGTGTGTAGCAGAGATCTGAACAACGCGCGTGGATTAATCGGAAGTTATTGTGCTATTGAGTTTGCTGTTCTCAGAAAATCGGGCCTTGGCTTTTCTAGTTGCACTTTGTACCGTTATCAGTCAGCGGTTGGTGACACGATAAATCCAGATGAATCTATGCTCGGGCACCTTCATACGGTAGTGTGCTGGTTTGATTTTCATTTCACTGCAGCTGAATCACAGAAACATACTTTTCTGAAGCCGGAAAGTTGAATTCTGGAAGAGCTATTCTGGGATCTTGGGATATTTTTAAGAAGTATTATTCGATGGGCTTGACTATTTACTGCTTAGTGCCTGAACAAATCAATCAATAGACGAAAAAATTGATTAATTCACCCCGCCGGACTTTATGAAGAAGGCGTTAGAAGTCAGAACGCTACAATTTCTCGAGAGAGAGATCATTTTCGGATTACGTCAGTCCGCTGCATCTGAGAAGTAAACCTGAATCATGCCTGAAAGCATGCATGGTACTTAAGTACATTTTGAGATGCTGTAGTCAAACTGAAAAATATTGGCAGAGAAGATCTCTTTAGCTATCAACATAATCCTATCAAAGAACTTAAAATTGACGATTCAATACAGGAGGCTAATAATTCGATTGTTTTTCCAAGCACAACTCAGAGGGCCTCAAGATGAAAGAAACGGAACTCATATGTACGCGTCAAATTCATAGGCATACGATTTGTAGTATCTAGATCTAAAGGATGATAAAGTCTATTGTCGGTCAATGGCCGTTCATTGACTTCCTGACAAAAAGATGATAACATTAAGAATTCGAAATGCCGTTGTTTCTCAACAAGATTAAGGCTATTTGTAATGGGCAACAAGGTACATCGTTACTAGAGAGTTGTGAACGAATTTTTGTACTGGATAAACAAGTAAAGCTTGGTGTTTCGAGTAACTTGAATAGTCTTTATTT
>JAAUYH010044708.1_pt1 | contig 10460 bp, 13 predicted proteins | sample 7278061 | NCBI WGS metagenome assembly JAAUYH01 (sample SAMN14350203, study PRJNA611818) | marine sediment metagenome | isolation source: surface marine sediment (0.6m) | place: French Polynesia: Moorea | collected 2018-08 | reverse complement strand
GGCAAAAAATCAATGAATCTGAAACTTATGGCAATGTTTCAAAATGTACCTTCTGTAAAAGCCGTTTGATACCTGAAAATAGCCATCTGGTTTGTATTTTAAAGAACTCATGCTTGGTTTATTGCTTTTACGAAAAAGAACTATTCATTCTCGCTTCCCCCATAGTCGACTAATTTATTCCGAGATGCACTCAGACACAATATTCTGCAAGAACTATAATTCTGAACATCAGGTGCAGGAGAATCTCAGAAATCGAGCAACAGCATTCTTTCTTAATTTTTCATTTATACCACTTTAGAAAGAAAAAAAGTCGCGACTTTAACTGTATAGCCAGCAAAAGAAGTTATCGAATTAACATATTCTTTAATTTGCTGAAATCGTTCAGATTGCTCCACAGGCACGTGCGAAATTAAATGGACATATTCACATTGTTTTTGCTTTGCGAACTGTGAGATCATCACCGTTTTTATTTCCACAACGTCCAGAATCTGTTTCCCATGCACTGTTTTCCGCTGTTCTGAGCCGTAGTGGTTTGGTTGTGCAACATTCTGCACCCAATCTAGTTAGACCTCGTACTATTAGTCGATTCGATGTTACACATCTGAATGAAATTGAATTGAATGGAATAAGCGGATGCACTTGGAATAGTTTATTCATTAAAAACATTTCAGCACCCGAATCATTCCGCACTACTGAGTGAGTCAAGTGAGTACAATAGATTGGTTGAACTCGATGGATTTTATCGCAGATCTGGTGAGCAGATGGGAAGTACCAGATATTTTAGAAAATCTAGTGCACGATTGGATTGGGACTTTGATAATCCAAGAATGAGCATAAGTCTAGTCCTCGCACAAGTTTCATGGATCATTCCTAGTTGATGTATGAAAGTGGAAGGTTGAAGAAAACGAAATGTAATAATGAACGCATGTAAGAGCGCACCATCGTGTGTGGGTAGGGTCTAGCAAAAGACGTTTGACGTGGCGGGGAGATTATGGGATCAGGATCGAAGCGTGATTTTTCATGTAAGCCAAAGTGAAAAGGAGGCCATATCTGAGGTGTGCCAACCCAATATTGTGAAGTGAAGATACGGAATGAAGCGTTGTAAAGACGGAAAGTGATAGCGCATGGAACGGAGTGTGGTCATTCGCTTGCAACTCCCTCTCGATAGCGCGACTAGCTCGCGAGGTGAGGTGGTGCAATTACAGCGACTTGATCGTGCTACATGCATCGGTGTGGTGGCTGAGGTGCAGATAATAATGCTGCACACGGCGCAGGAAAATTAGCTGACAGCATGAAAACGTGGGCTCCGTGAAAACGGCAAGAATTTATGTGAAATCTTTCCTTATAATTCGTGCTCCATACGAAAGATGCACTTCTTACTGCTATTCTTGCTCTACCCACCCATTCACCCTCGCGTACCACCTACTTCCACATCCAGCTGCACCACCCACCTGCCGACCTCCATTCCTTTTATTTCCTCTTCTCTCCCGTCTTCTTCTCCCACCGCTGCTTTCACTACCCTCGCACCACCGCACCACACCGCCACCCTACGAGAACACTCCTGACGTCGCTTCAACACCCAACCGTAATGCCCGCTTTCGCACCTTCCTTACTGCCCGCCGCCACCGCCGCCACCGCCACGCCCAACAACTCTACTTCTGCGGTTCGCCCTCACACCCCGCGCTATGTCGCACCTATTGACATTCCCGGCGCATCCGAGCGACGCACCGCGATCTCGCCACTCCCGCTTACCGCATTACACAAACTGGACAAACACGCGTGGGACAGCACAGGCGATGTATTGGAGCGATGGGCCGCCGGCATCGGCATTGGTCCCCCATCGTCGCCAAGCTCCCCGCCGAGGCATTATCGCCCCATGTGGGCGTTGTAGCCCATCACATTTGTGCAGCGTGCGACTTCAATTTAGACACCCCCAATAAATTAAATTACTGTCCTCGTTTTGCATCACGCATCGGGTGAAGTCTATCCGCGTGTGCACCTGCGTGTGCGCATCCCTTTTTCGCTGCTCATTGGTCGAGCGTTCTCTTGACCTCCCCGTGATATTTATCTCGATTTTTTCGTTTCGTGCTTTTGTCGCCACCTCACCCTTCCCTACCAGCACTTGTTCGTCGCTTGCACGAACCTTTCAGACCCCATGATCATAGCCTCTCATCATTTCAAGAGGTGAATCAAGCCTCTGCAACAGGATTTATTTCTGCAACCTTGCTGCTGTTCTCAGAGTCCACTTCCTTGTTGACAATCCTATTTAACCATCAAATTCTCTCCATGTTTTATTGTGACTTGCGTGGAAATCCTTCACTGTGTACAATTTAATTCAGACACTCAATCAGTTTGAGGGGATTACTGTGAATCATTTTACTGTTCATACCTTTCACTCTGCTAGTTACTATGCCTTAGGCCGGGCTACGAACCATGCGTGATCGATTGTTTTGTAACAGTAGCACGCTAGATGTTAGCTACAGCGGTGGTGATCACCTCTGAATTTTCACCGACTCATCTGTGAAATCGTATCAATTGATTCTGGAAACTGAGTTGATTTGTGCTCGCTGGCTAATTCATTCCTTCGTAAGAGGATGATGCTGGTGTTTAATGCTCACATCTATATCGTGGCTATCGTGTAGATGCTTAGTGTGGATGCCCTAGGTTGTCTGACAAGCTACAGCTGGACTAACCAGAAGTGCAAAGTCGGTATCCGATAATGCCTCATCGCTGTGAAGCAAGCAATCACTGCCGTTGTCTTGATTTCTCCTTTTCGATCATCTTACCTACTCAGTTTATGACAGCCAGGTTTCCTAGTCGCATCACAAGAGTTAAAAATACCCCGTGCTTTTTACTTACAGCACACTGAACAGTTTTTTGACATTGTCTTTAGTAAAACAAGTACTTTACACTGGTGTGGTTTATTTAGTCCCTTCTTTTTTCTTAATACTCGGAGTATGAGAAGAGTTCTACTCAATTTTTCCAAGTATAACGAGAAGAACAATCGGCTCATTATTCTGAGGGCCCATTATCAGGCTGATTTCCATTTGAGAGATGTAGATGGAATGCTATGAATTCTGTAGTCAAAGGTACAACTGTTTTACTCTCCACTCGCCGTCCATATCTATGGGTAAGCCATTCTTTATTAATGCTATCTTTGTATGCGACAACGCGCCGTAATCAGTTAAAAATTAATTGTGTTGACAAATCTAAGTGACAAGCTCATGTACTAATAACGAGAAGGGTGTTGCGCTTTTTCATATTACATTTTCAGCAAACTATGTTCAATATTGTAACATTTCTCATAATCTCACTCTTCCTTCTGTAGGTCTTTAAACTATTCGACGACAAACAAATCTAAAGCTCGTACATGTTCTGTGTGCTGGTACGAATTTTTGCAAAGATGTAATGAGCATATCAAATCGTTTGTAACTGCAAACAATTCATTATTGTTAAATAAACCAATACCTGTGATTTCATCTGCAACTGAGTTGATTGCTCTGATTTCATTTAAATAGTTTAAAAACACAGATCTACCCACTTATCTACTGTATACTGCTGCATTTCGCATAAACGGTTCGCGATATCTTTAGGACATCCATCGATAAAATACCTCGTAACTATACATAAGCAGATGCTATAGGGTTCATAGGTTTCGATTCAGGTCCTCTTGTCATCAGAAAAACAGCAAATATTCTATCTACAATGTTTATGACTTAATCAACATATACTTTGTTACTTTTTTATACGGGCATCGCCAATCACTCAGATCCAATTAAAAATTAGTCTTTTAGATTTCTCGGCAAAAGTCCGATCTTACAGAAGCTCAGTCAGTCAGATTTTCACACAGTTGAAGTGGTACGCTATCATTCATCTTTTCTGTTCTGGAACATAGGAGGTCGAAATTCATTTAGCCTTATTGTCTGCTCAATAGCATACAATACATTACAATATATTCAAATAAAAGACCTGTTAACTGAAAATCAATGAATCTCTAGCTCGAACAGTATACGTCGTGAGACGGTACCAATAAATAAGCTGTTCTATGTCAGTTTTTTGCAGCGTTCGCGAAAATGTTTCGCAAAGCTGAGACACTTAAATGGGTAGTTTTTGACAAATTGTTTATCGGAAAATGAGATAATTTCACATGAAATAGTTCACAAAGTGCTCAACATAGGCTGAAGAAGATATGTATAAAGGAGAATTGCTTATGATCGCGGCGTGTCAAAAGTTAAATGACGATTTCCCCTCCACGTTTCGCTTTACAGTGATATTCGTCCTTTATTCTCAAAATACAAATTCAATTTGTAAATTTTTAGAAAAGTGATCAATTTTAGCGGGTTCAATTTAATCCTTAGATTCAGTTCTTTGAACAATATTCAGTATCCTCGAAGCCACATCGTACCTCTCGGCTGCTGCCTAGAGAAACTACCCATGTATCTGCGCCGTAAACAAAGCTTCGACAAGAATTTACTTCGGTTGCCAATGATGGATTATTACACTTGAGCTCAATATCAATAAATTAGTCTATTCTAGAACTTGAGGTCTATACGTATTGATAAGTTGAGTAGCGATTAAATTTTACATACGTACCAATTCGAATTGTATGGGTAGAAGAAATGAAGTTAGAAAATTATGCACATGCTCGAATGGAAAACAAATGCCCACAGCTATTGAGCCAATAAAATTAGCCAGCTGTCCTAATCCTAAGGAGTTTCTGTAAATATGATGCACTTGCGCGCTTTTGCGAACTTGAAAGACGTAGGTAATCTCGGCGTTATTAGCTACAGTATTACCGGTATCAAAAAAGCTCATATTTCTTTTAACTATGTTCAAACTATACCGCTCAGTAATGTCAAAATTAATTAACCCGGGAAGATAGAAACGACAAGCAAAACAGGAGTTATTGGTCGGCGATATTTTAAAAATTTGCGTACTAGTAGACAGATTCAACAGCTTTGATACCTCCATTCCTGAGATACACCAAAGGCATAATACTTGAGAAGAATTATATAATAGACGACAAAACAGATGCTGTAGAGGATCTTGAAAATGGATTTGGATGCTTCGAACTCACATGCGACTCATTTAATTAGTTTTGCCGACAGGTGCCGAACATGTATGAGTAGTGTATTCTCAAATTTTCACATATATTACAGGTTAAAGCAAAGGACGCTGGACGTTTGAACATAACATTTTAAAATTTAACAAAAGGTTAGCATCAATTACCTAGTAAATCGCAGAATCAATGGGTTGTCTAGTATACGCGTGAATCCTTCCAGCTGCGTTATCCATGTTTTACATGTCTTGAAGTTTCATTTACGCTATCCTTAGCTTTTCAACGCCTTCATTTGCAACGTATTTAACTTCGAAGGTACTGATGGCAAACCATCTTTGTCAAATTATCAATACGATCGTTCAAATTCTTCACTACCAGAGGAAAAATTCTTGTTGCCAAATGCCCGAGTGAGAACTTCCCTAGTGCATTCTTCAGACTCCGTTCTTTCAGCGCTTTCATTCTCACTTCTCTCCTCTTTCTTATTTTTCGCCTTCCATTTGATTTCTGGGATTAAATTCTCCAGATCTTCCGAAATTCTTTCACTATTTCTACTGCCATAAAGGCTTTTTGGCGCACAGAAAGAGCAGTAAAGCTTTATCACGAACATAGAAAATAAATGGCGAACAATTTCTTGATTACATTTTAAATTCTTCCTCGCGCAATAATCCTCACATTGTCTCCGAATTCCGTGAACACGTCAAATATTCAACCTACCACTTCCTTTCGACATGCAATTTTTCGTACCCCGCTAGATGCTGTACACTATACAGTATCGCCGTGATTTATTGAAGCAAGACTTGCGCTTCGTTAATTGCTTCATCATCGAATGTCAGACTGGATTCGATTGGCGCTTGCCCACATGCCATTGAGTTCGCTATGCTTTATTTGAAATATCAAGCAATATTTGAAGGAATAACTGAAGCCAACCAAGCAGTTGTTTATTTGCTTGCATATAGAAAGAATTGCTTTCTCGAATAAAATACTCTTGATATTTTGCGATAGAGAAAAGTCTTGTCCCCAATACCTTTAATCTGTCCCTTCTTCTCCATTGGTCGAAAAATTTGTCGAGTTCCCTGAAGAAATCTCAGACCGTTACGTAAATACCTTCCCATTATTCAAGAACGAGTAGAAGATAAGTTCCTTTCAAACTTAAGGAAGGACTGTAAATAACTTGTGGTCATGCCGTAATCAAATTCACGTGGGTCCAACAGAATTACTTTGAGTCGATCTATGCCAGAAATGGATGCTCTGACTATTTAAGTAACAGCTATAGTAAAATTATACCCCTTTTGCGTGGTTCAACATGTTGGAGAGCTGTTTCGGAGGGTTGTCAATTCTTCATGTTCGTAACGTTGTTTAATTACTCGTTGAGATCTGATACTTATACTATTCTAAATGTGGTAGCTGGCATGCACTTTGTATCGGTAGCCTGACTTCTTCAGGCAGGGCTCATAGCAAGGTAGAAAGTAACGTTCCTTCAGTGTCGATGATGCGGTATCGAGAGCCAGTTCTCTACAGGCAAGACAGGCGATGAAGTGTAATGTAATGTTATGCTCTCACTTGTCGACACTCTCTCTTTTTCTTTTTGTTGGACGTCTCGTGACGTGCAACAAATTCATTGCCATTCACTGTAACTGGATCTTATTAATACAAGTTGTATTATCGTTTGGGACGAGATCGAAATTCATACATTGCTGTACACCAATCATTTTCAGCAGGCCGGTTTGGATTAGGGTCTTGTCGTTTTCCAAGTAGAATTTTTGTACGCTCGAAATACAATTAATTTTGAATGATGAAGAGTGAATGGTCAATTGTAATTAATTCCCGCCGATTGTTCTTCCTTGACTTAATTTTTATTAGGCGGCTTAGTATTTTTTACAGTTGCTTTTTCGATAGAATAGCAGAGTTCTTAGCAACAATTATTTGTTAATAGTTGATCACTTGAATCATTTCCCTTCTTTATCCTCAAAACCCATTGTTCCACTTCGAAATTCTCCTTTCCGGTTCTCAATAAATGAATGAGCGGTTCACAGTTTTTGAGTTTGGTCATTCAATCAGCAAGATTGTTTGGTCTTGGTACGAAAAAGATGTTAGATATCTGGTCGCACGGATACGCATCCCCCACGACTTTTAAATCAATCGTTAAAGGCTTCTCTTGAGTTTGAGAACATTTGGTGATCACATCGAATGGACTTTTAGAGTATGTCAACATTGTTAAATGAATGTTACGTTCCAATATGAACTCTAGGTCATTCTCAGCACAACAAGCATAGTCGTAAGCGTCTGCGGGGTCGTAAGTCTCAGCTCCATAAACAGACCTGGCTACTCATCGGCTCTTGTTGCTCGCCTAATGAAGAATTCATGCATTATCATCATTGTCACAGAGCATTATAATGTATCCGAGTTGTGAAGTATGGTCACGATTTGTTGCAAATGATGCATCAGAGTAAGCTCTAATATGTAATGTGTCTTGGCCGAGTTTCCTCATGCATGAAGTTAAATTCTTTGACGAAAGTAGGTACTTTACAGTAGAATTAAACGTCTTAACGTGATACCTGTCGAAAGATTCTTCAGTTAATTGAGCAAGCTTACTTAGTACCGTGCAGATGTCGGGTCTCGAATATGTGAGCCAGGAGAGTTTAGCTCTTTCTCGTCGTAGTTATACGAAGTCGGCGTTCAAAGGTATCGAATCGAGCCTTTCGATATATGCGCGTTGAAGAATTTCAAATCCATTATCGCATTCGTTCACGTAGACTCCAGAAACTCTCATGTCCTTGTTTTGTCTTGCTTTCATTTTAAATTTCTCTAGAGTTTTCTTAGTGAGTTCAGCAAACGAATTGTCACCACTTGCAAGCGTATCATCCACGTAGGATGAAATTAGACCAGATATTTCCCTCTCTCGCGTCTAAAAAATAGTGACATGTCCCTAGCCCCAGATTTCATTCCTAAGTCATCAGTTAAATGTTTTGAGAATGTCGCTTGCCAGTAGTCACCACTATTAGCGAGTCCATAAAGTGGACGTAGCAGTTTCAATACATATCCAGCCGGTACATGTAGCTGACGATTTGGACGAAGGTATACTTCACGAAGTAGTTCGCTCGCGGACTGTAAATAAGCTTTTGATATGTCTTCTGTCCACACGTCGAATCCCATTATTGCAGTGAGTGCTACAAGCAGTTTTACAGAACTCTGACGAGCCGTAGTTTGAGTTATTTATCAACCGGTTTTTCTCTAAGTATTTATTGACGTGTACCACAAACCGAGCCTTGAAAGTTGAGGTTTCAGTTTCAACGTCCTTGATTGTGATAACGAAAGATCCGGAGACAACGTTGGCGTCTTCTGGCACATTTTCCCCGAGAATCATTTCAAAAGTATCCCGCAAAATTTTCAATCCCTTTTCTTCTAACCTCTTCAGCTTCGTTACTCCGTATTCTTTCATCGGAATGATGGAGGACTTCTGTGATTAAAATATTTGAAGAGGATTTCTTATCTCATAGCTTTCGGTTTTTATGCGTAGAACGTAAGAGCGGTAGGGCGCAATGTAGTTTGTCCACGAGCTTCTGACCATTAACAATATCATCATAGTCAGATGTCGGGATAACTTGTGAGTACTGAACTGCACTTCGCGGTCGCCTTGCAGGACAAATACCTGCTTTCCACCTACCCGTATTATTGGGAAAGGTCCAACATAATGCTTGCCTGTTTCTCGAAAAACACGCACTAGATCTCCTGCTGCTACCGACATGGCGGCATTTCGAGGAACTCGAGAGGCTAAGGCCATCTTGAGCCGTGATTCAGCTACTGTTTTTGCCATTTATTGCTTGCATCTTCTAGTGTGTTCATGCAATCCTTCTGATTAGGTACTGTCGAGTCAATCGCGGGAAAGCGTTGTATGCAGCCAAAGATTAGGTAGGAATGCACAAGCCCGTCACGTCCCATAGATCATTCATTGCTTTGACTGTCAGTTGTAGTGACCGTTTTCGGTCTATTTTCAGATCTTCCAGGATTGTTTTTTTGAACAGCCGCAACGGTCCATGATATCGTTCATCTGTGCCGAAGGAATTGTGGGATTTCACACCGGAATTCTGTACAACTTTTCCAACAGCATCAGCGCAGTGTGTGCGTCTAACCGAGATAAATGCGCTACCTTGGTCCACTCTTGTTTTCATAGGAAATCCGGTGTATAATGCTGCCGAACAGGTTACGGAAGCAGCCCAAACGCCTTCTACGGTATGGTTATGAGGAACGTTGCAGCGTTGAAGTTAGTCTCTAGGTCGACGACGCGCATCGTAACCTTTTTTCAATCCACATGACGTCTGAAGCAAATTCACGATTGAAAACAATGTAAAATGGTGGAAGTGATACTCGGAATCTTTGGGGAGGCGCACTTTAGGTTTGACACGTTGCGCAGGTCCGGGAATTTCGGCAAGCGAACTTCGAGTCGCTTCCTCAGCCTGGCCTGGTCCAAAAGTTTTTTTTCCGGTGCCGGAGGCATAAAATGTCTGTGTCGCTTTATAAGCTCCGGTCTGGTGAATATTATGTGCTTGGAATTCCAAGTAACGTAGAGGTGACCGAATTTTCGCTTGATAGGAATTAACCAGCCATGATTGCCAGATTGGAGTTCATTGCGAACATTACCAGAAATAAGCCCTTCACGGTCTAAAATATCCAGCCTCAGAAGCATCGGTATGTCTGCTGACACAACGCCCATTGGGAATTTTAGGAATGAGCCGACAGACGTAGGTATTCTTGCTTCAATAAGTCCAAGCGATGAAAATGTTCCTTCTCCAAACCGAAATTTGGTCGCTGACGGTTTCAACTCGAATTTGAATTTGTGTTGCTTGCAGTAAGCGCAAGTATGCCATTTTCCTACAACACTTTGTTGAGCTCCAGTATCCTGACAAGAGCCTTGAAAGAGTTTCTTCGATCATTTTGCTGATTCCATGTCTTGATATACGTTCCATATCTTACGAGAAGTTAGGTTAATGCGAATGGAGTCTGATTTTTTCCTCAATCGTATAACTGAGAATTCAAATGGCCTGATATTCGGAACTTTCTGATCTATCAATGGGTAACGAGCGCTAACAGGCCTTATTCAGGGCCTGCTGAATAAACTGAATAGAAATTCATATGAAACTGAATCAGTACTCGTAGGTTCTGATATTCCAATTAATGTCGACATTAGAATTTAGGGTTTACTGTTTGATAATTAGTTTTGTCTAATGTAATTGATTAGCAATGACTTCAACAATTACTACATACTTAACCGTTTTCAGTGGGAAAAGCTTGGCTCGATGAAGCTGTCGAGAGTTTTTTGTAGTTTAACTGTTATCTATGTTGCGCGGGACTTAAAAATGATTGGGAATGCACTGAGCAGAATTACTTAGCTAAAAAAAATTCC
>JAAUYH010000170.1_pt1 | contig 10461 bp, 8 predicted proteins | sample 7278061 | NCBI WGS metagenome assembly JAAUYH01 (sample SAMN14350203, study PRJNA611818) | marine sediment metagenome | isolation source: surface marine sediment (0.6m) | place: French Polynesia: Moorea | collected 2018-08 | reverse complement strand
GGTCGCCGAAGAGCCGAGTATCGTATCGATCTGCAAGCCAGGAATATCTCGCCTGAGCCGTTTTTCGAGTGGCTGCATCAAGGATCGGACGCAGCTTTCGGTGGCGAGATCATCGGGATTGCTGGCTCCCCAAAGAACAACTCGCCGGCAACGATTCGGCTTATTGTTCTCGGTTTGTATCACATGGCGGCCATAATTTATGTATTCGCGCGGGCTATCGAAGCTCACACGCCCAACAGCGTATTGCACGCTCAGATCGCATTGAAACTCGAAGGGAATTTCCTCGGGATCGCCAACCAGGAGCAAATAATAGGGGACATGTTCCGGATCCGCTGCGCCGGGGCCCGCCCCCTGTCGCGTCAGCCATTGCCGGGCAGATTCTCCGCGACGATAGCCTTGCGCACCACAGTATTCTCGATAATAGCTCGGGTGCCTTGCCGTGGCCTGACGCCGCCGGTGCTCGAGTAACTGACTGAGTGCTTCCCTGGTCTTACCGTTAGCGTCACTGGCAAACAGGACACCCCATCCACTCGATGCGAGTCGCTTGGGATCGACTCCATAGACTGGTTCTCCCCGGGTTGGCGTCCTCGCAAATGCGCTGCGATCACGAAGCCAGCTTTTGGCCAGCTCAGCCAAGTGTTTGATGTCAAACGGCGGAAGAAGATATTTTCCGGTCGAGCCATCAATACCATTAACGTAGAAGTTCATAGACCTTCCTCGAAGGTGTTGTGCTGCGTGCGTGTTCTCCAGGAGGTAGACCCCACAACGAGCAAATGGTTCTGGTATCTCCGCTACTGGCAGACACTTTCGTTATGCAGTTGCCTCGGTTACAATGGAGGCGCTTGGGAGACTAGGAGCGTAAGATGTCGGATCGTGGTGACCCAGAACGATGGATCCTGGACTGGCAGGCGGGACGCTGCCGGGACGAGAATTTCCAGCGTCTTTACCAGCGCTACGCGCGACCCGTGGTCTACTTCTTTCGGAAACGAGGCTTTACTCCCGAGGAATGTGGTGACCTATGTCAGGAGACTTTTCTCCGGATCTATCGAGGCATGAAAGAATTTCGCCGCGACTCCAGCTTCGAGAGCTGGTTATTTCAAATTGCCAGGAATGTATGGTGCAATTCCCTGCGTAATCGCTCGACCCAAAAGCGTTCGGGTCACGAGCTATCCCTGCAGACCGCGCTCGATCCAGACGGCAAGAGCGCCGACCAAGCCAAACTGCTGTCGCTGACGGCGGGCGGCGCGGGTCCGCTCGACGGCGTCCTCGTGGCAGAGCGCCTGCGACTGATACGGGACGCGATGGCACAATTAAGCGATCAGCAACAGCGCCTTCTCCTCTTGGTCCTGCAGGAAAAGCGTTATCAGGAGATTGCAGATCTCCAGGATATGCCGATAGGGACGGTGAAGTCCCAGCTATCGAATGCGCGCGCCGCGTTGCGGCGTATTTTGGGAGAACGCTATGCCGATATGGATGTCGCAGACGAGCAAAAGGAAGCGTCGTGAGCAATCAAAATGCCCATTTCAAAGATGAGTTGAACGATTTGGCAGATGCGGCGCGCAAACAGATCGGCGCCCCCCCTTCGCCAGAAGAGCTCATCGCCTATCAAGATGGCGCGTTACCGGAACCGGCCCGAGAAAGCGTGCAGAACAAGCTCGCCCTGATGCCAGAGAGTGCGCAAGCATTTCTGGATCTGGTCGCATTAGCGCGTATGGAGAGCCCCGAAAACGACGATGAGTCGCGGGCGGTGGACGCTCTTGTACCCGAATGGGCACAAATAAAAGCGCACCTGGAAACCGAGGACCATCACTCCGACATCGACTCTGATATCGATCGGGCCAGACGCAGTCGGAGCAAGAGCAGCGCCGCGCCCCACTGGCACACTTGGGGCCTCGTGGCTGCCGTATCCCTGGTCGCTATCCTGGTGATCGTGGTGTGGGAGCAAAGAAGCGAAATTGCGCAACTCTCCCGCCCGCACGTCAACGTCCATCAGGTCCACCTCGCGCCGCTGGCAAAGGAGCATCTGAGAACCGATGCCACCACGCCTGTCACCGTGGTACCGCACGGTGGCAGCCATGTGTTGCTGGTTCTCAACCTCGGCGATCACGGCATGTATACCGACTACCGACTCGAGCTCTTTGAGCACGGAGACCCCGAGGGCCAGCCGCAATGGACCAGTCATGGACTAGTGCCAAGCGCCTACGGGACCTTCAATATCGAAATCTCGCGCGCGTCGCTTGGAGCCAGCGAGTACCGACTGCGCCTTTTCGGACTGGTAGATCAGAACGAGGACTTGCTGGCGGAATACCGGGTCCGGATCAAGTTTGAGTGAGCCGAGAACATGGCGCGTCGAGCCCGACTGGCGATCACACTATTCGCGGCACTCCTCACCGGGTTTCTCACTTGGCATTACGCCAGCCGAGATGGCCACAGGGCATCCATCGAGCTACATCGCGGCCAGCCAGTCGATCGCGTCATCGGGGCGGGCGATGTACACCACTACCACGCGCCCGTCGAAGCTGGCCAGATCCTTGAGATTATCGTCGAGCAACAAGGCATCGACCTCAGCTTGTCGCTATTCGACGGCAAGGGAACACGCCTGAGGCGAATCGATAGCCCCAACGGCGAGTGGGGGCAGGAGTCCTCTGTCTTTCGCGCTGCCGCTGCGGGGACGTATCGATACCAGGTTCGCGCGAGCAAGGATACCAAGCCTGGGCGGTACGAGATCCGTATGGACATACTGGATGAAGCCGACACCAGCGCAGACCAGCGGGCCGAGGCCGCCGAGCTCTACAACCGTGCGGAGGCGCTTCGCCGGGATGGCGGTCGGGAGGCCAGAGCCAGTGCGCTGAGACTGTACGAGCGGGCTGCCGGCCACTTGCGCCATACCACCGACTATCGCGGCCTCGGACTCGTTCACGTTCGCATCGCCAATCTACATCGGATATCGCGCGATTCGGACGCTGCGCTCGACGCCAAACGCCGCGCCCTGAAGTATTATCGACAAGCCGGCCTACGTCGCGATACAGCGTTGGCGCTCAATCGATTGGGGCGTTGGTATCGCGATGTCGGGCACCACGCCGAGGCGCTCGGCTCCCTGCAAGAAGCCCGTTCGATCTTCGCCGCCCTCGGCGACCGTGCGCGCGAGGCCAGCATGCTCAATAGCATGGGCCGGGTATATCGCACGCGCGGAGAAATCCAAGAAGCGCTGCGCCACTTTGGGCTGGCCCTATCCATGTGGCGAACGCTGGGACGCGTTTTAGAACAAGGCACGACTCTCACCAATATTGCCGAGCTGTATATCTTGTCCGGCCAGCTCGAAATCGCCGAAAGCTATATACAACAGGCGATCGATTGCCGCCGACGCGCCCGTGACCGCAAAGGCGAGGCCATTTCGATTACCACCCTGGGTCGGATCCAGCGGCGACAGGGCAAATTGGCCTCGGCGCGCGTGAACTTCGCCCGCTCTCTGAGTCTGCTGCCCGCGGCGCAGAATCAGCAGCGACAGGCCATCTTCCTGCTAGATCTCGGCCTTACGGACTTCAGGCTCGGCGATTTTCAGCGCGCCCGCAGGAGCTACACTCGGTCGTTGACCATCGCCCAGCAATTGGGCGATCACCACACAGAGGCGGTTGCGCTGGTCAATCTCGGTTGGCTTGAGGACGAGCAGGGCTTACCGACCAAAGCCCTTGAGCACTATCAAAGCGCCCTGCGCCTGTTCCACCGCCTGCGAAACCGCGAGGGACAGGCCTCGGCGTATTTCGGAATGGCGCTGGCCAAAAGACACATGGGTCACCTCGACGATGCGCGCTGGTGCATGGAGCTTGCTCTCGACCGGGTCGAAAAGCAGCGACGAGGCGCCGTCGACACCATCCTGCGCTCGTCATATCTGGCTTTCAAGCACAACTACTACGAGTTCTACATCGATCTATTGATGGACCTACACGCGCAAGACCCCGATGCCTCGTACGGCGCGCAAGCGTTCGAAGCCAGCGAGCGGAGCCGGGCCCGCAGCCTACTCGATAGTCTATCTCCTGACTCGAATGCGCCTGGCGCGGCCGATGCGCCGCGGGCAGTCGCGCCCGAGCTCCTCGCGCGGGAGCGCTCGCTACAAGACACGCTCCATGCCAAGGAGCATGAGCTATTCGCCCTCGAAGATCGCGGCGCTGCAGGCGACGAGTTGGCGTCGCTCCAGGCCCAGCTGCACCGGCTCACTGCAGAGCTTCGCGAGGTGAGGACCTGGGTTCAACGCAGCCAATCTAGTAAACTAGACCAGACGCCCCTGGGTCTTGAGGCTATCCAGCAATTGCTGGACCAAGAGACAGTTTTACTACATTACTCACTCACCCAGTCCAGAAGCTTTGTATGGTTGATCGACCGGCACTCGATTAGCATTCATGAGCTTCCCGGCAGCGAGCGAGTCGAGCGCCTGGCGCTCCAGGCGCATCGCCTCCTGAAAAACAGCCATCGCGCTGGGCTTGCGCAACAAGTTGCCCTGGTTCTGGGCGACCTGAGCCAGATGCTTCTGGGTCCAGTAGCCGATCAGCTCGGCGGCCGGCGCCTGGTCATTGTACCCGACGGCGCCCTATCCTACCTGCCGTTCGCCGCGCTTCCTAGGCCCGGAGCCGAGCCGTTGCCGCTGATCACCGAGCACGAAGTGGTGCACCTGCCCTCGGCGTCGGTCCTGTATTCGCTGCGGGCCCGAGCACAGAATCGGTCACCTGCGCCCAGGGCGCTGGCGATTGTTGGCGACCCCGTTTCGAGCCCTCGCGACGAGCGTCTGGCCAGCGTAGCCAAGCAATTGCCAGGCAGCGGCATGCTGACTGCTCAGCGCAACGAAGAGAGCTTTGAGCGACTGCTCTTTGCCCAGCAAGAGGCAGAAACGATCCTATCCCTCTTGCCCCAGGATGCTCGCCCTCGCACGGCTCTTGGCTTTGACGCCAACGTCGATCTGTTGCGCAGCGGGGAGCTGAAATCGTATCGAATGCTCCACTTCGTGGCGCACGGTCGCCTCAATAGCGAAATTCCCGAGCTCACTTCCATCATGCTCTCGCGCTTTAAGCGAAGCGGTCAGCTCAGACCCGGGGCCCTGTACGCCCACGAATTGCATCGACTCGATCTCCCGGCCGAGCTCATCACGCTTTCGGCCTGTGAAACCGCGTTGGGGCGCGAGGTCCGGGGGGAGGGTTTGCTCGGCCTCACACAAGGGTTTTTCCAGGCTGGCGCCACGCGGTTGGTCGTCAGCCTATGGGCCGTAGATGATCGCGCCACAACCAAGCTCATGTCCCACTTCTATCATGGTCTTCTACAAGACGGCCTCACTCCTGTCGCCGCACTTCGCAAGGCGCAGCTGGCAATGCTTGAAGATCCACAATGGCGGGCGCCGTACTACTGGGCTGGTTTCTCGGTCCAGGGCGATTGGACCGGCGATTTCATTTTTCCTCGCTAAAACACAGAACCAGTTCTCCGCTTCCGGGTCTATTCCTTGTGAGTAGTCAGAACGCTGCGAGCAGCGGCTGGCATATGTCACATTCCACTATCGGAGAAAATTGTATGATCCCGGAGAAACCAACAACGCATTCCAAGCCACATTCCCACTCGGAAAAGAAGCAAGAAGAAGACTGGGTCGCTAGCACCGATTTCGAACCCGATGGCACCGGGAACGAAGAGGACCAGGCCGCCCAATCCGATCTCAAGCCGCCGGAGTAACACCGCAAGCGAGGGCTTGAGCGAGACCTCAGGGGCTCGCTCAAGCCCGTTTCTGCAGTACATGCGCGTCTGGCCGACCTAGTCCTACTGCTGGCCATTCGAGCCACCGAGGGTGCCAACATCGACGCCGCGCATTGGCTTGTGCGACGTCTGTGGCCACAGCTGCGTCTCGTAACGATTGCGGCATGGCATTACAACGCACGATTTCACAGGTCAAACAGCGATATATGGACACGAGCTGACGATGAGTGACCCAGATACCAGCGATAAAGTGAGCAAAGACGGTGAGAGCAACGTCAGAGCTGACGACGAGATTAGCCAAGATGATGGTATTGACCTAGACGCTATCTATGTCGAGCATTTACAGATCAAACTCGGTTTCCACATGGGGATTTGGACCCAGCTGAAGTCGTTTCCGCGGCCGGGCAGCTATAGAGTAGTTCCTTCGCCTCGCGTGCTCAGGCGTGCCCAGTCAATATCGCTCTCATTTCAGTTACGGGCCAGAGAAGAACCGATCAAGGCCGCGATCTATCTACCGTTCGGCAAATTTTCGTGCCCGGCCGTCTCCAGTTCCACCGCTCGAGTAAAGCTGATATATCTGGATGCATACGACGTCATCAAGGGAGATCTTGCGCTCAATCGCGCGGATCTATGCAACTATGCCCACTTTGGTGCCGAGCTTATTGTCGCCGACTTGACGGATAATAAATATTTCCGATTCCTGCCCGTAGGGCAACATCCCGGATTCGATATCATACCGGCGAATTTCTCTATTTCCACCAATCCATCCACGCTGCGGATACACAATCGATTGAATCCGTTTCGCCCCATAGAGCTCGAGGTGAGTGGTCTTGCGCGCCACGACGCAGATATTCTGCCTACCGGTCATAATACGTGGCGCATCACGCTCGATAGCGCCCATTCCCGCAACAAGATCGAATTATATGCACTGGATCATGAGGCCGGCTATTGCCAACGGCTCCCGATCGACAGACAGGAGACGAGCTAGATGAAAACGACGTTGAGAATCCTGAAGCAAATGATACTGGAGCCGGGCTCCGAGATAGGGCTCCAGATCAATGCACTCATCGGCCTGGTCATGGCACTCACCCTGGCGAGGCTTGTCGTCATGGGATTGGGCTTGCTGGTGGAGAATCGGGCCATCAACAAAGTGCGCTCTCGAGCGCGCAAGCTCGATGGAACGCCCACAGACGGTGAAGACGCCGCAGCGTGTTGCGACAGCCTCCTCGACAAGATCTCCAAGCGGAGACTGGTAAGCGAGCGCGCCCGCGCCCTTGTGGAGCTGCGATACACGTCGCAAAGTGCCGTAGAAGCGCTTTCCAGGGTCGATGAAGATCAGGCCCAGGAAAAGCTTGCCCTGCCGCGTTTCGCAGCAACACTCCCCGTACTCCTGGGCCTGGTGGGAACGCTCTTTGGCCTGGCTTACACCGTCACAAAGATCCAGCCTTTGGTCTCGGAGGTCAATGATCTAAAAGATTTACCGGAGCTCATCCACGCCATGACATCGACTCTGGCCGGTATGAAGACCGCGTTTACCACCAGCATAACGGGGTTGCTGGCGGGCGTAATCCTATCTCTATTCGCCACCTGGGTCGCCAAGCGCTACCAGGCCATGCTGCGCAACCTCGAGTCTCTCTGCGCCACCAAGCTCATTAAGCTATTGTCTATACCCGAAGATGCCAGAGGTCGAGCACTCTTTACCGAGGCCATCAAAGCGAGTTCCGAGCAACTGAAGACGGCAACGACCTCGATGGAACAATGGACAGACAACCTAAAAGAAGCGATCAACCAAGCACATAACGGCCAGAATCTCATGCTTGAGGTGGCTGGCGTATTCCAGGACGGTGTCGAAGGGATAGGGGCATTCCAAGAAAAATACCAGGCCGACATACTGGCCCATCATAAGAATTTCGAGGCTGCACTGGGAGACTTCAGGAAGGGCGCCGAAAGTGTCGTCGGTGCACATGGTGATCTCCAGGACATGATCGAACTGGTCAAATCCATGCACAAATCCTTTGTAGACACCCTCGATAACATCGCCACCGATGTGCGCGGGTCTGTCGCGAATCTCAAGAGCTTCTCGGACGATATTCGCCAACAGAACGTGCAGCAAGTGGAAACGGAGCTCCAGGGGCTCCTGGATGCGGCGCGCCAGCCGTTTATCGATTTCTTTGATGCGCTGCGCATGGCCTTCAACGAAGAGCTGAGCGCGCGCTTGAGCGCAGAAGGCCAGCGACTGCCTCCAGGCAGCCAGGTGGCGCCAGGAACGATTCCCACGACAACTCCAGCGCGGGGGCCCATGTGATGAGCCGGGCGCTCGAAGATCGCACCACGATCAGCAGCAACATCTGGAGCGTGTTCACAGACATGATCGCGGCGACGCTCCTCATCATGGTATTTTTCATCTTTGTTCAGTTCGTGGCCAACAGCCGGGCACTGGTCCAGCTACTCATAAAGAACAAGCAAGCCGAAATGGCGACCCGGATACGCGCCGAGCTCGCAGACGATTGGACGTATCTGACAGAAATCGCGGATGGAAACCTGCAGCGATTTCGCTTCAGCAGCGCGATCCTATTCGACTCGGCCAGCGACGAACTCAAGGATACCGGCAGGCGCGTGCTCGGCAAGTTGGGCAATGCATTGAATCACCCCGAGCAGCTCTTCGACGAGATCTTAATCGAGGGACATACCGATAATAGAAACATACGCACGTCGCGTTTTCCCTCGAACTGGGAGCTCAGCTCCGCGCGGGCCACGGCAGTGGTTCGTTTCCTAGAGGATTCGGCCAGCGTCGATCCCCACAAGCTCAAAATATCGTCGGTGGGAAAATCACAATACATCCCGGCCTCTGAGCAGCCCGAACCAGACAGCGCGTCTACCGAGGACCTAGAGGCTTGGCTGCAGCTCAATCGGAGAATCGAAATCGTGCTGGTTTACTCAGAGTCATCTGCCTGGGAGTAGGACAGCGATGCATTGGATAGAGAGAATAAGGCCCAAACGTGGGATCTGGGACTGGACGCGAAAACCGCGCCAGTGGCTCGCAAACCGCCGCGCGGCAAAGTTCTTGCGGCGCCCATCCCATCGAGATACGACTGTCGAGCGCTCGGCTACCAGACCTGACGCAAAGAAAGCAGCTCGACGACTCACAGCGATGCTCGATAAGCCCGTCGCCGTTCCCAGTGACGTAAAGAGACTGCAGTGTCGAGAGATCGAGCGCCACACCCTTGCCAGACCGCGCCCGGACTTCACGCTGCTCGAAGGGGTGGAACGCATGGGAGCCCTTTCGCCCGATGGCGTGCGCGCCCTGGCAGAGCAATGGGCCAGGCAAGGCCGGCAGGACGAGCGAGCTCGCAAGCTCTACTTCGCGTGCGCCGGGGTGCTTCACCAAACCAGCCCCGGCCCCGCTCCAGACAGCGAAGCAATGGCCCTTCTTCGCTCGTTCATGAGCACCGCAGACGCTGTTGACCAAGCCGATTTGAGCGAACGAATCCTGATGTGCTCACGTGTTCGAGTATTGAATCCAGGGCTTGGCTGGCCAGCGTTCGAACTGGGTGTTGGATGGCTAAAAAAAGGCGATCAGGACCAGGCAATGCGCATGTTCGAGGAAGCTTGCCAGGGCAGCATCCTCCCTGCCGATATTCATTTCTTGATGGGAAACATCTATATCCAGAATCGAAATCTGGACGCCGCCGCAGAGCACCTCGAAGAGGCGGGGCGCGGTGGCATCGACGAGACCGAGATTGCCCTGCGTCTGGCCCTGATATCGATTCGACGTGGCCAACTCGATGAGGCCAGGCACCGTTTGCACGCAATCCGAGAGGATCATCGGTCCCTGGCCATGCTGGGGATGATCTATCAGCGGGAAAAACATTGGCATCAGGCCGAGAGCGCTTACCTGCGTTGCCTAGAGCTGAATGGCAAGGACCTCAGTGCACGGTTGGGCCTAGCCCGTTGTGCTGAAGCGGAGGGAAACTTCGACAGAGCCGAGGAGATTCTCGGCTCCCTGGCTGAGGATACCGAGAATAACGCCTGGATTGTGCTCGCCTGCGGCAGCGTGGCCGAATCACGCGGTCTAGACGACAAAGCACTCCAGTACTTTCGACAGGCCGTGAGCTTGGACGCCGCTTGTGTTGCCGCGCGTGTCCGCCTCGGTCTAGCACTCTATGCAGCGCAGCAAAATCTCGACGAGGCCAAGCACCACCTCGAAATCGCTTGCGCAGGTGAAGATGCCGACCCCGGGGCCCTCGACGCTTTGGCAAGCCTGGAGGCCAAGGCCGGAAACCACGAAATGGCCGTGGACTATTGGGACCGAAGCGAGGCCGGCTCGGTTGCCATCGAGCGAGCCCAGGCGGCAAGCATCCACGAGCTCGCCCGGCAGGCGCTGAGTGAATCGCGTTTCCAGGATGCTCTGGCTTTGTGGCAGCGGCTGCCCACCAGCCAACAAGACATCCCCGAAGTGAGTAGCGGCAAGCGCACCGCCTTGGAATGCCTGGCGGCTTCCGCTCTACAGCGCGGCGACTGGCAGCAGGCCCTGATCCATGCCGATCACGCCCTTGAGCTTGCGCCCGCGGATACTCGATTGCGCTTCTGGCGGGGACTCGCCAAGTACGCAAGCGGCATGTGTACTGGACCAGCCTGAACACGACTTCAATTGATAATTCTAACGTAGTACAAAGATGGCTCTAAATGGAAGTGGTAGGTAGATAATATCTCAGCCGCCCTCGCCATACC
>JAAUYH010066348.1_pt1 | contig 10462 bp, 7 predicted proteins | sample 7278061 | NCBI WGS metagenome assembly JAAUYH01 (sample SAMN14350203, study PRJNA611818) | marine sediment metagenome | isolation source: surface marine sediment (0.6m) | place: French Polynesia: Moorea | collected 2018-08 | reverse complement strand
GGCCAAGCTCAATCAGGCCGCTGCCGGAACCAGCCACTCGCGGTATTCTTCACTGTACGGAATGGCGATTAGCTCATCACCCTGGCGGCGAATAACGGTGGTGAGTGATTCCAAGGCGGCACGCGTATCGGGATGGGCGTCCAAGTATGCGCGAAATTCTTCTTCGCTGAGATCGTCGGGGTAATACCCTGCGCCCAGGGGGCGGGATTCGGGCACTGCAAAGGGAGCAAAGTGGTCCTGACGGTCCCAGGGCCCGCGCATGATTTGAAAATATTGATAGCGCGCTTTGCCCAGTGGACTTTGGTCAGCGGCCAGGGTTTGCGCCAGGTCGGGATTGCCCGAGAATGCCTGGCGATCGAAAATAGGATCGAGCAGTCGAGCGGCCTCGATGAGGAGTTCCAGCGCCTGCTTTTCGTTGTCTGGCAAATGACCGATATCGGCCGTGATGGTGACGGGCTGGAACTGGGCGATCTTTTGTTCTAGCGCCGCCGCCGACAGCGCGGGCATTTTGGGGGCAGAGGTTTGCATTACACGATCCTTGGGGTTTTGGATGGTGCTCGGCTCGGTTTGCGAGCTACCACAAGCCGCGAGGGCCAATGCGGCACAGAGTCCGACATGGTGCATGGTTGCCATGGCAAGCGATTGTGGCATAGCCGGCGCAGAATCTCTAGCGGCTGGGGAATGCCTCGACGTGGGTTCGGCGTGATATGGCGAGCCCCGAGGGGGGCTTTGGGGCCCGCGCTTTAGGTTTTGGTATCGGGATCGTCTAGGTGGCTATAGTTTGGATCGGCGCTGAGCAGGTTATCGTCAGAGTCATCGTCGACTTGCGCCCATGCGCCCGAGTCTTCATCATTGCAGCGCCACATGGCAAAGTCACAGGGGGGGATTCGCCGTTGACCAATAACGAAGCTGGCGCCTGGAGGCGCGGGCGCCGTGACTGGATCGTTGCCGGTATTGAACGCGAAGGTGTACGGACCGCGGTTGCGCAGACGCAGGGTGGGGGGCAGCCAAACGCTGCGCAATCCACGACCGGCCAAGAGCGGCTCGACGTAGTCCATGAGCAATTCCACACACGGCCAGAACGCCAGATAATGCCATCGGTCGCGGGCATAGATGGCGCCGCCGCCGTGATCGAAATGGGCCGTGGGGGCCAAATTACTCTCGATTTGTTCGCGCCAGGGACCTGCGGGATAATGCTTGCCCTGCCATATGACATCACCGGCCATGTCCGGGGGCACGGTGTCTACCGCCGCAACCTTGATGGGCAAGGCCCGCTGCAGTCTGCCCGGCGGCATGGGATTGGGGATGGAAAAATTGCGCTCTCTCGAGCCACTTCGCGGACCCATGAGCACCGTGGCACTCGATGCCTCGATCGCCTGCCATGCGGTCTCGCTGAGGATGGGCAGCGTGGGCGCCAGCACGACGGCGTAGCCATCCAAGGGCTCACCAGGGCGGCGGACATCGACGTCTACCCCCAGCCGCCTGAGCGCAGTGTAGAAGCGCTGAATCAACGTGAAATACCGAGGAATGCAGCCGTGGGGTTGGATCTCCAGTACCCAAGCGGCATCGTAATCGAAGATCAGGGCTACATCGGCCCGCTGACCACCGATGTCTTGTCGCCAATATGTCGTCTCTGCGGATGATTCGTCGTTGAGGGCGCGCAGTTCTTGCGCCACTTGGGCGGCCTCTTGAAAACCGGGGGCAACTGCGCTGTCGGGGCGCAAGAGTCCAGCATGCATTTGCTCTTGCGCTTGATGCATCTGGCGCCAGCGAAAATAACATACAACCTCAGCGCCATGGGCCAGGGCTTCCCACGTCCACAGACGAACCATGCCGGACGCCGGGATGGGGTTGTAGGGGGCCCAGTTGACCGGTCCCGGTTGTTGTTCCATCACCCAAAAGCGACCTCCGCCTACGCTTCGATAGAGATCGTGGTGCAGGGCGGCGACATCCGGGTGACCGGTGCGCGCGTAGCGGACGCGCTCTTCGGGGTCGAGCTCCATCATCTGTGCGGTGAAGCCCAGCGGGTAGCTGTCCCAGGACGCCAAATCGAGCTCTTTGCCGACAGCAAAATGATTGAATGCGGTGAAAAACCCCATAAAGTTGTGGGTGATAAAACGGCCAGGGGCATGGGTGCGAACAATCTCTGCCTGCATCTGGTGGTAGGCGACCACCTGATCTGAGGAAAAGCATTGATAATCGTAGGAGTGCGCGGGATTGGCCTCGGTAACCGTCAAGTGAGGCAATCCAACTTCATTGAATGAGCGGTACTCCTGGCTCCAAAATACCGTACCCCAAGCCTCGTTTAACGCGTCGATATTGTGATAACGCGCTTCGAGCCAAGCCTGAAATGCGTCGACGCAATGGGGCGCGTAGCTCAGCACAGTATCATGGCAGCCGTATTCGTTATCGATCTGCCAGCCGACAATGGCGGGATGTTGGCCATATCGCTCGGCCACGATATCGACGATGCGTTTGCTCTCTCGATGCCAAGACGGACTGGAGAAGCAGTAATGTCGCCGAGAGCCAAAGCGGCGTTCTCGTCCGTGATGGTCCCGGGCTAGGATATCCGGATGTTCGTCGATGAGCCATTTCGGCGGCGTCGCCGTTGGCGTGCCCATGACCAGCTGGAGACCGGCATGACCAAGGGTATCGACGGCGGCATCAAGCCAGTCCCAATGAAACGCGTCGCGCCAGGGCTCGATGCGGCTCCAGGCGAACTCGCCGATGCGCACATAGGTGATGCCGATTTCGACCATGCGCGCAGCATCACGCGCCCACTCTGTCGCGGACCAGTGTTCTGGATAGTAGCAGACGCCCAGCATGCTGCGATGTTCCCCCGATGAGTCTAAAGAAGCGATGGATTCGGCGGGAACAAGCATAGCGCAAAAGTGTCGTCGCCGGGTCGGGGGCCGACAAAAATCCCGGCCGTCTAATCACAGACAATCGATTGCGCGTCATTGATCGCGTCGATGCTGCTCACTTTTGGCGCAGTCCAGATAAATACGTCGCCCGCGCAGCCTGTACCAGTAGCCTGCAGCGAGTGACCTACCGGCGTGCTGCTGGTCTCGGCCACCCCAATATTGCGCGCAGATTCGCCAGCTGCAGGACCGTCAGCCGCAGTGAGCGTGCCCTCGTAGCTGAGAAATTGCACCACCCGTTGATCACCGCTGCTGGGGGCGATCAAGGCAATCGCATCTGGGGCGCCGTTTTGGATGCCGCTGATGGCAAACCAGCGCGCACCGCCACTTTCTCCATCTCGGCTGGGAATCGTGCCTGTTAGGGCCACGGTCTTGTAGCTCTTGCCCGAGCTGCCATTGTAAAATACCAAGGACCAACCGCTTAGGTCGAGGCCTGCCGGACCGGCGATCTCTACGCCTTCGTCGACATCGGTGCTGCCATTATCGTAGTGGATCTCGTTGATCCAGGGATTTGCTTGCACTGTGGGCGGCGGCGGTGGCGGTTTGCTCTCGCCAGAGCACCGGTCTTCAAAGAGGCAATCTACCCACTCTGGGTGATCGATAAACGGGTTGCGGTTGCCCTGAAAGCTGGCGATGACGTCGTTGCGCGAGCGTTCGCGCTGATCGACGGGATCATCGCGATGCCACTCAAGCAGTGTAGATAGCCGACCCATAAACGCCTGCGAGCGATTGTCGCGCCCAGATACGATTAGGCCGACATCGTCGGTGAGTACCAGATCGGGCTCTTGGGCACCGGTAAGGCCGTGGCTACCGCCCTGGTAGCGGACGTCCATGTAAAAGAGCGCGCGGGCCGCGTCACCGCGGCGATCGTGCCATACCTCAAAGCTGCCACTGGTCCCCGAGCCGTCAAACCAATTGGAATTGCCCGGATACACGCCTGAGCCGCCACCCTCCAGATCATTGACCACGGTTGCGCGCTCATTACACGTGGTATCACAATCGTCGTAATGGCGATTGCTGCGGGCGGAATTGTAGCGCGAATCGGCGGCGAAGAGATGGTGCAAGTCCGTGTAGGGATAGTTGCCGCTGTGATCGTCGGGAAAGCCAATGGATTTGGGCCAGACATGCTCGCGATTGTAGAAATCGTTACCGCGTCCGGCTTTGGGATAGGATGCGTTTTTATAAATGTCGAGAATGCGTCCGGGATCGTTGGGATCTTCGTCGGCCAGATCAATAATATCAAAGGTATCAGTGGTAGAAGCACTGTAGGGAAAGCGCTGGTGGTCGTCGATTAGGTCGTGCAGCGTAGTTCGCAATGACTTGTTATTCGAATCATCAACGGTGTCGTAATATCCGTCTGAGAGGGCGAACTCGGCATCGGTGATAGACAGACGAGAGTCGGGATCGAGGCAGCCGGTCAGAGCGAGGAGTGCGCCGACTGGCCAACATAGTCGCTGGAGGATAACGTTCATTTCGGTGCCTTTATGGGTCTCGTTATGCGCCAGTTAGGTAGGCATGTGTGGGCAAAGATGTCATCCGAGTAGATGAACGCGTCTCGATGAGGCACACTTCTGTTGCGCTGAGCGAACGAAAGACCAGCTAACAGGCCTCAAGGCATCAATCGGGAATCGATATGGCACCGATATGGCATCGATATGGCATCGATAGACAAGACACACCAGGGTGGTGCAGGGGGCGCGGGAAGTGCAGCAGACGGTGGGCGGTTCGTGGATAGGAGCGCGGCAATGAGGAACGCTACACGGGGCCGGTCTGTATGTGTGTTACGATATCCGCAATGGGGATAGAATATCACCTAGTTTTGTCTATGGTTGATACCGACGTCTAGTTCGTAGAATTTCTGATTCGATAACATGGTGCGTCAGGTCGGTTGCGTAATCGATATAAGAAGTACTACAAATGTTGCCATTTAGTTGCAGCCTATTGGGACTGGTGGGTTATATGGGCAAAGTCAGAAAAACTAGGATATAAAAAACACTAGACACCATTCTCGATATATGTGAAATTGTCCACATGATGAGTAAAGAGATGTTGACAGTTGGTAAGTTGGGCATGGTATTGATGTCTGTGGGCGCGCTCCTGGTGGTACTGTTTCAGCTTCCCGTGGACGCCGATGATGAGGTCTTTATCACGTTTGCGGACGCCCGTACCGACGGTGGTATTCGCCAGGGGGCCGATATTGAGGATGGGCTCGACTCTCCTGGCGATGTTTTTGTATTTGATCAAAAGTTGCTGGCCGCTGATGCCGAGACCGTCATTGGTCGCAATGCTGGTTATTGTATTCGCACCGATCCGGGGGCTCCGGACTTCTCCAGCACTGATAATCCGGACCTGCCAGATGATCCGAACAACAATTTTGGCCACTGCAGCTGGACGCTGACATTTTTTGAGAGCTCGGGACTGAGCGGCTCATTGACGGTGACCGGTCGCGAAGCCGATCAGGGCACCTCAGTGATTCCCATCGTCGGAGGTACAGGCGATTTCTTCGGTGCTACCGGCGTATTGATAACCACGCCGATACCGCAGGGCGAAGATGGTATCCTCTTTCGCCAAGAGTTAGTGATCGCGGGCGGTATCGATCTCGACGACGACGACTAATGGCGCGGAACCCAGCGCAGAACCCAGTACGGAACCCGCCCGACATCGACATTGCTGTTGTCGCGTTAGGGGATTTTGCACCATGCCGAGGGCGGCTCCTCAAGCAGGGAAAGAATCAGCTCCTCGACATCTTGGAACTCGTCGGACTTGGGATACTCCTCCAGTCCCCATTGCAGGCGGGCAATACCGGCCTCGGTTTGTCCGCGTATAGCCAAGCCCTTGGCGATCTCCTGCAACGTGCGCATAATGTCGCGCTCGTGATGCCTGGGCTTGTGGGTGCGCATATGCTGAAAGGCGTCCTCAAGCCACCGCTGCGCGGCTTGAGCAAAATCCGGCGATAGGGTAAATAAACACGGGACTTCGTCGTTGGTGGACATGCTGCTATTACCGGTAAAATGGCCACCGCCATTCCAAAATATAAACTCGGCACTCTCACGCATGAGCTCGGCTGGGGTGTCGTAGAAAAACACGCTGCCGGCCTGGCTGATTTCCATAGTATCGGCCAGCTTTTCGTCTTCGCTGCTGAGCTTGACCCGGCTTTTGCCGAAATCTTTCATATCCTTGGTCTCGGCAAATAACTGATCTTGGCTCTCTACAAAGCGTGCGACGTCGTCCTTCCAGTTGGCGGCCGGTTCCTTATTCGTGGCCGCTTTGTGAATGCGCGCGGCCAACATCTGGGCCCTGAGTACCATATAGCTGATCCGTTTGGGATTCCGGGGCTTGGTGGAGGCGAGGACCTCGTCAATATGCTGCTTGAGCGTGGCCTCATCGCCCGACAGCAAGGTGGCGCGGTTGCGTTTGGCCGTAATCAGAGCCTTCATGATTGCGCGATAACGCGCTTTGCCTAGGGTGAACTTTGGCTCCGCGGCGACCACTTTTTGCATGTGCGACGATGCCGCTTGCAAGTCACCGCGGTCGCTGGCGTCGAGGGCATCGCCAAAGCGGGCCAAGTTTTTAGCCGACTTGACCTGATTGCTTTGGCTGGCCTCAAGCCAGCGCTTGCCGTCGGCGGGCGCCAATACTTCATCCAGTCCGGCGACGAGTTTCTCCACCAAGTCCTGATGGATCTCAAAGAATGCATCGGCTTTGCCAGTCACCGATGCGGCGGTGACGACCTTGCCGGTCTTGATGCGGATCACCCTGGCATCAATGCGCATGGCGGGCGCCAAGGACGTGAACGCACCGGTTACCGCGTACTGCGCGCCGATGCCGCGGCCCAATTTCTGCGCCGTCCTGCGGTCGAAGTAGCGCGAGCGTTGTAGCTTCATCTCGGCCAAGAGGGCGTCGAGTTTTGCGCGCTCAACCACGTCGATGGACTCGACGGCGGTGAGGTCGGTCACCATCATATCGCCGAGCCCCTTGGACAGCCCGTCATAACCGGCATCGCCGGTATTGTTGTCAAAATAGAGCACCATCACGACCGGCTTGGATGCGGCATGAGCAGGGGCGGCCGCAAGAGTGACGGCGACGGTGACGGCGACAACGAGGGCCAGCACCGCGATGGGGCCAAGCGTCACCGTCCTCGCCACTGCGTCCCTCGCGGTCCCCAAGGTCTGTCGTAAACACTGTAATGAAGCGATCAGTCTACTAGATTGATCGCCGTACTGATGAGGACTGAATACCATGATAAGGGGTATCCTAGTCGCCGCTGGGCCACGGTGCCAGTGTTGGTCGTGTTATTGATTGTCTTTCAGATCACGACCAAGTTTTTATGCGTCGCCGGAGCGCGGCCTGACTCAAGCTGCTCGATGAGTTCGTTACACGACAGTTGGATATCACCGGCCCCCAACGTGATGACGATATCGCTGGGGCGCAGTTCGGGTTCGAGGTAGGCGGCAATATCGCTGCGGCGCGGCACGTAGGTGACGTCGGTATGGCCGTTGGCGGCTGCTGCCTTGACCAAGGCTTCAGTATTGGCTTCGCTGATGACGGCCTCGCCTGCGGCAAAGACATCGCACATCACCACTTTGTCGGCATCGTAGAACGAGCGGGCGAATTCCTGAAATTGGTCGCGGGTGCGCGAGTAGCGATGTGGCTGAAACGCAGCCACAATGCGGCGGCCGGGAAAGGCCGCGCGCGCGCCCGACAACGTGGCCCGGATCTCGGCCGGATGATGGGCAAAATCGTCGACAATGGTGATGCCGTCGACTTCGCCACGCACGGTGAAGCGCCGCTGAATGCCCTCGAATGAGCTCAGTGCTTCGGCGATTGTGGCGAAGGGCACTTCGAGGGCGTCGCAAATGGCCAAGACTGCCAGCGAGTTGAGGACGTTGTGCTGCCCCGGCATCGGCAGAATGATTTCGCCGAGTTCTTCGGCCCGGCGCCACGCCATGTATCGTGTGATCATGCCGTCGTGACGCACATTACGGGCGCGGTACGTGGCTTGCGCGGCGATGCCATAGGTGACAAAGCGCTTTTGTAGTCGGGGTAAAAATGCCTGTACCCCGGGGTTGTCCATACACAGGGCCGCCATGCCGTAGAACGGGATGCGATTGACGAAATTGACAAATGCCTGTTCGAGTTTTTCCACCGAGCCGTAGTGGTCCATGTGCTCGGCGTCCATATTGGTCACCACGGCATAGGTGGGGGCGAGGGTCAAAAACGAACCGTCGGACTCATCGGCCTCGGCCACCAGGTACTCGGATTTGCCCCAGCGGGCGTTGGCCAAGCCCAGATTGTTGACCCGACCGCCAATGACGGCGGTGGGGTCCATGCCTGCGGACATCAGCACATTGGCGATCATCGTGGTCGTCGTGGTTTTGCCGTGCGAGCCAGCCACTGCCACCCCGGTCTTGAGCCGCATGAGCTCCCCCAGCATCTCGGCGCGGGGAATCACGGGGATCATGAGCGCGCGCGCGGCTTCGATCTCAGGATTATAGCCCTTGATGGCGGAAGAGATCACGACTACGTCGGACCGATCGAGGTTCTCGGCCCGATGGCCATATGCCACCTGACAGCCAATGGATGCCAGATGCCGGGTGATGGCGCTTTCCTGGATGTCCGAGCCCGAGACTTGATAGCCCATATTATTGAGCACTTCGGCAATGCCGCACATGCCCATGCCGCCGATGCCGACGAAGTGAATCTTGATATCGGATTTGCGAAACATAACGTTCTTCTATCTCTACGAAGTTCGACTCGCCTGCTTGTGACACCAGGCGACGACGTCGGCCGCCGCGTGGGGACGACCGAACGCCTTCATAGCAGATCCCATGCGCGCACGGACCTCGGGATTTTGCAGTAATGTGCGCAGGTGGTCAGCCAGACGCTCGGGGTTGAGCTCACTTTGCCGAAACATTTGCGCAGCGCCGGCCTCGACTAGCGCGCGGGCATTATGCTCTTGATGATTGTCGGCCGCGTAGGGGTAGGGAATGAGGATGGCCGCGCGGCCGGCAATGGCGAGCTCCGCCACCGTCGTGGCGCCAGCGCGGGACACGATCACGTCCGCGCGCCGATACTGGCGGGCCATGTCGTGGATAAAAGCGCGACAATCGGCAGTGATGCCGCGGCTCAGATAGAGATGTTGGGTGGTCTCAAGGTCGGCTTCGCCCGTCTGATGCACAATATCCAACTCCAGGCCGTCGTCTTGCAAGATCGCCAGCGCTTGCGCAACCAACCGATTGACGGCGACAGCCCCCTGAGAGCCGCCAAAGATGAATATCCTCGGCGGCTCGCCGCCCGTGTCGCCTGGGCCGCCCGGGTCGCCCGGGTCGCCCGGGCCGTTGTCGATGTCGGGTTCTGGAGTCTGGTCTGTATGTTGCGCCAGAGCCGCCAGCATGGAGGGACGGATGGGATTGCCACTCAATCTGATCTTGCCTTTGGGAAAGAAGCGCCCGCTATCGGCAAAGGAGATAAAGACCGCATCGACCACGCGCCCGAGAACTTTGTTTGTGATGCCGGGAATGGAATTCTGTTCCAGGACCGCCGTGGGCAGGCCCAGGAGCCGGGCTGCAATGAGCACCGGACCCGAAGCGTAGCCGCCGACGCCAATGGCGACTTCTGCACCGTTGGCGCGCAGGATCTGTCGCGACTGCCAAATGGCTTTGGGCAGGCGGGCGAGGCCGCGCACGGCGCCGCGCAGACCCACGGTTTTGATTCCGCTGATGTCGATATAGGCAACGGATGCATCCAATTGCGGCGCTAGCTCGGGCAACACACGGGCTTCAATGCCCCGTTCGGTACCGACGAACACAATGGTGGCGTTGGGGTCTTGGGCCCGCAGTTCTTCGGCCACGGCCACTCCGGGGAATAGATGGCCGCCGGTTCCTCCGCCGGCAATAACGACGCGCATGAGTTCTCAATCCTTGGTTTTGGCCTTGATCTCGGCCTTGGTTTCGGTTTTGCATGGGTTACGCATGAGCACGAGGCAATCGCAAAACGGCCGTGGCTCCAGTGCCGCGGCCATCGCTATCCAGGTGCAGACTGCCGCCTAGGCGCTGAATGTAGTTGGCCGCATTGTGCAGGCCAAAGCCGCGATGGCCGCTCTTATTGCTGTAGCCGTGCTGAAACACGCGGTCGAGTTGATCGTAGTCGATACCGATGCCAGTGTCGCGAATGCGGACGTACGCCCAGGTCTTATCGCCTTCGACAGTGATGTCAATGGCCTTGCTGGGTCCCTCGGTGCGCGGACTGATCTCGGCTGCCCAGATGGCGTCGCGGGCATTGTCGTAGAGCTCGAGCAGCACATACTGCATGCGCATTCGATTGACTGTTACTTGAATGTCGGTGTGCCGAGAGTCGCCTTTGGGCGCAGCTGTGGTCTGTTCGTAGGGGGCTCGCCCCTGCAACGTGATCGCAATGCCGGCTTCGGCGAAAATAGCGCGATTCCATTGCAGCGCTTCGGCCACCAAGCGCTCGAGTTCGATGGTTTCTCGAACTTCTTCACTCTCTGTATGAGCGCGCTGGGCATGGACAACTCGTTCGAT
>JAAUYH010056326.1_pt1 | contig 10462 bp, 7 predicted proteins | sample 7278061 | NCBI WGS metagenome assembly JAAUYH01 (sample SAMN14350203, study PRJNA611818) | marine sediment metagenome | isolation source: surface marine sediment (0.6m) | place: French Polynesia: Moorea | collected 2018-08 | reverse complement strand
GGAGATAAATCGATTATTCTAATGCGCAATATTTCAACAATGTTGATTTTAAACTTAAAATGTTTGTTTTAGATATTCCTATTTTCAGTTCCCAGGCTTTGGTCAATGATTCTAGCCGTTTTTTTATTCATTCTCAAATTCGATAGTACAGAGAACGAGAAGCCTGGCATGTAAACCCTTCAAATGGTTCATGAATCTAGAGTTATTCCTCAAATTGAGGTAATTTTTTGATGATTTCAGGAGAAAGACAATGAATCGGAATTTTTAACTGCAAAATAATGGTTTAGTAGGTTAATTCAAAATAATCACAGATATATTTACGAAGCTAATTGCAGAAGTTTATAAAGCTCAATGGAAATTGCTGAAGTGAAAACTTCTACGGGAACGGTATCCAGTAATTGCAATGCAGCAAAGGACTCGGTTATTTTTACAGTGACAAAATGTAGAGAAGTCTGAGGCTCTGCGCAACGATACAATTTATGATACTCATTTCTAGTACTTCATACAGTCAACCGCCACCTTTCGGAGTCAGAAATCAAAACCCAGTTTTGGTACTACCTTATACGACTGTGATCGCCATAGAATGTTTTTCTCAAAATTTAATTCCCAATGAATAGGATTATACCATCCAACACTTTGAAAGTGACGAAAGTAAATTTTTGACCTCGCATGTCAAATTATTTACAAATCCAGTATTAAAACATACAAGTTTCCAGCCTTCGGCCAGACGGCGCTTCGCGCCTAAACTTGAAGTTCAAACAGGAATGTTGGTTTCCAGAAAATTTTAGTATTCTCTTTTTCCTGAAGCCCACAATTTCTGTGGATCACATTCTAGTAAATCTGAAAGTACTGTGAAACCATCTCTTTATGATCAAGCAGTTTTTGAAAATTTTACAGCAAGAGATTTCTGAATCGTACTCCGGCTCGAATTTATTCTGGAATGTTACTTATGTCTGCTTGTCTTGTATGTCCGAACATCCTTGAGAATTTCGAATAATTGACTGTGCAGGATAGAACCTAAGAAACTCAGTCATCAATTCTTCTCTTTGCTGACCTTTCTGTTGAAGTTGTACTATTAGACGGGGCACTTATCGGACGGGGAAATTCGGTATCAGTAGGAATCAATACACGATCCATCCTATATCTTATTATCTCCATCAAATGAAAACAACATTCCGAAACGATTTAGTCTGCGGACAATGCCTTAAAAGTACACTTTTTGGTTATTATGTCAACCTTTCTTAGTATTCCCATACTTTCGTCTCAAATTCCCTATTACTATTAATTTTCGACCACTCGCGACGCCTTTAGAGTGACGTTTCCAGAAAATAGGGAAATGATCTCACGCGCTATGTATCGAGCAACAAGAGAAAATCTAAAAACAGATTGGAATTGTCCGAGGTACAGTACTTTTTTCGATTTCATTCAGTGCACGGGTACTCTGAAATATCATCTATGGGTCACCCTTTTGCACCAGTGCCAAATCGCATTGGGCCATTGCTGTAATTCAAGCCCTCCAGATTTATTACGAATTAAAACGCTCGCTAGCCAATCCAAATTCTTCGAGGACCCACGTTTTAACCGCAAACTTTCAGTAGTAAGGATACGCGATCTCGTTTTGTTGGTAGAATTTTCCTATTTGTTTGTGTCGCTATTTTTTCTATTATTTTTCATTGAATGCTTCCTTATATTTGGAATAATCCGTGGAAGAAAACTCTTTCTCTAGACCGTCATACTCACATTTGATAGAGAAACTGTGACACATAAATCCAGAGCAATCACCGATATTGCTTTGCGGTATTTCAAACTGCCATCTGCTGGTAGCTATTCGTGTGAGTATAAAACTTTTAAGATGGCGCAGATTAAATCCAGGGGAATGGAAACTTGACGTTGTTTAATCAGTTTTTCGTGCATATAGATTGTCCAGTGAAACTTTATCTAGAAGAAAAGCCGAATGTGCTACGTGCATCCTTAGAGCTGCTATCTAGTCCTTTCGATGTGTTTTAACCCACTCATAGAGTTTAAATATATTCTGTGCAATTATTTTATTGCTTTAGAATTACACATAGATCTCCCTAACGATTTGAAATTGAACCGCAAATGCAGAAATTAGTGGAGTGTTTTTTGTACCCAAAAACGGGTGGACAACCTTATATTGTACATTCTGAGGTTCGTAGAGAATTTTACAGAAATCAATATAGAATTAAATTTACTGAATCTTTTTCAATCAGAACACGGTAGTAAAGTGTCATTGCAAAGTACCTATTATTTAGACCGCTATTATAGCGTATATGGATATCTTCGGCCTATATTGTTTTTTTCCTATGTACTTCTCACAAATTATAACCAAGTGTGGAAGGTCGTAAAATCCATGATTCATTTCCCCTGAAGTCACGTTCGCTTCACACTCTTACTTGCACATTTCTTGATGGCGAATTGAGAAGTGAATGTTTTTATTCATCGAAATCCAACGCTTTTCTAATTTTACAGTTTACGGTGCATTACTCCGTGGAACTATTCTGGAACTTGCTTTCGAAAACTTGGGCACTCGAAGTGATACTGACTAATACTGCGTAAAAAATTTAAAAAACAAGTACACTTTAAAGTATCTGTTTTTTCAAAGTTTTCTACGACAGAACAACAGTTTCGAGGAACGATAACTTGATTGATCATAGTAGCTCGCTATAGTCCAAAATAGTACCTAATCTCAAAAAAGTATTAGTAGCTTATTTGTTGCTGAAAGAGTTGAGAGTTGGCACAAATTTAAAAGAATTTAAAATTGAATACTGTATGCATTACTGCCATACTAGAACGAGTTGCGAAAATAAATTGTGGTAGAAATGCATTAAAGAGGCAGAGCGCATGTCGAAACAAGTGGTTCTTGCATTTAGTGAACAGGAACAGCCTGAAGTAGTAGAAAAATGTGTATGCAGTTTTAGGTAAGTACTGTAAATTCAATTAAATTGTATACCGTACAGTATGGTAGTGGAGATTGAAGGGTGATAGATATTTGGAAAACGAATACAGTTGAAAAAGCAGTCAACGTTGCGTTGGTGTGCAGAAATACAGTAATAAGCACTCAGAACGTAGTGAACTGAACATATGCACATAACTCATGTCAAGCCTTGCATACGGTGCATAGTAAATTGGATTCTGCATAGAAACAAATATAAGCAAGCTGACTAAAATTAACAATGCAAATCGATGAAGTACTACGAAAAGTAAGCCTAGTGCACTAGTGCAAGAGATGCAATAATATGTGCTGATAACAATGAAACCAACTGCAGTGCAGTGCTGTGCACAGCGCAACATACACTGTTAGACTGCTCACTTTTCAACCTCTTAACCCAAACCAGGAAATCGTCTAATACAGTAAACTTATTCTTGCACCTTGCCGTGTACAGTATCCCATCGTGCAATAATATCCTGAGGTTAAGCGAGCCGCAAATACTGTACCGGTACTGTACTGTACTGTACTGTACTGTACTGTATCAATTGTATGGCAGTGAATAACGACAAACACACACAATCGTTCGACCAGCTTGAGTAGAAATCATATGGGGGAGTGGATCGCGCATATTTCACAACATTGTAGCAATGCTCCGAGTGAAAGAGTAGGACTGTACAGTACTGTACTAGAGCAGTAGGAGCACACCAACGTAGCGTAGAATGCCATTCGGATTGATTGGCTCACGTCATCTAAACGATGAAAAGCGCAATAACCAACTAAGCAGACTGAACTACGAAATCGTCCAAGTACAGTACAATAGCCGAGTTTCGTTGCCCTGTACAGTGCAGTACGGTACAATGTAAATTACTGTAGAACAGTCAAGCAATTAGGGAACGGGAGAAATGAGCCGTTGTTTGATTCTGTCTCAACACTGGGGATTGACCCTGGCAGGGAAGAGCAGGGGGCGGCAGTAAAGCGGTGTTAAAGGGACAGTATGGCTAAGGTAGAGAGAGAGAGCGAGAGAGCGATGAGAATAAGCTGGAAGAATATTGTACCAAAATATTAAAGGTAAAGCTCTAGCTTGCACCCAGGTGCATGTGATCTGGATACACTAAACTGTCCAATCACTCGACGGTTGCGTAGAGCGGTCGTGTATGAGTCCACCTCTATTAGTTCAACCAATAATTTTGTTAAAAATCATCCTCTTTTTCATCAATTCACCCTACCTTTTCCAAACCATTTATCCGTTGTGAGTGCTCTGCTGCCTGAAATCGTTGTAACCTTTGCCTTCCTTCGGCATAAAATAGTTCATCGCTTCTGCCCTTAAAACGCCGCCGTCTCTCGCGCTTTGCAATGTCTTCCTTCTCACCCACCCCCACTACCTCCATCTTCTTCTTCTTCTTGTAGGTTGCTGGTGCAACTCTTGACACGAAAATAGCGTGCCAACTTGCGCTCGACACCTAGCGCCAGTTCGCTGGTAGCCCACAGCCTCTCCTTTCTGGTCTGTTGAAAAGAACCGCTCTCTCTACCCCCACCCCCAACACTATACCCACATTATTTGCCATGAGTTCTACGTACTTACTACGTCCAGACCAGTATTCCTTCTTGGTGCGTATGGCTGAGGCACACAACCTCGGTTTTACGAACAAGACACTCAAGGAGACCGTTGATTACGAACTCAAGTATCAACGTCGTGCTGTGGAGGCTCGAGTACGTGCGCTTCATCGTCGCCGTCTCGAACATAGTAATTGGAAACGTGTTCGTAACTGTCGCCTTCCTGATCGCACTGCTCGCGAAGTACAAACTATCGCCGCCACCTACCACGTCGACTTTATGGACACACTTTGTGTTATAGTCGCCGACGCTGTGTCTCGTATTAATCGTGACCATTCGTTGGAAGATTTCATTTTTGAAGCTCCACGCTCCATGAATTGCACATCAACTTTGATTCGTGACCTCAACTTGCAGAGACAACGTCAGGCTTCCTCCTCGCGCAAGCCTCGTTGAGCGTCTTGTACAGTCCCTCGTGAAACGCCTAACTGACCAAGCTCTAATACGCTTCTTCTGTCCATGGCGCGATCCATTTCCATAGTTGTTTATCCAGTATTTCGACTTGTACGTATGTGAAGCGTGTGCTCCAATAAAGCCATCCAAAATCGTGCAGCCTGGTTTGATGACTCGTGCACTGGCCTACGATGCCAGTGCCTCGATCCTCGACTCAGTTGTACGTCCGCGAGGCACTTTCCTTCATGTGCCTCTCGGTAAAAATACCTACCTTGAAACCATTCTCGGGACGAGACATGGAACGGCTCTATCCTAGTTTGACGATCGCTTCCGTGAACCGTGGCGTTACAGCTGGTCAGTCCCTCAATTTTTGGGTTTCTACAACGCGATACAGTCCTATGTGTACACTTCCAGACGTCTTTTGTCAAGCACTATTTTATAGTCCAAGACTGAGGACTGTTTTACTGTGTTTCCTCAGCTCTAGCGTAGCGATGTACTGTACCATCAGCTCGACCAACGACCACTGTTTTCGCGTCCAATCCCCACGCTACACCAGGCCGTCGCCACGGAACTGAAACCTTGGCATCTTCTAAATCATAGGAACTCTCGCACAGAACGCCACCTTTTTTTTTTTTTGACGCGAACAAGACGTGCCTGTTCCTCGATACCGCACAGCCGTACGCCCCAGAATAGTCGAGTTGCACGGCAAGTGGCTCAGGTGATTCCTCAATTTTGAATTCTCGCGCAATTTGTTGATTCCGTAGATCCCATATCACAACCGTTCCGTTGACTCCTGCCAACAGATAGTACCCGTTCTCGCTCATGTTCAGCGATGAAACTCCAATATCGCCATGAATGTTCGGCGTTTCGAATCCCGCCATCATTTTCATTGACCGGATATCCCACATTTCTGTTGTACCGTTCACGCAACCAGTAGCGAACAGAACGCCGTCAGGATGAATTGCACCAGATCGATACCGCTTGTTCTCCTCGATATCTTTCCCTCCACCACGTGTCGAAAGGATCTTTCCATCTGCCAAGTCGCGCCATGTCCAGCCACCATCGTCACTACACGAAAATAGTAGATTGTTATTCGGATGGTACGCCAAATCAACCACCGCCGAGGTGTCTTTCTCGGTTAGCCGCACTTTTCCGTCTTTCGCTGAATCCCATACCTGCACGCAGCCGTCATCTGAACCACTCGCAAAATAGGGCTCTGATTCGGTAGGTCTCGCAAGAACTGTTACGGCACTCGTACTGGTATCGCGACTTTCTTCAATTTGCAAGGACGTACTGTTCAAGATTGTAACTTTTCCATTAAGCGTAGCAACTGCAACTCGTTCTTCATCCAAATATGCAATACTTGAGCACGGTGATTCGCCGAGCTCGATGCATTTCGCAACGGAAGTAAATGTTTCGATTGCTGATGATTTTTCGAGAGAAGAGGACGATTTCTTTGACTTTCGCTTCTTCCTCAAACTCTTTGACAAGTTTTCGATGTTTTCTATAGTTTCTGAAGGCAGCAGAGCTAATTCCTTCTCCTTCGTTCCGTTTGCGGATACATTCGCGCTTTCGGTCGCTGGTGATTCATCTGTTGGTGCGGTTTCTTTCAAACGCTTGGTTTCTCGCGGTTCCAAACTATCGCTGGTAGTCGGCTTGGACCCCTCGCCGTTGGATATAGCCATGGAACTGCCTGGTACGGTAACGATATCCACTGTTTCTTGAAGTTTTCGCTTCGGTGCAGAATTCAATGGTTTGTTTCTTTCAGCACTGAGGGATTCGTTCAACGCAACTTGCAATTCATCCTTTTCGGTTAATATCTTTGCTATAAGTCGAGTAGCCGCATCGTATTGATAAAGCGCGTGCGCAAGTTCTTGTCTCGTTTTGTTCAGTGCTTTCTTCACTTGATGGTTTTCAAGCATAATCGCGTCCCACTCGCTTTGTAGATTCGCTAAAAGGCCAGGAAACGACATCGCTGAAGATTGCATGGGTCGAGTAGCTTTCCCGGATGTTTTCACTTCGATAAGGTCATTGGGCTGCAGGTCTTGTCCCGTCTCTGGACATTTTCCGCCCGTCGCGGTCAACGCTTTTTCAATCACACGTTTCTCAAACAAATGACCGCTTTTCCGAGAAACCACTGGCTCGTCTGGAATTTCGCCCGATATGGTGCAAAACATCTTGGTCGCCAATGGGCCAGTTTTGGGTAACAATATCGTACAGATTTACTTTGATGTTGAGCAGAGCGACGTAATCGCTCCCGTGACGCTTCAAATTATGGAAATATTTAGTCTCTGTTGTAACTGGAAAAATTCCATCCCTATTCTTGGTTTACGCATGCGTCATCGTCGGGCATCAAAGCAGCTGACATAAATTGTTGAGGTCGAGCGCATTGATTGATTAGCGATGGCTTTGTTCGGTGGTTTGCTGAGTTCGACATCACGCCGGATCCTTGGCGGGCATTCGAGAGAATCGGTATTACGTGCAGCGTCTGGAACCCGATTTCTCAATTTGCACGAATATCAGAGCCAAGAATTATTGCGTCAAGCTGGCGTAAAAGTTCCTCGTGGCGTCGATGTATCCTCACGAGATGAAGCCTTGTCCGCTGCTAAATCCCTGGGTGAGGGTACTGATATCGTTGTGAAAGCGCAAGTGTTGGCTGGAGGCCGTGGGCTTGGTACATTTACGAACGGTTTCAAAGGTGGAGTACACATTTGTTACGATGTGGAAAAAGCGGCCGATATCGCATCCCAGATGATTGGACAGAACTTGGTCACAAAGCAAACTGGAGAAGAAGGTCGCCTTTGCTCGAAAGCGCTCGTGACAGAACGTTTGTATATTCGACGCGAAATGTACTTTGCTATCACTTACGACCGTGAAAGCTCTGGTCCAGTTATTGTTGCATCGCGTGTTGGCGGTACCTCTATCGAAGATATTGCTGCTGCAGACCCCACTGCGATTTCGAAAATTCCCATTGACATGAACGAGGGTGTCACAGATGAGAAAGCCAAGGAGGTTGCCATCGCTCTTGGGTTTTCGCCAGATCGTATACCTCAAGCCGCTGAACAAGTTCAGAAACTGTATGACTTTTTCGCCGCCAAAGACGCAACATTAGTTGAAATCAATCCTCTCGCTGAAACTCCCGAGGGTGATGTAGTTTGCGTTGATGCAAAAGTTAACTTCGATGATAACGCATCATTCCGACATACGGATATTTATTCCATGCGCGATGTTTCGCAAGAAGATCCTCGTGAGGTCCGAGCAGCTGAGCACGACCTGAACTATATCGGACTGGATGGCAATATCGGTTGCCTGGTGAATGGTGCAGGTCTAGCTATGGCTACTATGGACATTATAAAACTACATAATGGAGACCCAGCCAACTTCCTCGATGTGGGTGGTAGCGCGACGGAAAGTCAAGTAATGGAAGCGTTTAGTATTTTGAATGCCGACCCAAAAGTAGAGGCCATATTGGTCAACATTTTCGGTGGTATAATGCGATGCGATGTTATCGCACAAGGTATCATTTCCGCAGCATCTAAACTCGATATGCGTGTTCCTGTAGTTGTCCGTCTTCAAGGAAACAAAGTTGATGAAGCGAGGAGCCTCATCGCTGAGTCGGGCTTGCGTATTATTGCAGTTGATGACCTCGACCTTGCAGCTAAGAAAGCCTGCACCCTTGCTCAAATCGTTCGACTTGCCAATACAGTCGATGTAAAGGTTGGTGTAGAGAGCAAATAGACTAGATGCGGCTCAACTTCCGAAAGTAAAGACCCAACTAGTTGTCGATGTTGGTGTTCGATTTAAAGTACTCGAACATCGAATGCATTGGTCCTGAATCTACTTCGCCCTTGTTCTCATTCTGTGTTTCATTTCGTTCTATGTTACTCTGAGTATTCGACGCAGTGAGCTTCTTTTCAATATCGAACTTTTTCATAGCACCAATCCGAGGAGTAAGAAAAATTGTTCGCATGGAATCCATGGCATTGATTGGAGTTTTGCCAGAAGATGAGCAGAAGTCCAGGGGTTGGTGAAAAAAACCACGTTGAGTGGTTATTGGTGTGAGTAAGTCCGATGCAACAGTAGGGATTGCACTATGGTCAAAGTCCTCGTCATCATTATTTCTCGGTAAGTTAAGAAACAGAGGTTTCAGTCGATTTCGGGGGTCCTTGCTGTTGCTCGCCTCACGAACCCTGGCAAACTCTTCAAGACCTTTTGGTGATGGGTAATGTGACACATCGATCTTTGACTTGGGTTTCTCCTCACTGTGCTCAGAGTTGTGTTCGTCTGCCAAGTAAGTGCCCAGAAAATCCATTTCGGTAGTTGCTCTCGTTGTGAGCTTCGTTCCCACGACGTTAAGCTGCCTGAAGTGGCACGAGCAACTGAAACGATGAAACAATCTCCATACCCCGAAATGGCAAAGGGTTTGAATGCGTTGTTCCACTTCAGTTACAAAACAACGGTATCATAGATTTTACATTACTGTTACTTCAACAAGCATTTGTACTTGTACAATACAGCACTGCAGACCTCTACCAAAATGGAATCATGGAGTGGCACGTTCGATGGGTTTTCACTGATTGCGGATTTGACAAAAAGCGAGGGCGAACAGCAAACACTTCAAGTTTACGTTCAACGTGGTCGTAACACCTGGCATGGATCCAGCACTAGTCAAGGGAGCGATCCAAATGAGACAAGGAATGGAAGCAATTGTGCTGCAACACGAGGCACGAACCCTAGCCTGCGTGCTTTCACACTCTTGCGTACCGCAACAAGCAAAGAGCGATCAGTGCGAATCGTAGACGATATAAGACCGCGTCTGGTGATATCATCAGCGTGGGGTACGGAGTTTGGAATCAAGGGTGTTTATTTACCAATTGCAGAAGTGCATCTAACTGTTGTCGAGCCAAGTGATTTTTATGCGGCACTTTTCCACCAAGTGGCAAACAATCGTGATAAGGAGCAGAAACTGCATACATCTTTAGTCGAATTGGAATCAGAGACTGACGTGTTACATCGTACGGATAAGAGTCTGACCATGCTTCTCCCGAAGCGACGAGAGCAGCTAGTTAGCGCAATGACGAAAGCTTTGAACGATTTCAAAAGCGAATGTCAAACCTCAGTTTAGTAAAGACATGAGCGCGCGTGTGCACATGCCTCAATCTTCATCGAAGGCTGTAGAAAAATGTCCAGAACAGCAAATAACTGAGTAGCATATTGCGTTCGAAAACACCAGCTAGAAGTATGGTGCTCCACGGCTTGGGGAAGAATCGTCCAGGCTTTATCTCAGCCTTTAACAACAAAGCGACCGAAACACCAAGTGAAACTAACAAGTAGAATGAAGCACCTGAAAATCCTGTCAATCCAAGAATTCCAGCAATTGAACCACCCACAATAGATCCTACACTTCGCCTATCAGAATAGAAGAATTCGAAGTCACAATGTTAGTACTTCAGATTCAACTGGTGTGTATTCGAGAAAAACTCACATGTAAGCGACCACCTCACCATT
>JAAUYH010082522.1_pt1 | contig 10463 bp, 10 predicted proteins | sample 7278061 | NCBI WGS metagenome assembly JAAUYH01 (sample SAMN14350203, study PRJNA611818) | marine sediment metagenome | isolation source: surface marine sediment (0.6m) | place: French Polynesia: Moorea | collected 2018-08 | reverse complement strand
GCAAACACTCCAACGATAATGATTACCGAAATATAGTACAAGGATTATGTGGCTGCAACATAAGCGTGTGCCAATCCTTGTGCCACAGTTGATTATACTAGCAGTTCTGATCAAGCATGAACATCGTTTATTTTGATTTCGTACACCACATCATTGTGTGACAGCCAGTAATCAGCTACCAGTTTGCCACGTTCTGTGATCCACTTTATCGAAGCTGAGCAGCCCACATTTCCAAAGACACCATGATGCAAATAGTTTACGACTCCCTTGAGTTCGTCGTTAAGCAAGATGGAATCCTCAAAAGTTTGTGGCAGACAAAGCGGGAGTTGTAGCAGTTGTGAATTTGAGTCAAATGAAGCAGATCCAAGCTTGATGCGCTTTCATGGAACCACGATGCCATTGTCTTTGCTTTGCTTTCTCTCCTTCGCAATATTTTGTATTGAGTTCGCCACTGAATTCGCTTTTGATTCTGACAGCCGCCGCCCGTAGCTTTACAGCTTCTTCGCCGACAAATAACGGTCGACATGCTTGCTGCTCCTGCCTCATCTTCATTTGCTCTCGAATTTCGGGTCCACTTTTCCCTTCTCATCTTCTTCTTCAGCGAAGATGGCTTTGAGACTCCATCCATGTTCGACACGTAAGAATAGTTTGATTCAAACCCAGATTATATATTTGTACACTTTGGAAAGGCATCCATGGTTCGGAAAACGTGTAGACGGTTGTTGAAGCTTACAGAAATTTTTGAGAGTTCTTCTTGTTGATGCGACGGATCCCGCCCATATGGGACGCGTCCTACGCTCAGAGGAAACAATAGATAATATCAAACGAAGGGCTGGAATAACTACAGCTGTTTCAGCCAATTAAGTTTATTGTACTACCCAAAACTAATATTGAAATGAGATTATCTTTCAAATCTCATTCCTTGCACCTCAACGTTTGTATTTGAGCCAAGAAGGCTTCATGAACAACTTAAAATGATGGAATTACATAGGAAAACGACTTCCATGCAAAAGTACTTTCGTACGACCTGGCACGGTCGTAGATGTACCCCGAGATTGGGTTTGATGTGGAGCAGCGTTCGAAGACACGCCTTAACTCCGTCACGTATGTCCCGTTGCTAGTGGGCCTATGCCGTGACTATGCGGAACCCGAAGCAAGGAAACGGCACCACAGAGTTACCTGTTTCAGGTTTGTAGACCCACCTGTAGGGGCACTCAGTAGTGAGTCAACCTGGGAAGGGATGCTGAGAAGTGTATCCTCCTCGGTGACGCTAGTCCGTGTGTTCAAAAAAGTAGAAATCGATAATTTTACTCAGTTGGGACTCTGTGCTATATGTCGAGATCGATGACATAAATGCTTACAGCTGGCCACTAGTGGCCGCCTCAGAAATTGCAAACAATTGCCACGTGTACTGATATTATTACTCCGATTTGCAAATACTGTAGACTTGTTCTGGCCACTAGTGGCCGCCTCAAAAGGTGTAATCAATTTCCACGTGTACTGATATTGTCGTTCAACCTTTCAAACGTCAGAAAGTTGGATTTTGATTCCGGCAGTGGTGTTCAATCTCTGTACGCTGCTCCTAATTTCCTTCACTAGTACTACGACAAGGACAATCTGATTCGTATTGATCATGTGGATGGGTGGATGCCAGATCAAATCAAACTGATGAAAACTAAATTGTACCATTCCGATGCGAATTCGAAATTTCAGTCGCAGTACTTATTAGCGATCACCGTTTTTTATTTCTGTTTGCAAACTGATGTACACATTGTTTGATGCGATGTATTCCGACTATTTAGGTTATGTCCTACGCTCAGAATAGAACTATTGTAATGGAATTACTGTTCTCTCATCAGTCTTGCTTTTCAGCTAAATTAGAGTTGCGGTGGCAAGACAAAAACCTATTGCATATTACTCGCAGAAATGTCTGCCTATCATTCAGGCTAAGATCCAAGAAGGGTGTTACTCAACGCTGCAAAGCCCTATTTCTTTTTAAATTGTAAATGGCACCTCTCCTAATTCTCTCACTGCAATCAGCAAAGTTGATTTCTAATCGTTAAAAGGGTACTGCAGCGTGGACATTATTATATTAACTTCTAAATTCGAACAATATACGTTTTTGCCCTCTTTCGCTTGCTCATTTGTATAATTGGAGAGGATTTTCGTAATATGAGATACAGATGAAACACTACTATTTCCCGATTTGATCTATGGCATTCGGAATTCCACGTGCAATCAGGACTATTGAACTAACCCAATCTGATTGTTCATTTTTCCCTTGTATTACGCGTCTCTTGTAATGATTTCAAAATTTCAAGTGAACTCTGACTGTAAGTCTTGTTCAATCAAACTCGAACTACAGCATCCTAGTAAGCTAACTGTTGGATTGCTTGAATTCGATGTAGTCAGCTTCGATTCTTGGCATGTTCCGGTTTCTGAGGGTAGACTTGATTGCAACAGCTTGAAATCTAGCAAGCTTGGCGTAATGCTTTCAGCTCAAATTGACTGATTCCGTTCCCAGATACTTTTTGACTCTGCTGATTTTCAAAGTCGTCTTGATCCATTGTAATCAATACATTATTTTTAACAGTTCGACAGTATGTGCTCTTGATATTTGGGGTTCGAACATGCGTGTAGTATACGATTTGCTCGCTGCGGGATCTCCAATATTCATAAATCGAAGAGTTTGACTTAGTCGGAAAGTACAGAGCCCGATAAAGTGAACCTCGCATGCTTCTATCTTCTCTGTTTTTTCACTCAAGAGCAGATTTCATGTTGGTGCCGAAAAGAGATGAATTATTTTTATATTTCGTTGATTTCAATTGCTTCCAGACTCGATGAATGCCAAACACGGAACCAAGTAGTACAGCTTCACATTTCAGACGTCGAAGTTGAGAAGTAAACTTGCAATCAAGACAGTTGAAGGATGGCGGGAAGGAGATAAAATGGCAAAAACCAACTCTTCAAGTCTTGTCGACAAAGAATCCCGTAAGAAGAAATGTTCACAAACGAAAATTCTCCGTCAAATTGGATTGAGTCTGAAGCAAAAGAAAACCAGGAAGATGAAAGTCATGTCAGTCCAAAATTAGCAACGCAAGTTGCATACATCGTTTGTGACGGAAAATTGGACCTTGACGTTGCTTCATCTCGTCCTGCTTTTTTTCCTTTCTGATATTCGAATCGAGGAGAGTGAAGCGTTGGTTTAGATTGATTGAACGGGGAGAGAAATTGTAATAAGACACGATGTGATATTCTCAGAAACTATCGTTTCGACGAATTCCAATATAAAAGAAGCCGAATTTGAAATCATCGAGTGTAAATCCATGCACGAATTCGTAGATCCTGAGAAAGTGGTACAGGAGTCATAGTTATTGAATATAGTTCCATTGAGGGTTAATTTCAAGTTTAGCACATAGAATGCTCTGAAGACCGAAGTGGTAGGGTGCTTTGATCCAAATATTATATATCGTCTACGAACAACATCAACATAATGCTGCTCGGACTGTCGTCTATTCAGTTGCGCATGGCAACCCTCTCATAAACAATTGTGAAGTTGAAAAGTTCAGACGAACTCGTTTTGTGCATCCCAGCAAATTGCGTATTCTAAGCGTGTAGGCTCGCTCTATCAAGGCAGCAATAGTTGCCGATCTGGTTGCGAAGGACCAGCATGCAGGAAGCGATATTGATGAGTTTATGCGCACCACACTAATATTTGATAGACATGAGCACTTATTCGAACTCAGAATTAAGAGGATGGTCATGAAACCTAATAAAGTTCGGTAAGGTCAAGACACTGCCGTATTTTTACTGCTCGAAAGGCGTTTCCGAAACATGAACTTGTCCCTTCAAAAATATATGTTACATTTTCATGCTTTATGTATCAACTCTAAAACAGTTCTGCTTTTGCTATGTAGCCATCAGAGAATCAGCGGTACGCACATCGCGATTATTGCCAGAGAAAGCAAAAAATGTACCTTATTTTTAGAGACCTAATGGGTAACAGATTGATGACTCATAAGAAGTCGGCAGTAAACTGCTATTCTGTATTCGATTATTTTGCAGGTATCATGTATTGCAGGAATGGTAATCGTGCATTGTTGGTCTCTTACAGTGTGTGAAATATACCAGCAGTTGAAATTTACCATTTTACCCTACGCTATCATATTCGCACTGTGCACTAGAACCATCTGACACTATTAGACCGCTGCCCTTTGATGAAGAAAGGCAATGAAAACGAGAACCGCCTTCAACTATTCCGTTCTACCAGAGCCTGAAGTCAACTTGGTAACCTCGGTCAAGGTCCATGACTGCTTTCTTGGCCACCATTTTCTATTGGCGGGTACCGATGGTGACCGCAACCGACCGAGAAGCGTGGTGTTGCCACAAGGACCAAGTTGCAACGATTTATGCCCAGGAAGGGTAGATAGAAGTTGGGCTGTGTCCAATATCGCTTAGTTGATGCAATTAGGGAGCAACTTGGAGGTTGTTCGTTGAGTTTTCAGGAATGACTACCTCTCGACAGAGGTTGCGATTGTATTTATTGGGCATCGAGCCTTACATCTGTAATAACTGAAGAACTTTGAATAAGACGCTCTAAACATGCTGAAAAGGGGGATATCAGTAATTGAGTAGGATCTATCTCAGGAAGTACTGAATGATGTGTCGAGCATAGCACACCAGTAGAAAGGTAATTCACTCGCATCTTGCGAATTGTCGATAGATTGAGCAACAACGCAATAGCTGTTGGATTATCCAATGAACACGACATGTTCAATCATGCAACACTGGACACTACCGAGCGTAGGCGACACCCCAGCAGCGTCGTAGAACTACTGATTGAGTTGAACTTCAGCAAACTCATGCAGGTCATGCGCAGAATTGCCCAATCGCTAATAAATATCACATCTACTTCCACATCGGTGTGATCAATTGCTTCTTGATTAGCCTCGTCGTCAACCCCCCCCCCCCCCCAATCTTTATCGCTCTCGTACTCATCAACTAGACCAGAGATGCTGTGCACTGCTTTTAAGCTGCTAAACTCACATTTTTTGCATCACTCGCAACATCCATGGCCAAGAGAGCATTCTTTCTGGTTTTCACGATTTTCCGTTCTTGTTTCTTGATTTTTTTCGGCTATCTTCAACTACTCTCTGATACGCGGAATATGATTGTGAATTGTTTGAGCCAATTCGTAGACGTTCTTGCTCAGAATAATTATCCTGCCTTCGAGCTGTGCTCGAGGATCCTTGTTCTCCATCGTAATGCTACAAAAAATTTGCATATTACAGCTGTATTTATATTTTCATCATACACAAATTCCTGACGTGCATTATTCGTTCATACATACATTCCGGGCATAAATTGGTAATTTTAACACTGTATATTGTGGAAATCAATTTCTCACAAAAATGTTTATTCAAGTACTGCAACTCAATTCCTGATGTTTATCACAAGTTATTTTCATTTGGATTTTATCAAATGAAGTACTTTGATATACTGCTGTAGAACAATAAATGTCCTGCAATAATATGCGCGTTTGTATTATTTGCTCCTAATCAAACATTCTTAGTACAGCCAAATAATTATGCAATACTTAAATAATGTTCAAAACTTCACAATTTGGTTTCAATGCATTGTTTTACTTATATTTCCTTATTCACTATATAAAGTGATAACAATGAGTAACCAAATAATTTTTGAGGAAGAAGGGCAGCGGACTAAGACGTCAATTGACCGCATCTACTACCAGTACTACCGCTACAGCCACTGCCGCTACTACTTTAAATATCAACTCTACTACAACTCCAGAAATATTTTTCTACAGCCACTTTTATTGATTGGCATTTCATTTTTGCTATTTTGCTCACTAAATTGTTTGCTACTGCTACTATTATTGTTGCTGCAGAATTTTCTCAGTCAGCCATTGCTTTTGGCCATAAAATTCTTCTTCTACCGCTATGTATTGCGAATTTTTTCCTCTCGACCACTACCTTGGCACTGATTCTACCTCTATTACTGTTCCTTGTGCTCTCGCGCTCTTGTCGGTATTCGAGTATCTACTTAAAACACTTACCTTCGAATTTTAATATCTTCTGTCGTATAATATCAACGAAATATGGGAATTGAAGATGATTAAGACTACAACTTCAATGCCAAGCCTCTTCAAAGATTTGCTGATTACCCTCATTTGTGTTGCAATGCACGATCGTTGCTGACTCGCCACGACCCACTACTAGTGACGGATTTGTAAAGGGAACCTACGAACAGCACTGCAAAGGAAATATTGGAATGGAAAACTGAAAGAGCCAAGGAGAAATCGACCTTGATTCTATCCAATCAAGATTGACAATTCGAATAGGAAATTTCAAGGAAATTTAGCCATGACTAATACGATTGACAAATGGCACCGAAAATTTGGACACATACACGGAAATCGACTATATCACCTTTGTTTACAAAGCCCAGGAATTCTCCATTTCTTATAAGCTGATCTTTTGAATCATCAATGCGTGCCGTGTATTACTGCTAAGGCAAGTATAGCTCAAATCTTATCATCAACACGATTTACAACCACGCCTCTATAACTCATTCATCCCGATATTTCAGTACCAGATGAGCATTAACTATAAAATTTAGAGTATACTGTTGCGATTCTGGATAATTGTACCCCCAAATCAGATGCTCTTTTTTGAAATCCAAGTCTGGATTACTCGATGCTTTAAATCAATACAAAGCACGTTATGAAAACGAGATTTAAGTCCTAGGATGCCGAATAACCAATATCAGGCTGGATCATGCGAGAGAAAATTTATCCCACGATGTCATAGAATTTTGCAGAAACCACCTTATCAATTTGGAATCCTCACCAGCCTATGCAAAGCAAATTAACGGTACAGCTGAAAGATTAATTCAAGAACACTGGACCCGTGCTCGAGTTATGTTATTTGATCGAACTCGCCCGTGAAACTTTGGCCTGAGGCTATATTGCATGGCAAGAGGTTAAGAAATAGACTTCCTGCAAACCAAATCAATGGCAAGATACCGCTTAAAACCTGGAATCCAGAAACTCTAATTAACTATGCCGAGCCAATTGATTTTGGAGCGCCAGCATTCGCCTACATTTATCGCAACGATAACGCCAAGGGAAAGAAACTTCTACCGCGTTCAGTATTTGAGTCCTTTTGTTGCTGTTGCAAGCTCTTTGGTACTAATCAAAATTTTATACCTCAAATCTCAGTCATATTCCATATTCTAAGGGAAGATTTTTGATTGCAAGAGAAAACGGACTTCCAGGTGTCGAATAACTTGCTACAGAATAGGAAGAATCGAAAGCAATACAATAAAAAGCTCACTTTTTCAACACATTTTCATCGAATCATGGACTACTACCGCAATGCCTATCTACGAAAAAGAAACTCAGACCCCAATATTCCACGAAATTTTGAAGAAGCATGTCAGTACTCCAGGTGGAGAACCGCAATCGATCGTGAATAGAATCCTCTCATTGGCTGAAAGACTTGGGCTTATGTAAAGCTGAAACAAGAAATGAGACCTGTATCATTCACTTGGGTTTTCAAACGCAAGCCATGTGACTTTGAAGGAAAGAAATTCATATAGAAGGCACGTTGTCGCGTAAGAGGAGATCGACAGTTAGCCTAGGTTGACTATAACCTTACCAGCATTTACACACTTGTCGCCTCACATTACTCTATTCGAATGCTGCTTGCAATTGAAGCATCTGAAGAAAGTTACCTCGAAGGGGCGGATACAAGCAATGCTTTTTTATACGGAAACCTTGACGTGCCTATAATAATGGAACAGCCTACCGACTCAAGTCAGCTAACAGCCATGCCCGGATATGCCTGCAAGCTTATCAAATCACTTTATGGAGCGAAACAAGCAGGTGCAATATGGGATGATAATTAGATAAATCACTAAGAAGTTGGGTTTCCACTGTTTCGAAATTTGATTAGCGAATTCATTTCTTCCTGGAAGGTTTCGATTTTATAACCATTGCAGTAGTGGCCGATGATCTTGCCTTCACCTCGAACTCAACCAAACTAATAATTTGCCTAAAACAAAATCTAACAGCTCATTTTGATGTTAAGCTATTTCGAACTCTAACATCATTCGTTGTTTGGAATATTTGTCAGTCACAGAACGGAATCAAAATCAACGAAAATGGATATTTAAGCAAATGCTAAAGGGCCATGGAATGAACACCGCTAACGCTGTGAAGTCTCCATTCCCTAAAACTGCTGACGTTATACCTGCTCATGAGAAGGAACATGTCTAGGATGAAATCATGCTCAAAAAACATAGGTCGATGATTGAAAGCTTGCTTTACTTAGCAATTTGTACCCGACCTGATATTTCCTTGCCAGTTGCAGTTTTAGCGAGGCAAATTCATACCCCTACCTCTCTTCATCTAGCTTTGGTCAAACGGATTATGCGCTGTGTTGCAGGGACGGTAGAAGTTGGTCTATTATACCCGCGTTCCTGCACAGTGTTATCTCTGTCTCTGCGTGCTTCCGTTCATGCCGATTGGAGCAGATACAAGGAGACAAAGAAGTCAACCTCCGGTTAGGTATTCGCCATCAACGGCACGCCGATAATCTGGAGAACGCGGAAGCAGTCAATAATCACGACCTCCTCAACAGAGTCGGAGTGCATCGCACTGTTTGATTGCGCGAAACATGTGTGCTAGATGCGCAAATTGTTTGGGACATGTCTATCAAAAATCCGTGGCTAGAGAAAGAGGTATGCTATGAGGCTACAGCTGTGCAGATTGACAGCTTAGCAGCCAAAACGCTTGCATTGAACAAGCACGTCTGTGCCAGGAACAAACACATAGATCTCAAATATTATTTCGAGAAAGCCGCTCTTGCAAGCGGAATAATGCAGTTGGTGGATATGAATTCAGAAAACAATCCTCCTGACATGCTCACGAAAATTATTGACCTCTCTACTGTATTGCTTTTAAGTCACAGGCTTAAAACGGGGATTCACTGTACTGCAATATCGGCTTTGTGCCACATGAGCCGTAGATAGAGATTCAACTTATGTGTATGACAGCAATGAGAGACCGTTGTGCTTATACAAGTATGAACCGAGTGTACACAACGACAAGCATTCTGGACATGTAGGCCATGCATAAGAGTGAATTGGTAATCATAATGTTGTAATCTAGTGTGTTACAAGGCAGTGATTGCCTGCTACAGATAAATTTATTAGTGGGAGCGTGAGGAAAGAGTTACATGGCGGGAGAAGAGGGAAAGCTTTATGGTTCCTGATCTCTAAGGACATAGTTTCGTGAAAGCGACATTTATTTTCCCAGGGATTTAAAGCGTTCTAAGAGAATAACAAAACGAAATTTATTTGAATAAACCAAAAACTAATTTATCGAAATAAAAAAGAATTGAAAGAGAATTGAAAAAGGAGAAGCGGTGATAAACAGATGAAATCGTGTGTCAATGTGATAGTGATCTAGTTTATCACAGCTGCTCTTGCGAGAGCTCGAACTTATCGGATTGGGGTTTCATTGAGTTGATATTGCGTCAGATTGGATAGTAAGTTAGGTTACGTGTTGCCAATTGCAATTTAATTAGATTATATTGAATTACATATTTGTTATGCTCTACAACTTATGCTCTATGCTCGTGCCGATTATCTTTTAAAAACCACTTACTTCGTATGAACCACAGAAGCTTGGTAAAGGGCATCGAAAATTAAACTTTACAATCTGACGATGAAAACTAACCAACCTGATGAAACTTTCGCGAGAAGGTAATAGCCGAAGACAGAACAAAAACAAAGATGTAAAATCAAAACATGGTAAAAAAGATATTCGAAATAGCGCTTTTCTTGTCCCAGAGTAAAAGACTGCGCATAGATATGGCATTATTTTGAAACAGAGTTCGAATGTAAAATTCTTCACGATTGCTTACTTTGATGTGTATTCTCGAACAATCGCAAGCAAAGTCACGGGTATTACAAAAATTTTGCAACGGAGAAATGACGGCAATTTGGATCGCCGTATGTCAATGAGCCTTATTCTATTTGCCGCAATTCAGTTTTTCAGGTATATCAGTTCATGTAGAGGTCTCATAGAAGTCTGCGTTGCAACATTAGATCGCCTTTCCAGGAATTCGACTGAAATACTATTGAATAACGAAAGAGATGAGCATTACAATTCCGATGAATAAGTCGGAATTGGGTTGCACTACTGACCGAATTGAAATTATGTTTTCATTCCCAATTTAAATTGTTGGTACCATTGAATGGTGCTGTTGGAAATAGCGGCTATAGTTTATTGCTCCACTTATGTAATGTCTTTTTTACATCAGCCCTACCGCACCTCTTCATCCAAAGCACATAACAGACGTCCCGGACCAACGCAGACGCGCCATTCCGTCATCAGAAAGCAACAGAATTGTGTTGATATACTTCAATATCGATTT
>JAAUYH010143816.1_pt1 | contig 10464 bp, 9 predicted proteins | sample 7278061 | NCBI WGS metagenome assembly JAAUYH01 (sample SAMN14350203, study PRJNA611818) | marine sediment metagenome | isolation source: surface marine sediment (0.6m) | place: French Polynesia: Moorea | collected 2018-08 | reverse complement strand
CGCCGTCACACCCGCCTGGTGCTCAGAGAAGGTATGAATCAGGTTTCCTGAAGTCATTTCCCAATACTTGAGAGTTCGATCCTGACTGCCGCTGATGATGAGGGGGGGCTCTGCTGCGATCGCCACCGCCGTCACCGGTTGGCGATGTCCTATCAGAGCTTGTTTCAGATGTAACTCTTGACCCTCAAGACGCCATAGTCGAACGACGCCATCCCAGCCGCCGCTGACCACAGATTGTCCATCTGGGCTGATCGCCACTGTCGAAATGGATTGGGGGGAGGCGGAAACACGGCGGCAGAGGGTTGGTCCCCCTGTCATGTCCCAGAGGCGCAGTGCGCCGTCAGCGCCGCCAGTCACCAAGACCTCTCCGTTTGGAGTCAAGGCGATGGCGTTAATGTCCAAGGGAACAGCCTCCTCCGTAGCCGTCCAATCATTCTCCAAGCGCCAAATAGGGGGGCGTCCCTGTTTGGCTGTTTTCTTTATGGTTGGGGGTAGGGGCGCTTTGGGGACTGGGGAAGAGGTCTGGGCTGCAGAGGGTTCTGTAGGCCAAATCTTGGCTAGATCTGTCAATGCCTCAGTCGCGGATGGATAGCGGTTTTTGGCTGAAGCGTTAAGCAGGCGATTCAGGAAGGTTGTCAGATCGTCGCTGACGTCTGTAACGACACTGCGCCAATACCATTTCCCTGTCGCTCCATCAAATAGTTCAAACGGAGAAAGTCCTGTGAGTAGGTGAATACAAGTAACCCCCAGGCTGTACAAGTCACTGGAAAAGGTCGCTTTACCGACGAGTTGCTCTGGCGCTGCGTACTCAGCACTGCCCACAAGGGTTCCGGTTTGAGTCAGCCTTGTTTGAGAAGCCTGTTTCGATACGCCGAAGTCCACTAACATCCAATCCGTTTCCCCCGGACGCCGAATCAAATTTTGGGGCTTAATGTCGCGATGAATGATCCGATGGTCCTGCAAAAATTGCAGTAGAGGTAGGATATTGGCCAGCAGTTCGCAAATTTGTGCTTGGCTGAAAACCCCCTTCTCTTGGAGTTGTTGAGCTGAACTTTGACCCGCTATAAATGCCTGAACCAGATATTGGGTTCGCCCCCGTTCGAAATAAGCGAATAAATCAGGTATCTGGGGGTGTTTCGCCACGGCGTCAAATCGGATAACCTTATTGCGAACCCTTTCCATGGCCTGTTCAATCGCATAACGATTTTTCCCCTGAGGAGGGAAAACTTTAATCAAACAATGGGAGTTGACAATTTTCTGACGGTCAAGTCCCATAAATGTTTTGCTAGGTTGACCTTGGCCCAATGGATGTATGGCTTGGTAGCGATCGCCCAATCGCAATCGCCACCCACAGTGCTGACAAAAGGTGTGATGGTCAGGATTTAGAGATTTCTCACAAGCAGGATTGAGGCAGTGGATGGGCATGGATCACCTGAAGCCTATTCCCCTTTACTATCACCCCTTAGCTAGAGTAGGCATTGGTTGAGAACGTTAACAATCAATTAAAAGTGATAAAAAATCTCTTTTAGTCTCGTAAAGTTTTTTCTATGAAAACGGTTCGCCTACACTTCGAAGAAAGCGGAAGATTATCCCCCTAGCTCCTCTTACACTTTTGGGAGAGACGATAAAATCCAATTCCCTGTTTCAATAACGACTTGGGAGAGGAGTGAGAGGATGAGAACTTCAACGCATAGTCAACAATATGGTTAAAAAATATGGCTAAAAATAAGATCCACGAAAAGCGGACGGATGGCGCCATCGATGATGCTGAGAACAATCATAAGATTCCTTCCACCCAAAAGGGGAGTAAGAAAGTAAAGAAAGGGGAATCTAAGAAAAAAAAGTCTAAGAAATTGAATTCAAAATTCTATGAAAAAGAACTAGAACGGTTACAGGTTGAGTTGGTCAAACTGCAGGAATGGGTCAAGCACAAGGGGTTGAAAGTCGTTGTCATTTTTGAGGGACGGGATGCTGCTGGAAAAGGAGGGGTGATCAAACGAATTGTAGATTGCCTTAATCCTCGAATTTGTCGGATTGCGGCTCTCGGTAAACCTACCGAACGGGAACGAACCGAGTGGTATTTTCAGCGCTATGTCGCCCATTTGCCGGCGGCTGGGGAGATTGTATTGTTTGACCGCAGTTGGTATAACCGAGCTGGGGTTGAACGGGTAATGGGGTTCTGCACCCATGCAGAATATGTTGAGTTTCTCCGCTCCTGTCCTGAGTTTGAACATATGCTGCAGCGTTCGGGCATTATTCTGCTCAAATATTGGTTCTCCGTTAGTGATGAAGAACAAGAGCGGCGATTTCAAGCTCGGATTAACGCCCCAACCAAGCGATGGAAATTAAGTCCCATGGATTTAGAATCCCGGGTGCGCTGGGTGGAATACTCTAAAGCCAAAGATGATATGTTTGCCGCGACTGACACCACGCGAGCTCCTTGGTACGTGGTAGAAGCAGATGACAAGAAGCGGGCTCGGCTTAACTGCATCAATCATCTTCTCAGCCAGATTCCTTACGAAGATTTAACGCCGAGACCCATTAAATTGCCGCCGCGTCAGAAGGCGATGAATTATGTACGGCCGCCGATGAATATGCAAACCTTTGTGCCAAGCCAATACTGAAGCTAGAAGAGATGTGAACGACGTCGGCTCTATCCCTGCTTCGATACCGTAAGGGAGCCCGGGTTAAAACATGCTCACCTCCCTCTACTCATCCATCCACTGCCTTCTACTGGGACGGTTTTTACGCAGCTCACTAAAATTAATTCCTTGTGAACTTTCTGTAAAATTTATCAGCTTGAACTTCTGATTTGTCCGCAGTTTGACTGTTTACAGGCTAAAGTTTGTGGATATGAGGTTTACATACCTAGGCTGTCTAAAATGTTTCTCGATGCCTGGTTTCAATACCCTTTAAGTTCTCACTGAGACCCATCAGAATTGTTTGACAATTGGTGTCTGCTACTTAGTACGGTGTTTTCTTGAAAAAATATAAACTTTAGTAATCTCTAAAGATGAGTTTAGTAAGATTTATCTGTTAATTCTCTTAACTGAAGTTAACGGATTTTGTTTTCTTGTGTGTATTTGACGGCGCATATTGTAAAGCGCTTTTCGGCTCTATCGAGTGAGGTCATTGCCTTTGTTGCGAGTCGTAAATCTCCATCGGGGATTTTAAGGTGTTCATCTGAACCCTCTTCTCCCCAAGCTTGTTGAATATTTCCGGTTGCGTTTGCGTCTTACTGTTTCAGTTCAAGCGTCTGCTGTTTAGGTTTTTAGCTAATCGACCTTGGGTCAGTAGCTTCGATTGAGAGTTTGGTTTTCCTGAACCAGGCTCAGGGTTATTCAGTTCTGACTGCATTGGAAAAAAAGTTAATCCGCCATAATTTGTCTGACAAAGCTCTGCGGCGGCTAACTCCCAAATCTTGAAAGGAGTTATCGATCCATGTTCTCACAGCTTAGTGATGCGATCGCAACTGGCGCGTCAGCTAATCAAGAGTGCTCCACTCTGGAAAAGCCGACTCATTGTTTAGAAAAGAACAATATCCGAGATAGCTGCCGTTCCGTTAAGCAGACCATTATTCGGGCTCAGAATCGTCTATACAAGCTCTGGATTGGAGGGGTGATTCTGCTTCTGCTGGTAACTATCACTAATGTTGTTGTGACGGTGTCTAAATCCGCCATTCATACTCAAAAACAGGCGCTTTACAGCCGCGTCTATCCCAGTGAATTGATTAACCAAAGTTTGCACGCAATGATCGATTGACCGTAAGACGGTCGCAAGATTGTAAGAGGCGTTGCCGCTAGGGGATTGCGGCGGCGCCTCTCGCCGATCAAGGTGTCAAATTCCCAGCCAAAAAGACAAATTCAAATAATTTCAATGTAGTGTAGGAGCGGATGGATGTTCGCCTTAAGGGGGGATAATAACCCGCCTAAAACCTAATGCGAAGTAGAATTTATGATCATCTCTCTCAATACCCGCATTCCCTTTCCGCGATCGCTGGTCTATCAAACTTATCGCGACAAACTACTTGAACTACTTCCTTACATGCCAAATGTCCGCGAAATTGAAATCAAGTACAAGCGGGAGGAAGATGGCCGAATTTGCTGCGTCAATGAGTGGCGGGGAGGGGGAGAGATCCCTGCTGTCGCTAGGGCGGTCATTAGTGAAGATATGCTCACTTGGACTGAGCATAACGTTTGGGATGAGGCGGAATTTACCTTGGAGTGGCGCATTAAGACCCACGCCTATACGGAAGCGGTGCAGTGCAGCGGCAAGAATCGCTTTCTTGAAGAAGGCGACTCAACCGTGATTGAGAATCGCGGCAAACTGGTGATTGATCAAGACAAACTGGAAGGCATCCCACCATTTCTCCGAGGCAGTGTTGCAAGTGTAGTTGAGGATTTCTTAGGTAAAAAGGTGGGGCCTAATCTGGTGCAGATGGGGGAAGGCGTTTGCGCCTATTTGAAACAGCATTCCGGTTGAGGGATTGGCGGACAGATGAAGGCTCCAGTAGGAAATTTTGGATGGAGGAGCAGGGGGAGCAGGGGGAGCAGGGGAGGCAGGGAAAGCAGAGGAAGCATGGGAAGCAAGGGTGGGAAGAAGGTGTAGAGACGTGACATGTCACGTCTCCAGGAGAGGGGGGATTGGATGAGGAAGAAGATGAGGGAGATGGGAAGGTGGATGGACAAAGAATGGAAGATTCAAAGTCCCTCTCCCCAAGGGAGAGGGATTTAGGGTGAGGGCCAGATAGGTGAGTGGGATAGCAAGCCGTTGCTTCGAAAGTCCCTTCGGCAAGTTTCACTACCTGGATTCTGGTCAAGACAACACTGAGACGATCGCTTTTTTGCATGGATTTACTGGCAGTAGTCGGGATTTTTTGACCTTGCCGGGTGAAATTCTCAATCAGTACCGCTGTTTAATGCCGGATTTACCGGGCCATGGCCGCACACAAGTTAAAACAGCAGCCAATACTTTTCAGCCAGAAGGACAAGTTACGTTATTGCAACAGTGGTTAAACGCTTTAGGGCAAACCCGATTCCATTTGTTTGGATACTCTATGGGGGGACGTCTGGCGCTACAGTTTGCGGTTAGACACCCGCAATTACTTAACTCTTTGATTTTGGTGTCCACCACAGCTGGAATTCGTCACCCGGAACTACGACAAAAACGCGCCAGATCCGATCTTCAACTAGCGCAGACAATTCTCAATACTGAGCCGGTTGATTTTTTGACCTGGTGGGTGTCTCAGCCTCTTTTCCAAGGGATTGCTGATCAAGGCGAGGACTTTATCGCTCAGGAAGTCAACCGACGTCTGCCGATTCACCCTGAAGGACTTGCGAATAGTCTCAAATCCTTTGGTTCCGGAGTTATGCCCCATGTTTGGAGCCAGTTAGGGCAAATCACAGTTCCCGTTTTGGTGATTGTCGGCTCCAGAGACTCGAAGTATCTATCCATCGCTACGGAGCTAGTCGATTTGATGCCGAATGCCAGGCTAGAAATCCTTGAAACAACCCATGCACCTCTGGTTGAGTCGCCCGATGCACTCTGGGAAAAAGTAGCCGACTTTCTCTCCTCCTACTTGACGATCTTTGGGGATTAAACCTCATCTAGGTTGGGACTCCTAGATTTGGCCCTCACCCTAAATCCCTCTCCCAATCTGGGAGAGGGACTTTGAAGGTGTCTGCATTAATCTCTGGGAGGAGTATTTGGGGATAAGCCAAAACTCCGGATCTCATATTGGATGTGGTTTAGCTTAACAAATAGAGTCCCTGTAAATGACTGTAGAGATTTTGGTCATTGGTCATTGGTCATTGGTCATTGGTCAGAAGATTTTAGATTTTGGATTTAGTTTCTTCCCCTTTCCCCTTTCCCCCAAACGCAATAAATTGCGTCACTACATACCTCCCCATTTTCCCCATTTTCCCCATTTTCCCCATCTCCCCTATCTTCTCCATGTCCCCCTGCCCCATCTCCCTCCAGAGGATGTCGGTGAATTGTAAAATCCTCTGAGGAACTCCAGGAACTACTCCAATAGCCTCATACCAAATGGAAACGCCTCTAACCCTTTTAAGGAAAAGGTCGCTAGACGATTGGCTAGCGGGTCATGACGCTCAAGCATTTCTCAACCAAACTGAAGCCTTCGCTCAGCAATTTTCTGACCTAACTCTGCAAAAAATCCTGATTACGGAATCTGATCCGGTGCGCTTTTTGGCGGGGTTTATTGCAGCGTGTTCTACGGTTCCCCAGGTGTTTCTAGGAAATCCGGTTTGGGGGGAGTCTGAATGGCGGCAGGCGTTAGCCATCGTTGAGCCAGACTGGGTTTTGGGAAATTGTCCATGGGTTGAGGACAATTTGTCTGGTCGGCGATCGCACCCTCAAAAGCCCGATGACAAAAATTGCGATCGCTTGATCATGATTCCCACCGGCGGATCTTCGGGAGAGGTGCGGTTTGCGATGCATCGTTGGCAGACCTTAACCGCCTCAGTGGAAGGCTTTCGGCAATTTTTTCAACTGGCTAAAGTGAACTCTATATGTGTATTACCGCTCTACCACGTCAGCGGGTTGATGCAGTTTATGCGTTCGTTTTTGTCTGGGGGCCGATTACTGATGATTCCCTACAAAGATCTCAAAGTGGGTAATGGCGCCTGGATTGACCCGACTGAGTATTTCATTTCATTAGTTCCGACTCAGCTACAGCATTTGCTTGAGGATGAGGCGTTGGCGAGTTGGCTCTCTCAGTGCAAAACGGTGTTGTTGGGAGGCGCGCCCAGTTGGTCTGGTTTATTGGATAAAGCGCGGGGCAAACAAATTTCCCTGGCCCCTTGCTACGGCATGACCGAAACCGCCTCGCAGATCGTTACCCTCAAACTTGAGAGATTTTTAAGGGGAGATACCAGCAGCGGTCAAGTTCTGCCCCATGCAGCAGTCAAGATTGTAGACGCCTATGGAGAAGACTTAGCGTGTGGTCAGATCGGTAAAATCGTGATCCAGGCTTCTTCGCTTGCCCTGGGATATTATCCAGAATTTTTTTCAGCGTCTGAGTTAGAGGTCGGAGGGTTTCTAACTGATGATGCGGGCTTCTTGGATTCCCAAGGCAACTTGACGTTGGTGGGGCGACTCAGCAGCAAAATCATCACCGGCGGCGAAAATGTATTCCCGGTTGAGGTGGAATCTGCGATTCGGTCAACCCAGTTGGTCCAAGATGTGTCGGTCATTGGGCTGCCAGATCCGTATTGGGGACAAATGCTGACGGCTGTCTACACACCCCGGATATCCACGCTCTCCCCGCAGCAAATTGAAGACGCCATCCAGACGAAAATTGCCCGCTTCAAGCGACCCAAGTTGTGGATATCTGTGGAACAGTTGCCCAGAAACGCCCAGGGAAAAATAAACCGCAAGGCGATTCAACAACTGGCGCTCAGATGGCGGCAAGCAAATTCTCCCGCTGAGTCGTCCGCCCATTAGTCTATGATTGGGGCAGCTTTGTCTTGGACAGGGTGTAATACAAGCGCTAATTTCTCTCTCATGTCACTCCTTCGGACTCCTCTCTACTCACTTTCCCTAGAACTCAACGCCCGGATGACTGAATTCTCCGGTTGGGAAATGCCGGTCCAATATAGCGGCATTAAGCAAGAGCACCAGGCGGTGCGCCAGCAGGCAGGAATGTTTGACATCTCCCATATGGGTAAGTTTGCGCTGCAGGGAGTCGACTTGATTGACCAGCTTCAGGGACTGGTCCCCTCTGACCTTAGCCGTTTGCAGGTGGGACAGGCGCAATATACGGTGCTGCTTAATCCTGAAGGCGGCATTGTGGATGATCTGATTGTTTACTATCAGGGGATTGACGCTGCGGGTCAGCAGCGGGTGTTTACCATTGTCAATGCGGCCACGACGGATAAGGACAAGGCTTGGTTACTGGCGCATTTGGATCCACAAAAAACAACCTTTCAGGATGTATCCAGAGATAAGGCGCTAATTGCTGTACAGGGGCCTGAAGCGGTGGCCAAATTGCAGACGCTGGTTCAAGAAGACCTGGCCCAAGTGAAACGCTATTGGCACCTGGAGGGGACGATTCTAGGCAAACCTGCGTTTTTGGCCCGGACGGGCTATACGGGAGAGGATGGGTTTGAGGTGATGGTAGACCCTGAAGTGGGGCAGGCGGTTTGGCGATCGCTCTTGGACCTCGGGGTGACCCCCTGTGGCTTAGGCGCGCGCGATACATTGCGATTAGAAGCTGCGATGGCGCTTTATGGTCAAGATATTAGCGACACCACTACGCCTCTGGAAGGGGGATTGGGTTGGTTAGTCCACCTAGATCGCAAAGGGGAGTTTATTGGCCGATCGGTTCTGGAGCAGCAGAAGCAGGAGGGCGTCAAGCGTCGCTTGGTGGGTTTACAGATGCAGGGACGCAATATTGCCCGACATGACTATCCCGTTTTGCACGAGGGGAAATCGGTGGGCATTGTCACTAGCGGTACGCTTTCGCCCACGCTGGGATATGCGATCGCGCTCGCTTATGTCCCAGTGGATTTGGCAAAGGTCGGCACGTCTCTTGAGGTTGAAATTCGCGGTAAAGCCTACCCTGCAGAGGTGGTCAAACGCCCATTCTACAAAGCTAGACAGTAAATGACTTCTTCTGGCTCTCAATCGCCTGAGACGGAATATTCTCCTTCACAACAACCTCCGCAACCTCAGTCAGTATCTGGTCGGTTAGCGAAGAAGTTACTGGTGAATATCTGGGAACCGTCGGATCTTCTAGGTAAAGGTTTATTAGGAGACCTATGGCGCACCACCTACCTTTCCATCCAGGATGCTATTGCTCTCAGTATTCTGCTCCGAATCCCCGGCCTTATTGGTAGGTTGATTATTGGCAAAGAGTTCAACGGTTTTGATGTCTGTTTGCAGGAGAATGCTCTGGGAGCTTCACGTTATGCTTGTTTTATAATTGTGACCTCAGATTTTGGCCTCTGGTTCATTTTGGCAGTCCGCATTATCGGTCGCTTCTGGGCAGATTTGAGTGATATTAGAAAGCCTCCAGGAAGTAAGTAAGGGTGACTCAATCAAATCATCAAAAAGCTGATCTCCTAACTGAGGCAAAGGTTGAGCTAGGCTCTCTGATAAAGCTGATAGCTCAGTTTTTCTTAGGCGCGTTGGTAATTCTAATTTTTACAGGGGGTAAACCATCGGGCTTCACAGTAGGGCTAAGCTTCTTTTCTGGAGTTATCTTTCTTGCTTGGAAGGAAAAAGTAAGGCTAACTGGGTTAAAACAAAAGACTAAAAATAATTCTTTAATTATTAATTCTGAAAACAAATTTAGATCACTAGTACCTTCTTCAGAAAAAACTTTAGATCTCCAAAAAGTAAAATCAACTGGAGTTCAATACAGAACTGAACATGCTCCTAAAAGCGGTAGCGGTTCGAGCAAGAAAACAGAATTGTTAGAACTTCTGCCCCTCCAAGCTATTTACGCCATTCGTTTTGATAACGCCAATCTTTCGTTAGAAGAATTAACCTATGCTTTAGAGCCGTCACATAACATCCTGGTACAAGCAATTCTTGCTAGCTGGTCTGATGGTGTATTGATTCTGACTGAGCAAGGGAAATTGATTTATGCCAATGAAATGGCTCGTCAGATCTGCGATCGCCTCACTCCAGGAGATCAATTTTTTGATCAGGTTCCTGAAGATATTTGGCAGGTCTGCCAGGCCCTTGTTCTCAATCTCAGTCAGTACCCTGAGGCTCCTGTCATTGTTGAGTCAGAGATTAGTATTAATGAAGCTAGCCACCTCCGGATTCGAGCAAGATGGTTTGAATTTGGACGAGATGACAGTCCACATTTTTTAGTTACTCTAGAGGGCCGGGGCCAGTTTGTTCAGAGTTTGCCTATCTCTAAAGTGACTTTGTATGGCCTCACTCCCCGTGAAGCAGAAGTGTGGTTATTCCATTGCATGAATTATACGTATAAAGAAATCGCAGCAGAGTTATATATCAGTATCAACACCGTGAAGAAGCACATGAAAAATATTCGGAGAAAGCGGCAAATAGCCCTCTTGCAGCGAATGGCCCTTTTACGGTAATGATCCTACATTAAGCAGATTGCTTAACACAGGAATAATATTTTTGGAATGTCGAACCTTGAAAGTGCAAATGGAGTTACGGCCATTAGCCCTTGGTTAGCCATGGTGAACTATTTCAATCAGTTAATTCTGGTTCAATGGATTACAGTGAAAGACTTTCAATATAGAACCCATTTGAGATCCTTGCTTGAAATGTAAGGGTTTCAGGAAAGCCATTTTAGCCAACCTTTCAACCATTAGGCTTCAGAAGGCTGGTTTATCGTAGCCAATTATTATAAACGCATTATGTGAGTTATCTCTAGCTGAGTTGAGGAGTTTGCTGCTTAAAGGTCAGCACATCAATATCAAAACGCTTTCGTAACAGGATTCTTAGGGTATGGCTCGCCAT
>JAAUYH010019124.1_pt1 | contig 10464 bp, 9 predicted proteins | sample 7278061 | NCBI WGS metagenome assembly JAAUYH01 (sample SAMN14350203, study PRJNA611818) | marine sediment metagenome | isolation source: surface marine sediment (0.6m) | place: French Polynesia: Moorea | collected 2018-08 | reverse complement strand
GGCGGGCGTGAAGACCCGCGCCATGATCAGCCCCATCTCGTAGAGCAGGTAGACCGGCACGGCAAGAAGCGTCTGGCTGATGACATCGGGCGGCGTCAGGAACATGCCAATAACGAACGCCGCGAGGAAGACGTAAGGTCGTGCCTTGCCCATCTTGTCGGGCGTCGTCAGGCCGGCCCAGACGATGAGCACGGTTGCAACGGGGACTTCGAACGCCAGGCCGAATACGAGCGAGATCATCATCACGAATCCCACGTAGGTCGTTATGTCAGGCATGACGTCGACGATGTCCGGGGCGAAGGCGATCAGGAAATTGAAGACGAGCGGAAACAGGACGAAGTATGCGAACGCGACGCCCGCATAAAACAGGACGATGCTGGACGCCAAAAGCGGGAACGCGAAGCGTTTCTCCGTCCTGTACAAGCCCGGCGCCACGAATGCCCAGACCTGGTACAGGATCACCGGCATCGCGGCAGCGATGGCGACGATGAACGTGAGCTTGAATGGCGTGAATATCACGGCAATCGGATTGGTGGCAATCATCGGGTCGCCGTCGAGGGCAGCGATAATGGGTGCGGCGGCGATCTCGAAGATCTTCTTCGAGAACGGCAACAACACGAGGAACAACACGACCACGGCGCCACCCATCTTGAGCAAGCGGCTGCGCAATTCCACGAGGTGCGAGAGCAGCGTCCCTTCGGCGAGATCCTCTTCCTTTCCGGGTGCGTCGCTCACTCTGGTTTCTCTGTCGTTTTCGCGGTGGGCGTTGCGGCCGGCTCCTCCTCGGGATCGGCGCCCGCCTCTGCGTCATGGACCGGGGAGTAGGTATCGTCGTCGAGCGGGATGTGCATGTCTTTCGGATCGATGCCGAAATTCTTCTCGAAATCGACCTCTTCCTCGAGCTGCCGCTTCAGCTGGCGCGTCATGCGTCGCGCCTGGCCCACCCACGTGCCGATCTGTGCGGCAACCTGGGGCAGCCGCTTGGGACCGAGCACGACGAGCCCGATCATGAGCAGCAGCAGGAATTCAGCAAAGCCGGGACCGGACATGGCTTGCGTTGGGACTCAGCCGTTCGAGTCTTTGCGTGTCTCTTCAGCGGGCGTGCTGTCGAAATCGGCGTCCTTTTTCGACGCGTCGCTGAGCTGCTCGCTGTCTTTCTCGGCGTCGTTGACCGCCGAGCGGAAACCCTTCACCGCGCTGCCGAGGTCCGAACCCAGCGTGCGCAGGCGCTTCGTGCCAAAAATCGCCAGCACGATCAGCAGAACGATCAGTAGCTGTACGGGACCGATGTTGGAAAACATCTCTTTTCTCCTAGATAAGGCAGTCTTATGTTCATGATACGCCCGGCCATCGAATAAATCCTGAACGCCGTCACAAGGCCGGAGCCTTACGTTTCCAGCCAGAACGTTACGGGGCCGGTGTTTACAAGCCCTACTTCCATATGGGCGCCGAAGCGTCCCGTTTCAACGGTTTCCAGGTGGGCCCGGCAGATCTCCACCAGGCGCTCGAAAAACGCCTGTCCCACAGCCGGATCGGCGGCTTTCGTGAAGCTCGCACGAGTCCCTTTCCTCGTGTCTGCCGCCAGCGTGAACTGCGGTACGAGCAGCAGGTCGCCGCCCTCGTCCGTGACGCTACGATTCATGCGGCCCTCGTCGTCCGGGAACACCCGGTATCCCAGGATACGCTCTGCCAGCCGCGCCACGTCTTTTTCGGTATCGTCGCGCTGGACCGCCACGAGCACCATGAGCCCGCGGTCGATGCGTCCGACCGTCAGCCCATCCACGGTGACCGAGGCCTCGCTTACGCGCTGCAGCAAGCCGATCATTCCTCCTCCAAATGTACAGATTCCGCTGTTCCCGGGACTTTATTAACACATCGCGGAGTAACACACCCACGACTTCGATGCGGCTCCGCCAAGCTATTTGCACCGGCCGCTCGCCCCGGCCACGGAGGGCAGGGGGTGGCGTTATTCACCGGCCGGCCCAGGGAAGGATGGGCCCCGGACACCGGTTCGGGGCCTTTTTCGCAAAAATTTCCCACAAAGTGAAAAATAACCCACGGGTGGGAAATCAATGATCATATTTACTGTACTTTGTTAGTAAAGTGGCATAAAAGGCTGTTGCATTCGCGATTGGCAAGCGCAATTACGGGCAATACACTTAGCCGAAGAATTCCAATGATCCGATGGGGAACAGCATGAAACGAAGACAGTTCGTCGGCGGTCTCGCTGCGGCAGCAGGGCTCGCCGCGTGTGCCAAACAGGATGCAGATTGCGGTGCAGAGGGAGTGGGCTCGCAAGAGACGTTCGAATGGTCAATGGTCACATCCTGGCCACCGAAATTGCCGGGCCTCGGCCTGGGCGCCGAGAACGTCGCCAGGTGGATTGGCGAAGCGTCGGGTGGCCGGCTGAACGTCAAGGTCTATGCGGCCGGCGAGCTGGTACCGGCCTTCGAGGTTTTCGATGCCGTCAGTCGTGGTACCGCCGAGATGGGCCACGGAGCGGCGTATTACCACAAGGGCAAGGTCGATGCGGCGCAATTCTTCGCGACGATCCCGTTTGGCCTGACAGCCGAGGAGATGAACGGCTGGCTGTATCACGGCGGCGGGATGGAGCTCTGGCGGGAACTCTACGCACCGTTCAACCTGGTGCCCTTTCCGTCGGGTAACTCGGACGTTCAGATGGGCGGCTGGTTCAACAAGGAGATCAATTCGCTCGACGATCTCAAGGGTTTGAAAATGCGCATCCCGGGAATGGGTGGCGAGGTGCTGCGGCGTGCAGGCGGTACGCCGGTGACATTACCGGGTTCCGAGATCTTCACTTCCCTGCAGACGGGCGCAATCGATGCTACTGAGTGGGTCGGCCCTTACAATGACCTCGCCTTCGGATTACAAAAAGCGGCGAAGTATTACTACTACCCCGGCTGGCACGAGCCGGGCCCTGTACTCGAGTGCATCGTCAATAAGGACGCGTTCGATGCCTTACCGCCGGATCTTAAGAAGATCGTCGAACTTGCCAATATGGCGGTCAACGTGCACATGCATGCGGAATTCACGAACGGCAATGCGCGAGCCCTCCAGCAAATCCGGGACAACCCCGACATCGAGATGCGAGAGTTCCCGCGCGAGGTGCTCGATCGCTTTGCCGAAATCACCGGGGAAATCCTCGAAGAGTCGGCGGCGGAAGATCCCGCGTTCGCGAAGATCAAGCAGTCGGTCGAAGAATTCCGGGCGCTGTCTGTGCCGAACCAGCAAATCGGCAAAGCTGCGTTCCTGGGTACCCGCTAGCCGCCGTATATCCTCGCGGGTAGCCAGGTAACGATTCCGGGAAACAACGCGAGCAGCACGAGCGCCAGTAGCTGGATCCCGACGAACGGGATGACACCGCGGTAGATCTGCGGTGTCGTCACGCCATCGGGCGCGACGCCGCGCAAATAGAACAACGCGAAGCCGAACGGGGGCGTCAGGAACGACGTCTGCAGGTTGATTGCGATCATGATGCCGAGCCAGACAGGATCGAGACCCATGGCGAGCAGCACGGGTCCGACGATTGGCACGACGACGAAGGTAATCTCGATAAAGTCGAGCACAAAGCCGAGCAGGAACATTACGAGCATGACGACGATCACGGCGCCAACGACGCCGCCCGGCAGAGCTTCAAGCACGGCGCGCACGCCGTCGTCACCGCCGTAGCCGCGGAACACGAGCGAGAAGACCGAGGCACCGATCAGGATCAGGAACACCATGCTGCTGATCTTGAGGGTGGAGCGCATGACGTCGCGCAGTCGCTCGAGGTCGAGCTCCCGGCGCAGCAATGCGAGCAGCAAGGCGCCCATGCCGCCGACACCGGCTGCTTCTGTTGGCGTCGCATAACCGCCGAGAATCGAACCGAGCACTGCGAGTATCAGGATCAAAGGCGGAGCGATTGCCCGCAACACGCGCAGGATCGACACGCCCTCGTTCGCGCCTCGCTCGTACGCCGGCATCGTCGCCGGCTTGAACAGCGCGAGCCCGACCAGGTACACGATGTAGAGGAAAACGAGCATCAGGCCCGGAATCAGCGCGCCGGCGAACAGGTCCCCGACAGACACGGTCTTTGGCGAATAAATGCCCATTTCGATCTGTGCCTGCTGGTACGCCGATGTCATGACGTCACCGAGCATGACGAGAATGATCGACGGCGGAATGATTTGCCCGAGCGTTCCCGACGCGCAGATCGTGCCCGTCGCAACCTCAGGGGAGTAGCCGCGTTTCAGCATTGTCGGCAGCGACAACAGGCCCATCGTGACCACCGTCGCACCGACGATACCGGTGCTCGCGGCAAGCAACATGCCGACGAGCGTTACCGAAATCCCCAGGCCGCCACGCAACGATCCGAACAGGCTCGCCAACGTGTCCAGGAGTTCCTCGGCTATGCGTGCCCGCTCGAGCGTCACGCCCATGAAAACGAACAGCGGTACGGCAACGAGCGTTTCGTTCGTCATGATGCCGAAGACGCGATTGGGCAGGCTCGAGAGGAACGCCTCGTTGAAGACACCTGTGGCAACGCCGACGCCCGCGAACACCAACGCCGTTCCGCCCAGCGTGAAGGCCACCGGGAAACCGGCCAGCAGGATCAGGATTACGCTGATGAACAGCAGGCCCGCGACCCATTCCATCGTCAGCGATCCCGGATGACGGCGAGCGAGCGCAGCATCATCGATACGCCCTGCAGCGCGACCAGCAGGGGCATGATAATCAGGGCCGTCTTGAGTATCGGAAGCATCGGGTATGGCAAACCGCCGGATTCGCGTGAGGCCTCGTGCATCGACCACGAAATCGCGACGAAGTCGTAGGCTTCAATGGCAAGGAAACCACAGAGCGGCAACAGGAACACGATGACGCCAATGACGTCGATCCATGCGCGTTTCCTGGCGCTGGCTTTACCGTAGAGTACATCGACCCGGACGTGCTCCTCGTCGAGCAAGGTATACGCCGCGCCCAGCATGAACACGACGGCGTGCATCCAGGTCACGGACTCCTGCAGCCAGATCAGGCCGAAGTCGAATACGTAGCGCAGCACGACGACGACAAACGTGACGAGCACCATGACGAGCGTCAGCCAGGCGGTCGCTTTGCCGATCGCGGCGCTGATGCGGTCGAGCGCATTCATTGCCGGGTCAATGCCTCCAGAAGGTCGGAGTAATCAACACGAGCAAGGTGAAGATCTCCAGGCGGCCGAGCAACATGCCGACCACGGCCACCCACTTAGCAGTATCGGTGACCGTCATGAAGCCCGCGGAGACATCGCCAAGTCCCGGGCCGAGATTATTGAGCGTCGCGGCAACCGCCGAGAACGCGGTGACCTGGTCGAGGCCTGTGGCCATCATAAGGATCATCATCACGCCGTAGCAAATGATGTAAATCGAAAAGAAGCCCCACACAGCGTCGACCACGCGATGTGGGACCGCCTTGTTGCCGAGTTTGACGGGAATTTCTGCGCTTGGGTGAACGAGGCGCGCTATCTCACGGCCGCCCTGCTTGTAGACGAGCAGCCAGCGGATGACCTTGATGCCACCGGCGGTCGACCCGGCGCAACCGCCAACGAAGCTCGAGAAAATAAGGATAACGGGCAGTGCACCCGGCCACGCCGCAAAATTGTCGGTCGTAAAGCCCGTCGTCGTCGCAATGGAAACAGCCTGGAAGACGCCATTGATCACGGTCATGCCGCTGCCCTGCAAGCCCCAGTAGTTGAACAGTGACAGGCAAACGACCACGGCAAGCATGACCAGCACGAACGTGTAGGCGCGAAACTCCGGATCCTGCCCGTAGTGTTTGATGGAGACGTAGCGCCAGGCATAGAAGTGCAGCGAGAAATTGATGCCTGCGAAGAACATGAAAACAATCGCGACAACGTCGATAGCCGGACTGTCGAAATAGCCGATACTCAGGTCGTGCGTCGAGAAGCCGCCGATCGCCACCGTCGAAAACGCATGGCACAGGGCGTCGAAGAACCCCATCCCGGCAATGACGTAGCCGGTCGTGCAGGCAATCGTAAACGCGAGGTACACGTACCAGAGCGCCTTCGCGGTTTCGGTAATGCGCGGCGTGAGCTTGGTGTCCTTCACCGGGCCCGGCGTTTCGGCGCGGTAGAGCTGCATGCCGCCAACGCCGAGCATCGGCAACACGGCCACGGCCAAGACGATAATGCCCATGCCGCCGAGCCACTGTAACTGCTGGCGGTAGTAGAGGATCGACTTGGGCAGCTCGTCGAGGCCGGTCAGTACGGTGGCCCCGGTTGTCGTCAGGCCGGACATCGACTCGAATATCGCGTCCGTCAGCGACATCGTGAGATGGTTATCGAAATACAACGGTGCCGCACCGAACGAGCCCAGGACGGTCCAGAAGGCGGCGACGACAACAAAGCCGTCACGCAACCGCAGCTCCTTGCGGACACGGCGAACGGGCGCCCAGAGCAACAGGCCGGCAACGTACGTCATCGCGAAGCCCTCGATGAACGATAGCCACGCACCGTCCGCGTAGATCAGGCTGACGATGATCGGTGGCAGCATCGTCACGCTGAACATCATCAGCACCAGGCCGAGACTGCGTTGAACGACGGTCCAGTTCATTGCGTGTGTTGTTCAGACAAAAGAGACATCGACCTGGAACAGTGTCTCCAGGTTTTTGATCTTGCGCCTGTCGGTCATGAACATGATGACGTGATCGTCAGTTTCGATCATGGTGTCGTGATGCGCGATGATGACGCGGTCGTCGCGCACGATCGCGATAATCGCCGTACCCTTCGGCATGTCGATATCTTCGATCTTGCGGCCGACGACTTGCGACTCTTTTTCACTGCCGTGCGCGATCGCTTCCATCGCCTCGGCCGAACCGCGCCGCAACGAGTGCACCTTGACGACGTCACCGCGACGAACGTGAGCGAGCAAGGAACCAATGGTTATCTGTTGCGGCGAGATCGCGATATCGATCGTGCCCGCTTCGACGAGATCGACATAGGAAGCCCGGTTGATCAGGGCCATGACCTTGTGCGCGCCAAGGCGCTTCGCGAGCATCGAGCTCAGGATGTTGGCCTCCTCCGAGTTCGTCAGCGCGCAGAACACGTCCACGTTATCGACGTTTTCTTCGAGTAACAGTTCTTCGTCGGCCGCGTCGCCGACGAGGACGATTGCCTTGCTCAACTGCTCGGAAATGTAGCGGGCGCGCTGCTGGTCGCGTTCGATGATCTTGACCTGGTTGGTCTGCTCCAGTGCTTTCGCGAGGCGCACCCCGATATTGCCGCCACCGGCGATGACGACGCGCCGCACAGGGTCCTCGAGGCGACGCATCTCGCTCATGAAGACGCGAACGTCCTTGCGATCGGCAATAAAAAACACCTCGTCGCCTTCCTCGAGTACCGTATCGCCCTTGGGCAGCATTGCTTTGCCCTCGCGGTACACGGCGGCGATGCGTCCCTCGGTATTTGGAATGTGCTCCTTGAGCGCCGCGATGCGCTGGCCGACGAGCAAACCGTCGCGATCCGCCTTGACGCCGACCAGCCGCGCGCGGCCGTCGGCAAAATCAAGCACCTGCGACGCACCCGGGTACAGGATCAACTGCTCGACGAACTCGCAGACCAGCTGTTCCGGGCTGATGCGTACGTCGATCGGGATAGCGTCCTGGACGAACAGCCGGGTCGACGTCATGTAGTCCGCGGAACGGATACGCGCGATCTTGGTGGGGGTATGAAACAGCGTGTAGGCGACCTGGCAGGCCACCATGTTGGTCTCGTCCGTGTCGGTCAGTGCCACGACGATGTCGGCGTCGTTGGCGCCGGCGCGCGTCAGTACTTCGGGATAGGCGGCATGGCCGACGACGGTGCGAATGTCGAGCCTGTCCTGGAGTTCGCGAAGCACGTCGGCCCGCATATCGACGACGGTAACTTCGTTGGCTTCTTCGCGAGACAGGTGGTAAGCGGCGGACGAACCGACCTGACCGGCACCGAGAATTAGAATTTTCATTATTTCAGGTCTCGACCTCGATTCGCAGTGTCAACCTTCGTTCACATCAGGTCAAGATTGGCATAGCTGAGTACCAGCCACTTGGTGCCGGCACTCTCGAAATTGACCTCGACACGTGCGTGTGCGCCCTGCCCCTCGCAATTCAGGATGACACCGTCACCGAACTTTTTGTGCCGGACGCGCTGGCCTAAGTGAATGCCCATCTCGCTGCCCTTGGCCGTCGATGCCCCGGACGCGGATCTCGCGCCCGGCGAGCGCATCGGCCGCGAAACCTGCACGCGCGGACGAATTTCTTCCACGTACTCGTCGGGGATCTCTGCAATGAAGCGTGACGGCTGAGAATAATTGTCCATGCCGTGCAGCCGGCGCTGCTCGGCATGCGTTATGTAGAGTGTCTGCTTGGCGCGGGTGATGCCGACATAGCAGAGACGACGTTCCTCCTCGAGCCCCTGCGGATCGGCGATCGAGCGCTGGTGCGGAAACAGGCCGTCCTCCATACCCGTCAGCAGGACCAGGGGAAACTCCAGGCCCTTCGCGGAGTGCATCGTCATGAGCTGCACGCAGTCCTCCCACGCGTCGGCCTGGCCTTCCCCTGCCTCGAGCGCGGCGTGCGCCAGAAACTCGTCCAGCGGCGACATTTCCTCGGCCGGATCCGGCTCGAAGCTTTTCGCCGCGCTCACGAGTTCGAACAGGTTCTCGACCCTGGTTTCGCCTTTTTCACCCTTGTCCTTCTTGAAGTACTCGATCAGGCCGCTGGCATGGATAACGTGGTCGACCTTGTCGTGCAACTCGAGTGGCGCCGTTTCGCGCGTGAGTTTCTCGATCAGCGTCATGAACGCGTGCACGGCGTTGGCAGCGCGGCCGGCAAGCTCGTCACTCGCGACCGCGCCGGCGGCACGCCACAGCGAACAGGCGTTGGCGCGCGCGTAGCTGCGCATCGTCTCGACGGTTCGTGCCCCGATGCCCCGCGTCGGACGGTTGACGATTCGTTCAAAGGCGCTGTCGTCGTCGCGATGGGAGATCAGCCGCAGGTAAGCGAGTGCGTCTTTAATTTCGGCCCGCTCGAAGAATCGCAAGCCACCGTAAACGCGATAGGGAATGCCGGCGTTGATCAAGCCTTCCTCGAGGACGCGGGACTGCGCATTCGAGCGGTACAACACGGCAGCATCGGCTCGCGCATTACCCTGTGCGACCCAGTCCTTGAGCCTGCCCATTACGAAGTCACCTTCGTCACGTTCGTTATAGGCGGAGTAAACCTTGATCGGCTCCCCCTCCGAGCCCTCCGTCCAGAGGTTCTTGCCCATGCGCTCCGCATTGTTCGCGATCACGGCATTGGCGGCGTTGAGGATCGTCTGCGTCGAGCGGTAGTTCTGCTCGAGTTTGACGACAACGGTCCCCGGGAAATCCTTCTGGAACCGATGGATGTGTTCGACGCGCGCGCCGCGCCAGCGGTATATGGACTGGTCGTCGTCACCGACGACGAACGGTACGGCAGAATCGCCCGCGAGCAGTTGCAGCCAGGCGTACTGGATCGCGTTGGTGTCCTGGAACTCGTCGACGAGCAGGTGACTGAATCGCTTCCGGTAATGGGCCAGCAACTCGGGGTTGTCTCGCCACAGCTCGTGAGCGCGCAGCAGCAGTTCCGCGAAATCGACGAGCCCGCCGCGTTCACAGACCTCCTCGTAGGCTTCGTACAGCGAGATCATCTGGCGGCGATTCGGGTCGCCTTCATCATCCAGGTGTTTGGGACGCAAGCCCTCGTCTTTTTGCGCATTGATAAACCACTGGATTTCGCGCGGCACCCAGCGACTGTCATCGATTTCGAGGTTCTTCAGAAGGCGCTTGATGAGTCGCAGCTGGTCGTCGGAGTCGATGATCTGGAAGTTTTGAGGCAGCCCGGCTTCGCGCCAGTGACGGCGCAACAGGCGGTGCGCGAGGCCGTGAAACGTGCCGATCCAGAGGTGGCTGACGGGAATCCCCAGCAGGGATTCGATGCGACCGCGCATTTCGGCCGCGGCCTTGTTGGTGAACGTAACGGCAAGCAGGCTCTGCGGGGAGACGCCTTCGACGTCAATGAGCCAGGCAGCGCGGTGCACGAGTACACGGGTCTTGCCGCTGCCTGCGCCGGCAATGACGAGCGTCGGCTCGGCAGGCGCCGTGACAGCCTGGCGCTGCGCGTCATTGAGGTGTTCGAGAATAGGCGTGACGTCCATCGCGGGTGCATGGTACTGCAGACGAAGCGCGAGAGTTTAACAGGACGCTGACAGCGTGTTGAGCTAGAACGGCTCCCAGCGGATGCCGAGCAGGTACCAGTTGCGATCGTAGGCAATGCGGGTGTCGGTCGATGCCGTGCCCCGGTAGTTGCCCTCGGCGAAGATACTGATCGAGGGAGTTACGTGGTACTCCGCGTTGACGCGGCCGCGAGCGCTCTCCTGCGTCTTCGGGCCGGCAACCGGGTTGTGGAAGG
>JAAUYH010026761.1_pt1 | contig 10466 bp, 12 predicted proteins | sample 7278061 | NCBI WGS metagenome assembly JAAUYH01 (sample SAMN14350203, study PRJNA611818) | marine sediment metagenome | isolation source: surface marine sediment (0.6m) | place: French Polynesia: Moorea | collected 2018-08 | reverse complement strand
CCTGATGTTCAACGCAGAGAAGACGTTCGAGACGATCAACGTCAATATGCCGATGGATGACGCGGTCACATGGTACGGTGCAGCGCCGCCCGATCTGACGCTGACAGCACGGTCAAAAAGTGCCGACTACATCTACAATTTCCTGAAAGGCTTCTACATCGACGAAGAGCAGACTCATGGCGTGAACAACCGCTGGCTTGCCGGAACCTCGATGCCTCACGTACTCGGCGAGCTGCAGGGCTACCAGCGCGCGGTTTATGACGAGAAGGTAGGGGAAGACGGTTCGGTAACGCGGACCTTCGTCGAGTTCGAGCAGGCGATTCCAGGCCAGCTGGATCCCGAGGCTTACGACGAGTTTGTGCGCGACACGACGAACTTCCTGGCGTACATCGCGGAGCCGGTGCGGTCTGAGCGTCGCAAGCTGGGCGTCTGGGTCATCATGTTCCTGACGCTGTTCGGTATTCTCGCGTACATGCTGAAGAAAGAGATCTGGAAGGACGTTAAATAGATCGGGTTGCAGCACCCCGGTTTCGCCGGGGTGGCTCAACGCCTGATGCTTTAACGATAACGATAAAAACACCTCAAGGGGTCAACTATGGCTGTTATCGCCAACCGACGTTCCGTCATGACATTGTTTTCACGCCCGACGGACATTCACAGTCACCGGACGCGTCTCGTCCTGGCTGAGAAGAACATCAACATCGAGATCTCGAACGTCATCGGCGACGACCTGCCCGAAGATCTGATGGACCTGAACCCGTATCACACGGTTCCGACGCTCGTCGACAGGGACCTGACGCTCTACGATTCCCGTGTCATCATCGAATACCTCGACGAGCGCTTCCCGCACCCGCCGCTCATGCCGGTCGATCCGGTCACGCGTGCACAGTTTCGGCTGGCGCTGTTCCGCATCGAGACGGACTGGTACTCGCTCGCCGAGGAAGCCGACCCCAACGACGGGCGCCTGAGCGCGAAATCGAAAAAGCTGCTGCGCGAGGGCATCCTCCAGAGCGCAGAGCTGTTCGCCGCCAAACCGTATTTCCTCAGCGACGAGTTTTCCCTCGTCGACTGCAGCATCGCTCCGATTCTGTGGCGCCTGCCGCTGTATGGGATCGAATTAGGTAAAGAAGCAGAGGCCATCGAGGGCTACATGCAGCGCGTCTTCGCTCGGCGATCGTTCCAGCAGAGTCTCACGGAACTCGAGCAGGAGATGCGCCTCTGACGCGAATCCCGCCGGTCCGCATCCCCTGGCGCGATGCCGGTTTATGTCATGTTGGCAGCAACCGGCAAATATGGTGGTAAGCTATCGCAATAATAAGAAGGGATTTATTGCAACGTGTCTCAGAGCAGCCGGTCCAAAAGGCCCTATTTAATCCGCGCAATGCACGAGTGGATGGCTGACAACGGCCACACTCCGCATATCGTTGTAGACGCTGCTGCCGACAATGTCGACGTGCCTTCCGAGCACGTCAAGGGCGGCCGCATCATCCTGAATATCAGTGAAAGCGCCGCGCACAACTTGGCGCTGGGCAACGACTCCATAAGTTTCCGGGCGCGTTTCGGCGGCATTCCTTTCGACGTCTGGGTTCCGACCAAAGCGGTGCTGGGCATTTACGCACGAGAGACGGGTCAGGGGATGATCTTCTCGCAGGATGCGAGCAATCCGTCAGAGCAGAACGTCGAAAGGGACGAAACCGTTGCCGTTGCCAAGCCACAGTCCAGGCCGCACCTGAAACTCGTCAAGTAAGCACTTGAGCACCGTCCGACTACTGGGCATCTCCCAGTAACGTCGTATCGATCAAATCACACAAGCAGTGAATGACCACGAGGTGTACCTCCTGGATTCTCGCTGTGCGCGTGGCGGGAACCCGGATCTCCACATCGCCGGGTTGAAACATGCCGGCCATACTGCCGCCATCTCGACCGGTGAGCGCGACGACCCGCATCGAACGCTCATGAGCGGCCTTGATCGCCCGGATCACATTCTCCGAATTGCCGGACGTCGATATCCCGAGTAACACATCGCCACTCTTGCCGAGCGCGCGGACCTGCTTGCTGAAGATTTCCTCGTAAGCGTAGTCATTGCTGATCGACGTAAGCGTGCTGCTGTCTGTCGTCAACGCCATGGCCGGCAGTCCCGGACGCTCCATCTCGAAACGATTGAGGAGCTCCGATGAGAAATGCTGTGAGTCCGCGGCCGATCCGCCGTTGCCACAGCTGAGAATCTTGCCGTCATTGAGCAGGCATTCGCTCATGAGCTGGCCGCCGGCAGCGATGGCTTCGCTGATCGTTTCCATCGCCTGCTGCTTCGTGACCAGGCTCTCGGTGAAGTGTTCTCGAACGCGTTCTACGCTGTCCATTAAGGTCTCCAGAGTTTGCCGGATTCTAACAGTTCATTCGCTTTGAAAGGCGTTTCTGCGCCAGTCGATGGAGGAGCAATCACCGTCCGTATCGATACCAATGACATCGAATCGACAAGTCGGCGGCGCATCGGTCGCGAGGCCGGCGAGATAGTGTGACGCAGCAAGCAGCAGTTTTGTTTGCTTCTGCCTGCCAACCGTTTGCGTGGCGGGAGCGATGTTGTTTCGTTTACGTTGTCTGACTTCGACGAACACGACGCAGGCACCGTCACGCATGATCAGGTCGATCTCACCGAAACGGCAGTGGAAATTGCGTTCCAGCAGCCTCAGTCCACTTCCCTGCAGGAATTTCAGTGCCCGCGTCTCGGCCTGCCGACCTACAGCTCGAGTGTCGACTCTCGCCAATCTTCAGGGTCCCGCGGGTCCGATTCTTCAACAGAAATGGGTTCCGCATCGGGCGCTTCCATATCAGGCAACGGCACCGGCTCACCTTCAATGAATTCAGCCCATGACAGCCCGCGTCGAACGCTGCCGTCGGGGCGAAGTCTCAGCTTGCCCGTTGCTCCGTAGAGATCCGGCATGGTGCCGGAGCGATTCGCGAACAGCGGCGCGACCAGCTGGTAGGCGTCGTAGCCCATCGCGTGCAGTCGGCCGAGGCGGCGCTGCTCCGGCCAGTATTCCTGAAACACGGCGGGCAGATAGTCGATGAAGCCCTGCGGGTTGATTAACCACGGCACGTCGGCGAATCGGATGCCATTCAGGTCCGTGTCTGAGCGGCCATCCATTGCATTGATGGATGACGTGGCGTAGACCGGAAGGTCGCCGGAATAATGAAACTTGAGCTGCGATTTGAGCAGTCGCCCCGCAGGCGCGTCGGCCCCAAGGAAGATGAAGTCAGTGTCCTGTCGGCGTCGCGGGTCGAACTGCAATGGCCCGCCGATATTCGCGCGCAACCGGTTGTATCTGCGAACGCTGCCGGAAAGCGCCATCAGGTCCTCGATCGTGCGCGAGTAGTCCGGATTGCCCGGCGTGTACATACGGTAGTCGAGCGCTGTCCCCCCGAGAAACTCGAAGTGCTGTACGAAGGCCTGCAACACACGGCGGCCCCAGCTACTGTTCGGTACCAGTGCGACCGCTCGCTGGTGCCCATCGAGAATGGCGCGCTCGGCAGCCGCAATCGCCTCATCTTCCGGCGACAGACCAAACTGGAACAGGCCGGGCGGCGCCAGCGTATCGTTCGGCAGATAATTCAATGTCAACACGGGGACCGGAACGAGGATGTCGTTTGCCAGTTCCGCAACGCTGCTCCTGAGCAACGGGCCTACGACGAATTCGGCGCCGTCGGACACGGCCGCTTCGTAAGCAGCGACCGGACCGCCTTCTGCGTTGACGTCATAGATTCGCACCGACTGCCGGTCATCCAGGCCGCCGGCTGTCGCGAAGTAGGCGCCAAGGAATCCATTTTGGATGGCCTGACCCGCACTGGCGGTTCTTCCGCTCAGTGGCAGCAGCAGTGCTACGCGACGCGGGTAGTCCAGCAGAATGTCGTCGTCGAATTCGAGTTCATCGAGAATCAGGTACGCCGGATGTACCGCGTGACGCTCTCTCCAACGAACGATTCCATTACTCCAGCCGATACCTTGTTGCCCTGTTGTTACCGCAAGCGAGCCCAACGTCAGCCAGGCCTGAATATCTTCATCCCGGCTTGACGAGGCCGCGTCCCGTAGAACGGCTGGCTGAGTTGCCAGGAGGCCCTTCCACAGTCGAAGACGGTTCTGCTCTATGGCATCGCTGCTGTCGAGCCAGGTCTCGCGAAGCGTCAGCAATTCGATCGCGCGTGACGGCTCTTCCATAGCGAACCACGCATCCGCTCGCCGCGACTGCACGCGCAGGCGGTCCTCGTTCGACATTGGCTGGGCGCTCAAACGTTCCAGGATCTCGAGCGCGCGTTCGGATTCGCCGTCTGCCAGCGCGATGCCGGCGTCGTTCGTGCTCCACAACGACGCCAGCGGACCGGAACTCAGAGGCGGAACCTCAGAAAACGCGCTGCGAGCCCGGTCAATGTCCTCGGCGTCCAGCCACTGGTCGACCGCAAGCAGAGTCAGTCGCTGGCGCTCGACACCCGCTCGTTCTGCCGCGAGACCGATCAATGTCGCAGCAGCTTCCGCGTGTTCACCACGCTCGGCGAGCCTTGTTGCCTTCGCTTCGGATGGTCCGCCAGACAGAGAGAATCCGCCCGTGGTCTCACAGGCGCTGACTGAAACAGCGAACGCGGTGATCAGTATCCAGCGTAGAAACTGTGCAGGATGTGTAGGTAGCTTCATAATGCGTAGTTTAACCGGGAGCGGGGCTCAATGAGCGGCACCTTGTACGTCGTAGCGACACCCATCGGCAACCTGGACGACTGGAGCAATCGCGCGGTCGAAACGTTGCGCCGGGCCGACCATATTGCTGCCGAGGATACGCGGCACACTGGTCGATTGCTATCCCATTTCGGTATCAAAACACCGACATTTGCGTTGCATGAGCACAACGAAGACCAGCGCAGCGAGCAGGCCATAGCACAGCTGCAGAGCGGTGAGTCGATCGCGCTGGTCAGTGACGCTGGCACACCCCTTCTTTCCGATCCCGGCTATCGCCTGATCCGACTGGCGCACGACGCCGGAGTTCCGGTAGTGCCCATTCCCGGGCCCTCCGCGTTGACGGCGGCGCTGTCAGTCGCCGGCCTGCCCACAGACCGCTTCTGTTTCGAAGGATTCCTGCCGTCGAGGTCGAAAGCGCGCGAGACGATACTCCGTTCGCTGGCGGACGAGGAGCGCACACTGATCTTCTTCGAATCGGTGCATCGTGTGGCCGATACCCTCGCGGCCATGGCCGCGGTCTTCGGCCCCGGACGCGAAGCCTTTATAGGTCGCGAACTGAGCAAACTGCATGAGCAGTGCGTGCTGTCCACGCTCGGTGATCTGTCCCGGGCAATTAGCGACGGCGAGATACCGAGCAAGGGCGAGTTCGTCATCGTCGTGCAGGGCGCCGACCCGGTATCACCATCGAGCACCGACGTGGACGCATTGCTCGGAGAACTCATCCAGGTCGTGCCCGGCAAGCAGGCGGCCGAGATCGCGGCGAGGCTGACCGGTGGCAAACGCAACGAGATTTATCAGCGGATGCTCGAGCTTCGCGGGTCGTGATTCCACGAGCCGCGGCCGATGAGACGATGAGCAGGAAACGCAAGATCTGGCTGATTTCCATTCTCGCCGCGCTGACATTCTTGTGGTTCAACAATACCTCGCTGTTCTCCGGCAGTACCGGTCAGCCTCTCTTCGTTGCTCACCGGGGGGTCGCGCAGCAGATGTATCCGGAGCACGAGGACTATCGGAAATGTCTTTCGCGTATTCATTATCCGGAACACTCGTACATCGAAAACACGGTGCCCTCGATAGAAGCGGCATTCGAGTTCGGCGCCACTTTCGTGGAAATCGACGTGAGGCGCACTGCCGACGGAAAATTCGTTGTCTTCCACGACGATGTTCTGGACTGCAAGACTGAGGCCAGCGGGCGGGTGGCGGACTATACGTTGCATCAGTTGAGAGATCTCGACGTGGGCTATGGTTATGTGACCGACGACGGAAGTCATCCGCTTCGCGGGCAGGGCACGGGACTGATGCCATCGCTTCAGGAAATACTGGACCGTTTCCCCACGCATAGCTTTGTCATCAACGTCAAAGACGATCTGGGGACGACGTCAGACGCGGCGACACGGCTGGCGGCGGCCCTTTCATCAGACAGTAAGCGCCAGCTGCTGGTTATCGGGAACGACAGCACGGTCAGGGTGATGCAGCGGACGGACCCTTCACTGATCGCGGCGTCGCGTGGATCGGCCCGGCGCTGCATACGCGACTACACGTTAGTTGGGTGGACGGGTTACGTACCGGGTTCATGCCGCAAGACGATCACGGGTATGTACGTAGATCTTGGATGGGTGCTCTGGGGCTGGCCGCATCGCTTCGTTAATCGGATGGAAAAGGCAGGCACGACAGTGCTGTTGATCCATCCCTACCAGCGCGAGTCGATACATGATCTGCCAGAGACGCAAGAGTATGCGCGGCAGATACCTCAGGGTTATTCAGGTGCCGTTGTTACCAATCGCATCGACAAGATCCGCGACTGGATGCAATCCGAAGATTGAGCGTGCTGCAGTGCGACCGCTGCAACCGCGGGTCGGGTTTGAGCGTCTGCGGCGCGTTACGTCGCTACGGCCCGCTCCCTTCCCGCCAGCCTGCGGAACTCGGACGGGGTCGTGCCGGTCATCTTCTTGAAGAAGGTATTAAACGTAGACTTGCTACTGAAGCCGGCGGTTTCAAAAACACGCTGGATCGTCATGTCCTTCGCGTCGGGGTCCTGCAGCAGGCGCTTGGCTTCCGAGACCCGGTAAGAATTCACGAAGTCATAGAAGTTGACGCCATAATGGCCGTTGATCAGCGCGGAGAGGCTGCGTGGTGATATGCCAACGCTGTCGGCCAGCCCTTCGACGTCGAGATCAGGGTCCTGGTATACCCTGACCTCGTCCATCAGCTGTTCCAGCTTATCGACCAGCGCAGGGTTGGGTGACCGGCTTCGTTCGCTGTCGGCCTCCGGTTCCGACTCTGGCCTGGGCGCACCGCCAGCGTATTGTCGCTGGCTCAATCCGAGCGTCACCATCCAGCAGACCAACAAGATGGTCGGGAAATTCGCCAGGGTTCCCAAAAAGTCAGCTGAGGCCTTCAGGCCCAGCTTGGGCCCGAAGAACGCGAATACTCGCAGGCTCCAGATGGCCGTAAACCCTATGGCCGTGTACTTCAACCACAGCAGGTCGATGTCATCGATGTTGGAATGCTGGTCGCGAATCCGCTGACTGTGCGCTCGCAGGGCGCCGACGGCTTGATATCCGTATACGACGGATAAGATCAATGCCATCAGGCTAAGGCCCGACAGGACCCAGGGAATGTAGATCTCCGGTACACGCGCGTAGATACCGGGCTGCGCAATTTCGACGGCCGTCGCCTGGAAGATTGCGAAGCCGAGAACGCCGAGGACTATCCTGACGTCCCGTTTGCAGAGAATAGCGCCCTCGCCAGTAATCGCGCGGCTATACCAGAGGAGCAGTGGTCCCTGCAGCGTATAAAAGACCACGATGGGCATCCACGAGAACGTACGCAGGGCCGCCATCGTCGACCCGCCCAGCGCCGGGCTGAACAGGAACACGTAATAGAGTGCCGCGAGCCCTTGCGTAAGTATGAAACCCGCCAGCACGACGTCGGCCATACGTCGCTGCCGCCTCAAGGCCATCGGCAAGGCGAGCAATACCGCCAGCGCTGCGGTCAGCAGCAACATGACGTCGTGCAAGTTGAACAATAGTCCAGACAGAAGAATTCACCGGATTTGCGCGGACTGTCATTGAACATCGCGGCAGGCGAAATAGCCAGAGAGGATGCGTGCGGCTACGCGCATTGCGTGCAGTCGAACGTACGCGAGCACGCGGTTGCGCCTAGCCGGGCGTCAGCTGTCGTTGCCCTGACTAGTCTGTACCTCCCAACTATGACGACCCAAGGAGTTTCCCCATGACTGCCTTATTCAAAATCGTTTTAAGCACCGCCATCCTGGGCCTGGCCCAGGCAGCGACTGCAGCCCCGGTCACAGAGACGCGACCGGTCAGCGGGCAAGCCGATCTCTGCTACCAGGAGACGCTCGACGCCGCAGCAGGTGCTGCGCCGGAGACCCTCAGCACCGTCGCCTGCGCGCGAGCGCTGCGGCAGCATTCACTGACTCGTAACGACCAGTCCATCGTGCTCTACAACCGTGGCTTGATCGAACGCGCACAAGGGCGGGATGAAGCGGCCCGACAGAGCTTCGAGCGTGCCGTCGCGCTGTCGCGAAAGGTCGATATGCGTAACCTGGCGCTTGCCCAGCAGGCACACAAGCAGGGCGACTATGCCGTCGCGCTGCAGCAGTACCGGCTGATCCTCGAGTCGCCATATGCCGCCGACGACGTGCAGAAGTACCGCGACCAGATTGAGCGCATCAAGGCAACGGCGATGCTGTCCCTGGAGCAGGACGCCGAGATTACGCCCGCCGAACTGGCCGTGAGCAATGGGGGCTGAACACCCCTTATCACCCATAGCGCAGAGGGCTGAACTGATTCCTGCTGCCAGCTTGCCGGCACCCCGTGGAAAGCGGATACCCCGACGATGGGTCGCCCATCAATCCGCTCGCCATATACCGCAAGCTGGTGGCAGGTGTCTTCGCTAAAGCGGCAATTTCTGAGTCTCTGCGGTATCTTCCGTTACTGGTATCCAACCCGGGTTGTTCCCGAAACGGCATTCTGCACTTGCGTCTCACCCTTCTCATCGCTGCCCTCATGCTCGCCTCGGCTTCCGTGCTTCCGGACACGGCGAAATCAGGGGAGGCGGACAATCCGTCCACTGGCAAGTGCGCGTTCGATCGCGAGGCGATGCTCACACTCGATTTCAACGCGTTCGACCAGGGTTTCGATGGCGGGTGGCGGGCGGTCGCGAAAGACGAAGACTGCACGCTCATCGCTGCCGACCTGATTCGGGAGTACATTGACCGTCACGAGTCCGACGAAACGATCATCGTGTTTCACGAGGGCCAGATGAGGGCCAAAGGTGGGCAGACGGCACGTGCGATCGAATTAATGCTCAGCACCCGCGAGCCCGACGGGCAGAACAGCTACTTCGGCTGGAATTTCTACATCGATGCGACGATCGCATTCCTTGAAAAGGACAAACAACGGCTCATCGAAGCTCGGGATGCGCTGGCGGCGTTGCCAAAGCCGGGCAGCTTTCGTGCAGTAGATCGTGACGGTAAACCGGTCGAGATGCAGTGGCCTCCGAATATGAGCGTCGTCAACGGATTCGTTGACTGTTTCGAGGAATCCTATGCTGTCGCTTATCGAGAGTGCAGCGGATTATGATGAAGCACCCCGGTAACCTGGCTCCATAAATCAGATATTGACTATGCAGACGATCAACTCCACCGCTGAGCTCGAAGAGCTTTACGATGCAGCCGTTCCGGCATCTGTTGCCAAGGTGCTGGACAAAGTCAGCCCGCTCTACCGACAGTGGATAGACGCGTCACGTTTTGTCGTGCTCTCGACGGTGGGTCCGGAAGGTACCGATGGCAGCCCGCGAGGCGACAAAGGTCCAGTCGTTCGCGTCGTCGACGACGAAACGCTCTGGCTGCCCGACTGGCAGGGGAACAACCGCATCGATTCACTGCGCAACATCGTCCGCGACGGCCGCGTGAGCCTGATGTTCATGGTGCCGGGGTGCAAGAATGTCGTGCGCATCAACGGCTCTGCCGTTCTCACAGCAGACGCTGACATCAAGGTGAGCTTCGAAAGGAATGGGAAGTACCCGAAGACCGTTATCGTTATTTCGGTGGAAGAGATCTACTTCCAATGTGCGAAGGCACTGATGCGGTCGCGCCTGTGGGAGGCTGACGATGAGAGTGAGCGAGTACCGTCCGCCGGTCAGTTCATCAAGGCGATCACGGATGACTTCGATGCGAACGCCTATGACACAGGCTACGCAGACTACGCAAAGAAAAGAATGTGGTGAGCCGTCAGTTCGAGTAGGAGATCTCCTCTCATACAGACGTAGTCTCACTGCTGATAAACCTCATTGCTTGCTCCGGAACCAACATGACGACTCCTTTGAAAGCGACAAACCTATTGAACGAGCTTCAACACGTTAAAGAGTATTGGTCGCCGCGCGTTGTCGGCGAGGTCAATAATCAATACATCAAGGTTGCCAAAGTGAAGGGCACGTTCACGTGGCACAAACACGATGACGAAGACGAGCTGTTTTACGTGCTAAAGGGTCAGTTGCTTATCGAGTACGAGGAAGATCGCGTGCTGCTGCAAGAAGGAGACATGCACGTCGTGCCAAAGGGGACGATGCATAATCCCGTCGCAGAAGACGAGTGCTGGATCGCCCTGATCGAAACGGTGACGACCAAGCACACGGGCGATGTGGTCACCGAACAGACCAGATCGATCGAGCAGCAGCTCGGCAAGGGCTAGTCACCGTGAGCTCCGCCGCCGGCTTG
>JAAUYH010105057.1_pt1 | contig 10467 bp, 9 predicted proteins | sample 7278061 | NCBI WGS metagenome assembly JAAUYH01 (sample SAMN14350203, study PRJNA611818) | marine sediment metagenome | isolation source: surface marine sediment (0.6m) | place: French Polynesia: Moorea | collected 2018-08 | reverse complement strand
GAATGTTAAGCCACATTACATCCGTTCACACCGGTTTATAAGTTAAGGGTGATAGACCCTTTAATTAAATGACGAAATATGTAGAATGGAATACGCTTTGACTCCATCCCCGTACAAGCCGAGTTTCTCTCACCATCTTCTTTTGAGTTCGGTGGGTTTGTGATAGACTGTACTCGCCTCCCTAAGCCTTCTGAGTCCAAAATATCAGATTCCTGTACTGATTCGCCATTCCAAAAGGCAGAAACTGATGCTTCTCAATGCCTTGTTATACGAATGGTGCTCATTGCACAGGTATTGACGGTCCGTGAAAGCATAAATCAGGCGAAGTGTCGCCTTGCTGAACATTGCACATTAGTTTCTACTGTTTGTAATAAAAACGTTTATGATCGTTAAAATTGATTTCCTGTATCCAAAGGGGATCTACCCCTGTAATGTACATGATTGTGCGTAACTGTAGAAATCCCGAAGGCCAAGCGGCCGCACTACACACCGCCACAATGGTGCAGAGTGCCGAGTTCTTCGATTGCAGAACCCCAAAAAATACTCATCTAAAGGTAAACGAACTCGTTTATTAACTCGATCTAGCTGTAGACACACAAATCTAAAGTCGAGCCTAAAGAAACGTAAGGAATAGATGAATCTGTCTCTGTTTCGTCGCCGTCGTCATCTAATTCACGTTCAGCACACTCTTCCGCTTCTATTTCAGCAATAATTTTCTCAATTATCTTGTCGATATGTCTTATTATAGAGTCTATAGCCTTTTCACCGCTTTCAATTTCTAGTTCCTTGAATTCATTCTTCAATCTAGATCCTACATCTTGTAAAGTAGTTGTTTTGGAATATTTTCTAACAATTGATGACTTCATTTTCGCCCAAACCAATTCAATTGGTTGTAAGTCACTATAGTGATATTAATTGAAGAGCACTTTGTGTCCTGCTTCTTTATCTAAGACACAAATTCGGGCTCTACATTTTCTTTTTGCCATTGACAAAGTAGTACTCTCGCTTCAGTAGCAGAAATTTCGGAGTCAAATTCTACACCTGCACTAGATATAGCTTGTAATAGTTCAACTTTCTTCAATGCACTTGCTTTAGGATTCTCTCGAGCCATGCATTTGTGATATCTTGCGTTATCAAGTATTATCAATGAAAGTTCATTCAGATTTGGTAGGAGTTGATTTTTGAACAAGTTCACATAATTATCTCGATTAAACACCTTATGGTAGTCACCAGTGTGCCCATCCTTAGAAGGTGGACTAAAAATCCAGACAGAGTTTAAAATTAATCCAGCCTTACTAGAAATTCCGTCGCCTCGAATAGCAGCTACAAAGCAATATCTTCTGCCTTTCTGAGCGCATTTTCCTTCATTATTCTCTGATGTTGGATGATACAAATCATATTTAGAGTTTCTGTGGTGCTAATGTACGTAGGATTCATCACTGTACACTTCTAGCAGTCTTTAGTGAGGAGGTTTCGATCGATTTTGCAATAAAGTACGAATGTATTTGTTTCTCCGAGCAATATGCTCTTGGCTCACGTTAGCCGGACCCGACCGTCTTCTTCTTAAAAATCCTTGACGTTTTAAATATCTTTGGATTGCTCTCTTCGCTGCTAAGTAATCTGTCTTCTCATACTTGTCATTCTCATCCATTTTATGACAATTATATCATTATTTATAGGAATTCAAGTACTTCTGTGACACAAACTCTCATTTCAGCAATTCTTTTCATCTGAATAAAGTCTCGCACTTTACAAAAAACTTCTTCATCTCGAGGTATCCGGGTTGGTTTTGATTCAGTATTTCCACCGAGAGACATACTTGGAATATCACGTAACTCATCGTCATGATGATTCTCCTTCCGAGTAACTTTAGTCCACAGTGTTACTAGTCGACCGACAGTATCTTTAGAAACACCACATAAATTAGCCGTGCGACTTCTTGCATTCACACGAATGTGTTCACCTCTCTCTCTCTCTCGCGTCCATATACAGTGAGAAAAATATTCGGAGTACAAAACGCCGTTCATCATCTCTCAGGCGACCTTTACGACGAAGACCGTCGATTTTTTTAATCTGAGCTCGTAGGGATTCATCGCTTGAAGTTGTACGATTGACGCGACCACGTCGAAACACCATTGTGGCAGTGAGTAATACGGCCGCTTGGCCCTCGGGATTTCTACAGTTACGCACAATCATGTACATTACAGGGATAGATCCCCTTTGGATGCAGTAAATCCATTCTAACGATCACAAATGTTTTTATTACGAACAGTAGAAACTAATATGCAATGTCCAACAAAGCAACCCTTTTGCTTGATTTATGGTGTCGCCGGCTGTGAATTGAAATACCCTGAGGATATTTGGAACACTGAGTAAATTTTAGGAGAGGATGAATTGAATCAAAATATTATACATATCATTATGCAAAGTGTTACTCAGTCTCACCAACCTTTTCGAAAACGGTTGTTGACTGGTAATGCTGTCATGATGTCGTCGTTTTTTCGCTAGTCCAGTTCATACAAACAGGCAGGTGACCAATTTTCAATTAGGACAAAAAACAAAGTTCAAGAAAAGTAGCGATCGATACAACTTGCCTTTACGGCTTCCTAGTGATGAATTTTAAGAAAGAAAAAGGTGATCACTAAGTGTTCACAGAGTTATCATGTTTATGAAAGTCTAAGATGCGAACTCTGAGGCGAGTTCACGTTGTGTTTCGCCACCGATACCTCGCTCTCTTCGTCGCTTCGCGAGTGCAGTGCTTTGATCATTGAATGGTTGTTGTTCCCCTTCCGCAATCGCTCTCGCAATGCTACCCTTATTTCCGGTAGTCTTCTTACCCTTCTCCTTCTTCAGTGCCTCTTCTCTCGCCGCCTTCTTCACTTTCATTTCTTCCAGTAATGAACCCAGATTCGCCGGCTTCTCAGTTAGAGCAAACGCGCGTGCTACATGGCCAAGATGTAGATTTCGGACGTGAAAGTAATGCTTCACATCTTTCGCATGGGTGGCATACGCACGACAATACGCGAGATATCCCGCGTAAGCCATCTCCTTGAGCGTACTGTCATTCGTCACAGTCTCCTCCAAAGCAGATTGCAATTCTGACGTAACCAATCGAGCTGCATAAGCGACACGTTCTGCAACATCTAGCTGTGTACCCGGTAGTAGAGCTGCAAGCGCTGTGTTATTAGAAATTTCTCGTATCGCCACACCGGCTTTCTCCAATTTTCCTTGATATGCTCTCTCGCTAGGCAAAAGGAACAAAAGCGCATCACCACGTTTTCCCATACGAGCAGTTCGTCCCGCACGATGGACGTACTCCAGTTCTTCACCTTGTCCTCCGGTGGGCGGGTCGTATTGCATGGAAAATTCCACGCCAGCCAAGTCAAGTCCACGAGCTGCAACATCAGTACATAACAAAACACCACGTCGGCAATTCCGAAATGAACGCAGTGACTGAACACGAGCAGCTTGGTCCATATTACCATGCAAACGATAAACAGGCACAGGAATTAATTTTTCTTCCTCCGAATCGCTTTTCGCAGTGGCTCGCATCCGCAGTTTCTCAGGCAGTTTCGTCTGCTGCAATATTTGATAATGAAAATCGACCGAGTCACATGTACTGAAAAACACCATAATCTTACACCCGGGCAAAGACTTCTTATCCGCACCAGTTTTCCGTGGCACACCCCTCATCGCGCGTAATCTCAGAAACGCTGCTAGCGTAACAAGTCGATGACGTTGTTCCACAACACAAAGGTGCTGCTTCAGTTGTGACGGCATTTTGAACTTATTATCATCACCCTTGTCCTCTTCGACTGATATTTGAATTGGTTCTTTCAGCGAAAATCGGGCCAATCGTTCCACATCCGAGCGCATAGTAGCAGACAACATAATATTCGACCTAATAGTCATTCCATGACGCGTGACCATATGCCGATTGAGATTATCAATAATTTCCTTGATGTCCGCTTCAAATCCCAAATCTAACAATCGATCTGCTTCGTCCAGTACGAGAAATTCACATCGCCCATATCGAAACGCGTTTGTGTTTCGAATATGGTCAAGCAATCGACCTGGGGTTGCGACAAGTACACTTACGCCTTTTCGAAGTCGAGCCTTCTCCTTGTTTTTCGGTTCTCCTCCACGCACTGAACCGACAACTATCCAATGCCATGGTTTCAACACTGTCGCTGCAACGCTTTCAACTTGTTCCGCCAATTCCCGAGTTGGCACAAGTACAATGGCGAATGAGCCTTCCTCTCGAGCAACTCGTTTTCGTCGATTCAGCAAGTAATGCGCGATTGGCAGCAGATACGCTAACGTCTTACCGGAACCTGTGGCACTTCGAACAAGCACATCACATGCCAGTGCATCGTTCGGAATGTTCAACATCGATTTGATAACACGTTCCTGAATGTTTGTCGGTTTTTCCATTTCCATCCGGAACTTCAGGTGTCGCGCAACCGATGCGTATAGTCCTACACTTTCGAAATCGCCGGGTCCAAAGCCCTGGTCACCTTCTGTTTCATCCTTCTTATCTGCAGCAGCCTCATTTTCTACTGTACCACCTATCTCTTTTTCTACCATCTCTTCAGAACCAGAGGCAGATTCCAGCTTCTTGAGATGTTTATCAGCAAGCTTACCGCCGACAATTTCCAGTGTTGCTCCAATTGCTTCTTCAGTTTCCGCCCCTTTTTCGCCCATAAGTTTGAAGTTCTGGCCGGCACCCAGAATGGGATTGGTACGTTGTCTTTTCGGAGGTTGCTTCGAATCATTTTTCGTTTTCGACTTCCCAGAACGCTTCCCATTCTCGTTCACTTCCGCAGTATCTGGTTTCTCTTGTTTTTCTTCATCTGCAATACCACTCGCGAACTCGTCGGTTATTTTGTTGACCTTCCCTTTGGGATTTAACCCATGCTTCTGCTCAATCTGCAGGCGAGTTTTCACCGCTTTCGTACGTCTCTTTTTCCAGTTTCCTTTAGAAGAGGCAGAAACCTTATTCGCGGAAAACGACGGCTTCGCACTCGGCGGCTTCTGCACGGACGAAATGTTCAGCTCCATCGGGTGCGCAGTAATGAGGTTCCGTCGTGGTTGCCAAAGTGCCGAACTTACCACCGTCGCCCGATGCGAACACGCGCACGTAAATCAGGAATTTCCGGCTCAACCTGAACGAAGAACAATGATTGGCAGATAAGCACTATATTTTAAACTAATTTTTGCTGGTATACTCTCCGTTGGCATTCCGGACCACCGTCACAAGTCGCCAAGCGAAGTTGTCACCTACCGCAGCCTACACCCATTTCAAAACTCTGCTAACCGACTAACTGCAATTCATCATGGCTGACGACGAAAACTATGGCGAGGGCGGGTACAATGACGAACCTGCGGACGCCGGAGGCGTTGACGCGATGGATGTCGAAGAGGACAACATTGACGGAGGAATGGCCGAAGTCATCGATACCGAGGATGGTACTCAACAACCGAAGCCGAAGAAGAAAGAGACTCGTATTACGACTATGTTCCTCACGAAGTACGAACGTGCGCGGCTGCTTGGGACGCGTGCGCTGCAGCTGAGTCTCGGTGCACCCCCCATGGTTGATGTTCATGGTGAGACCGACCCGCTGATGATTGCGAAACGCGAACTTCAGGAGAAGAAGATTCCCATCACTATTCGACGCCGTCTCCCCGACGGTTCCACCGAGGAGTGGGGACTTGAGGACCTCAAGGTATAAACGCCAGTCATGCGAGTTGCTCTAGCCTGAATAAACGTTGTATAGAATTTTTATATGTTCTTACTCCCCCGTGCTGCGAATTAGAGCTGAAAATTTTTAGGGTGCCAGCCCGTCAGGTGGCGCCCTCGGCGAATTGGTGTGTCTGTCCGAACATGCATCATCTTGCCTATGCCGATTCCAATTTCTCCTCCAGTACACGATGTTAGGCCTGTCACTAACGTTTCTTCTAGTGTTCATGGCGCTCCATAGGTTGGGAGACGGGTGCACGGAAAAGTACATCCCGCACGAAGTAATCGCATCGTCGAATGGAGAGAAAACTTATCGAGAAGGTGGTCCGCGGACCCTTGCAATCCAAACAGTACAAAGTGGTGGCTGCCGGACCAGTTTACGGAGCCCGACGGGTACGGACCAAGGTGCCTATACCGCGCTAACAACCGGAGGAGGTTGCTCGCCACCTGATGAAGGGAAATTGACGTCGTTCGTTGGAATTGTCATGCAAGCGAAGGGATGGACGTTGCGACCCAGTGAATGGATAATTCGCAACATTCGGAAACCGCAAGGGACAGTTGTGATATTCGGTATGCGCCGCAACCGCGTAATACGACCAACATTAACATTGTTCACTTCTAGCTCTCTGCAGGTTGGCGAGTACGAAGTGAATGGTGGGCCTTCAAGCGTACCCGGAGTATCACTCAGATGGAATGCTGCCAAATGTAGCAATGGTTCCTGGCGTTTATGTGCGGTTAGTGCATCTTTCTCGAAATTAGTAGATAGTGTTGTGGTGTTGTTCGCAGACGATAGTGGGGGTTCCGTGCAGGTTGGCGCGTTGTACTCGAAGTGTGGCTGTCGGTGTCGGCTAGTATACGAAGAAAAGAAGCATCTCGCACCGGTGAGAACTAAACATGGAACATGTTGGTGGGGTGCCAGCAGTATGCAATATCACAAGTGCACAGAACAAGGCATCGATTATTGTTCAGTTCAAGAAGGTGTTCGGTTTGTTGCAGATGATGTGTTTGGTGATGAGCGTACTAAGGTCCCATGTAGTGCCGAACCGTATGAATTTGCAGTATATGAGCAGCCTTTTGTGCCTCACTTGGTCTCGAGCATGTGGTCTCCCAGCATTTAGAAAGTAAACAAGTCGAACGTATTGTTCAGGGATTTCTTCGGTACTTGCATCGAACCAGTTTTGTTTCCCGCGCACCAACGTTCAACTGAACACAGATAGCTGCTATACCCCATTGAATCTGCGTAGCCGTACAGTATTGGGTTATTGTGTCGTTCAGGTTGTGTCGAATAACATGCATCGCCGAATGAGCCGCAGCACCACCAGAAATTCATTTCTTTTTCTGTTGAATGTGGGCCGACAGTTCCATTTCGTTTCGAACTCCAGTACAATGCCATTCGGTTTTGAAACATTCCGAAACAGCTCTGTCTGAATCTCACGGACCATCGACGGTGCAGAAATCCTTTGGTAGGAAAAATCATGACATGAACAAAGTTTTACCGTAGCAAAACACAAAACAAGAGCGATTCAAACTAAAACTAACCAAACAAACAGCAGAAAGAACAGAAACAAACAGCATAACATAGACAAAACAAGCTGATTGCAGTGCAGCTAGAATATGTGATCGCAACGAACCGCCATTAGTGGGCAGTCGTACATTGTTAGCGCGGCGAGATTAAGCTTCCGCCTGCGCCGGTTCCGCCGGGGTCTCAACCGGAGTCTCAGCTGGTTCAACTGGTGAGGTGGGAACAGCCTTCTCAATGAAGGAGCCCTCTCCAACTTCAGCAGCCTTCGGAGACGGGGTGGTTTCCATAGTCGAATTTGCTTTGACAAATTCATCAACTTCCTCTGGAGTCATCGCGCTAATCTTGATGTTGCAAATCGAGTCAATGCTATTATTGACGAAATCACGGGTAGCCTCTAGAGACGAATCAACCAGACTAAATGCCCGCAACTGACTGCTCCAATATGCCACATAGGTGGCCTTCAACCCCACTTGACGTTTGCCATAAACCTCCTTCATGCGGTCCACGGTGCGGTCAAGAATTTCATCGTAGGTCTTCTTTGCCTCCTCTAACTTTTCCATATTACGCGCAATCTTCGATTCATCGGGCTTTTTAGCCTTCTGCAAATCATCCACCTTCTTCGTATACATCGCCACTTCAGTACTGGCCGTGTTCAATGGTCGGTACTCCGAACCAATCTCTTGAATCTCCTGAAGATACTCCTGAACCAAGGCATCAACTTCCCAGTGCTTCGCAGTAGATCCATCCGTCTTGAGTGTGAACTCCTTCACGAGCGCATTACTGGCCTGAGCGCTCTGACGACCGAACTCACGAACATCATCCTTATCCGGGTAACGATTGGCAAATGTTTCTGCGAATTGCTTCTGACGGATACACACCTCCTTCCATGCCTGTTCCGACTCGATTAGCGCCTTGGACGAGGCCTTGAGATAGCTGCTCAAGTTCTCGAGACGTTGCTTGTAGTCATTAAACTCAGCATTCTCGGGTTTGCACTTGAGGGTAGCATGTGCAGTCGCCTTTTTGATCTTGTGCATCATCTTGAAGGTCTAAAGATGTGGAAACACAGAGAAAGTGGGTGGTAGAAGGCGTGTTTCAAGCCAATGGATACAAGGAAGATGGAGTCGGTTGAGGGTGGGGTTAATCGATGAACGTTTAAGGATTTTATAGCCCTTCCGATGATTGTCTGTCGCTCGGCTACTGGGCACTTCGTTTCTGAAATGGGACTCAACATGACCGACCTGACAACCAAACTTACGTGGCGAGGAACCCACAATCCAATGGTCTAATCAGCGTTACTCACTGAGAGCTTTCATAATTGCCAGGTAGCAGCTCACAGAAAAGCGGAACATTTCCCAAACGGGCACCGTTTTGATGAACAACCAAATCGGTGTATCACAGAAAAGATGTAACCCCAAAGCGATGAAATGAATAGATAATTGGCAATTTCTTCACCTCTCCCATTTAACACAGCTCAACTACGATTCTGGTTACGGCGCCCTCGGCCTCGGAACCCACCACGACGGCGTTTTCCACCGCGGCCCCCACCACCTTCGTGACGGCGTTTCTGTCCAGCAGCATCCATTTTCTCCCAAGCCGCTTTCCACCACTCTTCTTCCTCCTCTCCTTCTAATATCCACACCTTGGGAACAGATCCACCAATTTCCGCCTTATTCTCCGTAATTGCATCTACAATTTTCTTCGCATCTCCCTCGAGCCCAAACCGCACAACACCATCCGTATCACTATCTTTGAATCCCACCCAAGCCACATCCCCACCGAGTTCCTGAAATGCCTTCTTCACCTCGTGACGCCTTAGGTTTGGTCCTACACCCTCAAACTTGAGCACCATCCCTCGCTGCAGCTCGCGCTTAGGCTTAGTCTCTTCTTTCGGTTCTTCTTTCACATCTTCATCTTCATCTTTGTCTTCCGGCTTCACACCATTTTCTGTTTTCCCATTTTCAGTCTTACCCACCCCGTTTGATTCCTTGGCTTGCTTTTCCAACCACCGCTTTTTCATCCTTTCACGTCTTTCTCTGTTCTCCTTGGATTTCATTATGAAATAATCATCAGCAGTCATGACAATCAATTTCTTTTCAACACCAAGAACGGTGATAGAATACTCCTCCGCTGCGGCACGCTCCGCCATTTCCGCAGTGGCGAATTCAATGAAAATGCTGCCCTTGAAGTGACGAGACTCATCGGGGTCCTTCCAGCGTCGCCAGCGAACGCTGGACACGTCGCCGCTCGGGGAGAATAAATCCTTCATATCCTGAACCGAAGGCTCGACCGTACCAGCGCCCCATCCTTTCGCGTAAATCGTTCGCGCTTTCCACTCGTTTTTCTCGGGTAACGGATGCTTGCGCTTCAATCGCTGCTTACTGTCATCGAGGACGACAACATCCGACGAGGACACGGCCTTGGAGATGGATTCAACGGTAGCACCGAGCTTTTTCAAGTTGTTGAACGTGAGCAGCACCTCAATGTCGCAGAACCCGTCCTCGTCCTGCTCGCACTTCCCTCGCAAAAATTTGTCACGCGGAAAATTCGCATCGCTAAAGTAATACTCGACTTGTTCTCGCACTGCCTTCTCAGAGCTCATCGTGGTGGGGATATCACAACCTCGCTACTGCGCGTAGTGCAGTAGAAGCATTTGAGCGGGCAGTATATGAGAGTGGCACATTTCATTGAAAAAATGCGTTGGCCCAGGTGTTGATGCTCACCTTGAATATCAATTATTTTTCACGCCCTCATTCTAGATCCCCATTCGCTCAATCTCGTCCAACTAAATTCCGCTCCCTCTCTCGTTTTGATGCAATGCAACTGTCTTAATCGCCGGGCAACAGCTCTTTTCAACCGTTTTAACTTACCTTCTCCAATCTCGCTTTCTGGGCAAGAAATCAACTCACTTGAACAAACGCGAAACATTGAAATCGGTGAGTTGATGAATTAAAAGGCAAAGAATATATTTTCAACTCGCATATCTTTAGCACATCAAAACGAATTGGGATTGACTTCAATTTCTAACTGTGACGAATTTCACCCATGTTTCATTTTCTAATCAATACTAATCAGTAGTTAGTTGAATCTCTGCTCAATTGCATGATCTGAGCCTCATCGAACATTGTTGATAGACACTTCTTTATTTCGTCTCAAACACAGAAATACTAATATTATTCCCATGCTCGATGAAGCAAATTAAACTAAT
>JAAUYH010101734.1_pt1 | contig 10467 bp, 9 predicted proteins | sample 7278061 | NCBI WGS metagenome assembly JAAUYH01 (sample SAMN14350203, study PRJNA611818) | marine sediment metagenome | isolation source: surface marine sediment (0.6m) | place: French Polynesia: Moorea | collected 2018-08 | reverse complement strand
AGGTAAAATATCTTCTATATACTCATCCCAATTTGCCTCTAAAGTAGAATCATAGCCATCTTGTCTCAATACAGAAAGGCTATCTTTTCCATCTTCAGGATTTTTATTCCAGGTGCGTCTGATAGTGAAAGTTTGCCAATGATTTTCATAAATTTGCTCAAATGATAATTCAATTTTGGTATTTTCAGTAAGTGGTGTTTGGTTGTTTACACACTGATTAAGAAAATCTTTGTAACTTAAATTTCCTCGGTTGGAACATTTAGCTCGATTGCCATATAATGCTAAACGAATTGCATCCATTAAGGTAGTTTTTCCCCCTCCATTCATGCCCCCAAAAAGGATAATGGGGTGAATATCGCCGTTGTTTTCTGGACGGAGATTTATTATATTTTTGCCTAAGTACGCTCCAAAGTTTTCTAATACTAATTCTGTGAATATCATTTGTTTATCAAATAAAATCAAACTTAGCTCAACCTACCATTATTTATAGTCTGCGTAGGCAGACTTGGTTTGTCTAGCAACAGATTTTAATCTGTGAGTATTGTCTATTATCATTGAGCGAATAGAATTCACTGCTATAAAGACAAAATCAAATTTTATTTCATCATTGGGCGAATAGAATTCACTGCTATACAAGCAAAATCCGCCTACGCGGATTATTTATTATTCAATTCCCATTGAGTAATTATGTTTTTTTGTGCATGATGTTGTTTTTGATTTCTAATATAGTTGGAAACTCGATCTATTTCTTCATGACTTACTGTAAAAGCACCATAACTACCCTGCCATTTAAAGAATTTATCTGGTTGAATTTCATGGGTGATAAAATGGGAGGAACTACCTTTAACTTGTTTAATTAAATAAGATATGTCTATAGTGGGCGGAAAGCCTGTCAATAAATGTATGTGATCCTCAATTCCTCCAATAGCTATTACTGTACATTTTAATTTTTGACATTCATTAATAATAGCAGCATAAAGCTTTTGTTCAATTTCTTGAATAATTAAAGGTAATCTATCCCATGTCGCCCAAACAAAATGCACATATAGTTGAGTATAATTACTTCTCATAATATAATTTTTGGCTTAGATATTAACCCGCGTAGGCGGGTTTTGTTTTTATAGACGCGATTTACAATCGCCTAGTATTATAGATTAGATTAATTTCAGATTGGGCGAATATAATTCGCTACTACACATACCAAGTATGCCTACGCAGACCATTATTAATTTAACCGCCAAACTTAACACTTCCCCAGGTTTCTTGTTTAGCTGATTCCTCTTTGTTGTTGTTTAAAGCTGCAATACTTTCTTTGACTCTGGCTACATCTTTGTTATTAGCAGCATTTTGTAAATCTCTTTTTTGATGAGCATTAGCAATAGCTTCTTCTTTACTACGAGAGCTAGTTTCAAAACATTTTTCTAAACCTTGATATATACCACGACGATGGGATTTAATCTGATATTGTCTCTCTGTATCTAACAATTTAGTCATTAATTCAAAATACATCTCATCTTCACCACAAATCTCTTTTAAGGTTTCCCATTCATCATTACCAATGATTTTATTTTCATCAGCAATAGCACGAGGATCATTAAAAGTTTCTCCTGTGATTTCCTCATAGATGCGAGGCAAACTATCATCAAATTCGTGTTTCTCTTCTAGCCAAATACGACGTATTTCGCTTAACTCTTCTGTAGTAATAAGGGTGATGTCTTTAAATTCTTCTGGTGCAGTTTCTCTAACTTGGACTTGTGCTTCTAAAACCTTTCTTAACCAATGTTCTCGCCATTCTTTAGTATAAGGCCCTGGTATGGGTTCGATAGATTTCTTCCCTTTATTTTTGCGTTCAAACAGTTGCACATTGCCGTGAAGTCTGCGGAAGTCTCTTCTATCATCATCTCGTTTAACATCTAATTCATTACGAATATCTAATAAAGGTTGTAACCATTCTTTCTCTTCATCATTTTGAATCATCGCCTCCATAGATTTATCTTTATTTACTAAAGTGCAGACCCAACAACCGAAACGAGAATCTCCACAACTGGGGGTTGATGTATCTACAACTAGAGGACATTCATTATCAGCAGTTGCACCACGATACATAATAAATAAATCTTTATTGTTATGTCCCCAAGCATTTTCATATTGCATCAAATAAAGCCAAACTTCATCATCTTGCCATTCTTGAATAGGACTATAGATTAACGCTTCAGGTAAAGTGTCACTGTATCGCAAAGAGTTTGATAAGTTGGAATTAGATTTAAGTAAATCATTAACTTTAGATGCTTCATATTTCGCCATAGTAGCAGCACGCTTGGTACTTTCAGCTTTGCGAGTACCTAAAATAAGAAGCACTTTGCCACTAACTCGAATTACATTACGGATGAAGTCATTTGTAGGACGAATTTTTAACCTTTCGGTACACCAACGGAAACCCTGACGTGGAGAGGGATAACCTTTACCAATTAGATTTGTCCAGAACATATATTTTAATTCTGGTGTTAGCAAATGAGGTTCTATGGGAATATTTTGCTTTTTAGCAGCAAGTCTCATTTTATCTAAAGAATGATTTACCCAAGATGCAACGATGGGATTTTCTACGAGAGTGTCTGTAGTGATAACGTAAATCTTTTTAGTTCTCTTTTCTTGTGGTAAGCTTGCGATCGCATTCCAAACAAGCTGCAATACGGTGGTAGAATCTTTCCCTCCTGAATATCCCACCACCCAAGGCACATCATCAAGACAATACAATTCTTGAATTTCTTGAATTAACTGATTTATATGGGTAATCAAATCGGAGACATTGCGAGAGGCTGACAAAGTATTTTGTGCCTGTATCATGTGATCAAATTAGTGTTTCTATCTAAGATTATTGAACAACTAGATTTGACCATAGCAGGAAAATGGTTGATTTGTTTTAATAAACTATGCAAATTTAATAATTTCTAGAACATTGATGTAGTAGCTTTATTGACCCATCTTTTAGATAAGATTTGCCCTTAGAACACCTATCAGACATATCTTGGATAAGCACTCTACACAAACCAACAATGAAACTACAAGCATTAATAAACATATCAATTGGTTCACTTGGCTTAATTACTAGATTGATATTCATTGGGTCATCTAACCACATCAAGCAATTACTGTATATATTTTCAATACTTTGTTGTCTTTTTCGATGATATGGAAACCAAGTATCAAATTCATGTCTATAATTCACCTGATTGCGTACGGAAGAAAGCCAGTTGCCACCATTGCGACCTTGATAACACAAAATTCCGCATAACTCATTTAATTTTATAGATACTTGTTGGCTCTGACTGGCAATTCTTCCAGAAGATAAGATTTTATTACTGATATCCTGAATTGTCATGTAAAAAATTTTCCAAAAACTTTCGTGAGTGCCACCTTTAGATTTGATATCATCAAAAAGTAATTGTTGCTTACCTTGATTATAGATACAACGGTAGTAGCTAGAAGATATATTTAAACCATTATTATTATTGAATAAAGTAGCAATTTCATAAATTTTTCCTGCTTGTTGTTTATCTAATTGAGAACAACCAATTCCTAACATTCTCGTAATTGCATGAGCAGCAAAAAAGGCAGCATAGTAAGACTTTATAATTAACCAAGCTGTAGATTTAGGTAATTTGTGACTTTTTTCAATAAAATACATCGTCTCAAATGCTGCTGATGCCATACGATTACAATCAAAAGCAAAAGCAGATAACATATTGTTTATGTAATCATTCCTAGCTAAATCTAATATGAATTTTTTTTGAGATATAGGTAAATATATATAGTATTCTTGTTTTAAAAGCCATTTGACAAAACTACATTTCTGTGAGCCTACAATTTGATTTAATCCAGGCATCCAAAAAGGTCTAATTTCACTCTCTACAACTGACATATTACTTTAAATCATAAGTACTATCTAAAAAAGATAAAGTATAACTATAAGGTAAAGTTATTAAGTTCTTTTTCTAGCTTCTCATATAAATTTTTAATGTTTCTTGCATGGGTAAACCAAGATGCCTTTGCTTTGATAAATATAGGACTTAATATCTCCAAGAAATTATCTACAGAATAGTTAGAGCCATATCTATTTTTAACCCGTTGTACTACATCTTTAAATAATTGTATTGCAACTCTAAATACAGTAGGTTTAGTAATAGTTTTTTCTACAGTTAATTTACTGAGACAAGCTATAAAAGCATCAAGATAAGCTCTAAGTATTTCATATATTTCTTGTGTTTCTTTTCCTTGGAAAATATTTAATAAAGGTTTTAATGCTGCATTAAAAGTTACTCTAGTCAATTTAGTTGTTGATTCTTTAGCGGGACTCATTAACCCTAACAATGGACTATCAGTTTGCTCATTAAATAGATCGAATATTTCCATTATAATATGTTCTGAATCTGTTTCATATTCTGCTATTCTTTTTATATCTAGTAATAACTCATTAGGAACTGGTCTTTGCTTAGTTAGGTTACAAGATAGTGCAAAAATCTAAAACTACTTGCATCGCACAAATCATAATCCCCTTACTACTCACAATAAGTTGTAGCCAACCAAAAGCCAATAAAACAGAAATCACTATTTCCGCAGCAGCTAGTCTCAAAAATGTGATGGAAGAAACCAAACTTCTCTATCAACAACAATCTCGTCAAACTAATATTATTTATAACTTTGCTGCATCAGGAACATTACAAAGACAAATTGAACAAGGTGCAGAGATAGATATCTTTATTGCTGCTTCTCCAGCAAACATGGATGCACTAGAGAAACAGAATTTATTAGTAGCAAATTCTCGTCAAGACTTACTCAAGAATCAGATGGTATTAATCGTACCAAAAGAACAGAACTCAACAGAAATTACTAACTTCACAGACTTAACTAAGCCAGAGTTTAACATAATTGCCCTAGGGCAATCTAAAAGTGTTCCTGCTGGTAAATATGCTCAAGAAATATTAGCTTTTTTCAAGATTGCCGATCAAGTTAATTCCAAAGCGGTTTATGGTAAAAATGTTCGTCAAGTGCTGAATTATGTTGCAACAGGTAATGCAGATGCTGGTATAGTTTATCGTACAGATGCCCAAGTTGAGAACAAAGTTACAGTAATTGCGATCGCACCAGAAAATAGTCATTCTCCAGTAATCTATCCCATTGCAGTAATTAAAGACAGCAATAATATTGATGCAGCTAAAACCTTCATCTCATTCTTAACTACTCCCCAAGCACAGAAAATATTTACAGAATATGGTTTCATTACAGTAAATAGCGAAAGTAAATCTTAAACTGAAATCCCTAACTTGCTACTTGCTACTTAATTTAACCCCAGTTTGGATATCACTCAAAACAGCGACAGTTGCTACTGTCATAACTTTCTTCCTAGGAATTATTACCGCACGATGGATGATGGAATATCGTGGGAAAGCTAAAGGATTAATTGAAAGTATTTTAACTGCACCTTTGGTACTTCCTCCTACGGTTGTAGGATTTCTGCTTTTGTTTATTTTGGGTAAAAATGGTTTTTTAGGGCAAATACTGGCATTTTTCGGGATTAGAGTGATTTTTTCTTGGTATGCTACTGTGATCGCTGCAACAGTGGTAGCTTTTCCCCTAATGTATAAAACTGCTTTGGGTGCATTTAAACAGATAGATCCCAATCTTATCTCCTGTGCCAAAACCCTCGGAGCTTCAGAATGGACTATTTTCTGGCGTATTATTGTTCCTTTAGCTAAACCAGGGTTAATTGCTGGAATTTTACTTACTTTTGCTCGTTCTTTAGGGGAATTTGGCGCAACTTTAATGGTTGCAGGGAGTATTCCAGGGAAAACGGAAACTATCCCCATCGCAATTTATTTTGCAGCCGAAAGTGGTGCAATGGATCAAGCTTTGTGGTTGGTGTTGATCATGTTAGCTATTTCTCTGGGGGTAATTACGGGGGTAAATTATTGGTTGGAAAAGAAGCAAGATGGATTTTTATCTCACGCAGAGGCGCAAAGACTTAGAGAGATTAAGAGATTATTTTTTGATTGCTACAGTAAGTTTTATGTTTCTAGTAAGTCTTGTGAATATCCGCAGCAACATAAGGAAATTAAGTTAGTTGTCGAGATTCAAAAAACACTTTTCGATTTTGTTTTAGATGTCTCTTTCACTTGCAATTCCATTCCACTAGGTATCTTGGGTGCTTCTGGTGCTGGGAAAAGTACTATTCTACGCTGTATTGCAGGTTTACAAACTCCCGATCGCGGAAAAATTATTCTCAATGATAAAGTTCTCTTTGATTCAGAAAAGGGTATTAATTTATCACCTCGCGATCGCAATTGTGGTTTTTTGTTTCAAAACTATGCTTTATTCCCTCACCTGACAGTAGGGGAAAATATCGCTTTTGGGATGAAGTCAACCCAATCTTATTGGGAAATTAAACAACAAGTTGAGCAACATCTAGTAGCATTAGAATTACGGGGAATGAGCGATCGCTATCCTGGGGAACTTTCGGGGGGAGAACAGCAAAGAGTAGCTCTAGCTAGAGCTAGGGCTAGTAATCCAGATATATTACTCTTAGATGAACCTTTTTCTGCTTTAGATACTTATTTACGAGATAAACAAGAAAAATTACTTCGTAAGAGTCTTAAGCACTATCAAGGAGTTACTATTTTTATTACTCACAATTTAGAAGAAGCTTATCGGGTATGTCCCAACTTGCTAATTATAGACCATGGTATGGAAATAGCCTATGGCGCCAAACAAGATATCTTTGAACATTCCCGTAATTTCCGAGTCGCACAGTTAACAGGGTGTAAAAACTTTTCCCGTGGTATTGCTATTAAACATAACAAGGTTAAGGCGATCGATTGGAATTGTATCCTAGAAGTAGTTGAACCCATCCCGAAATCTTTTACCTATGTTGGAATTCGCGCCCATCAACTCCTATTTCCCGAAAACAATTCTCAACCCAATACCTTTCCCTGTTGGTTAGCTGCTGTCAGCGAAACCCAACACCGCATGACTTTGTATTTAAAATTAAATCAACCTCCTAATCATTCAGAAGATTATCATCTTCAAGCAGAAGTCTTTAAAGATAAATGGAACAATATTAAAGATCATCCCTTTCCCTGGAAGATTCAACTTAGTCCCTTACGAATTATGCTTCTTACCGAATAAATCAAGAGCAGAATAACGTTGATTACTCTTGAATTCTAACTCGTTGAGTAATCATGGTAATACCATCTCCCCGCACTAAAATAGCGGATAACCATTGATTATCAGGAAGCAAAGAAGCTGTAGTCGTTTTAAAGATTCCTCCTGAGCTGAGTTGTTCTAATTTTAAAGTAGTGGGGTTTAAATAGCGATCGCTAGCTGTCCTTTCTTCTATTGCAGTACCTAATAAGACTTCATTTCCGAGGGGTTCTAAAACAATAACATCAAAGTTATACTGTTTTCCTATCTTTACTGTTTCAGGTGCAATTACTTCTACTGTAGGAGGGTTTTTACCAGAAGTTAGTCGAGTTTGTTCCGACAATATTTCTTGACGAATTAGCTTACCGTTTAAAAAGTGCTGAGAGGAGCTTACTACCGACTCAAGACGGATAACTCTTCCTTTGGTGGGTTGTGTACCTCTAATTCGAGTTACGGTTTTGGCTACCAATTCATCTCCCTCTTGCTCCCACGATTCAATTGTTGTATTGTACTTGAGTCGAGGATAGCTTTTCCAGATTTTGGTTAGGGCAGCACCTAAAGATTCTTTGGTTAAACCATCGTTGTTGGCAAATTCAGGACTGTAATATTCCATTAATCCTGATAAGTCTTTTTGATTAGCAGCAGTTTCAATCTCCATGATGATAGTTTTTAACTCTTGGGGAAGAGTCTCAGGAGTTTCTGCTGTTGCGCCTGTAGCCAAACCCAAAACCAGAGCCAGGGAGCAACTTAAAGATTTGAGCGAAATAAAATTTTTGATAGGGGAAATCAGTTTAAATATCGGCATTTTTACTAATAATTGGACTTTAAAGATTGTAAGTAAGTTTTAGCTGACCATAGATTTAACTAAACTTTATCTAATCATTAACATAGTGTACTAATTATTTACAGAATTTTTACTATTGCTTATTCAAAAACAGTCAAAATAAAATAAGGAAGAAAGATTTGGTTAGTCTAATTGTATTTTTAGATAAAAAACTCTAACTCCGCAAAAACTTGTCATCAAATCAGAATATTTACTGAGAGACAGGACTTATTAATTTAATATTAATTTAAGACGGAGCGTGTTTTATTGATTTTGAACCAATTTCTTCCAATCCAATTCTGTTCTGTTGCTCCTCACACAACCCTAAAGATCAATGAAAGCCATTGTAGCAAATTTGCTATTAGGCAGTATGTTGTACTGTCTGTCGTCCAATTTTTCGGTTTCGGCAAATCCTTCGATTGAGGAAGAAAGCCAACCGAGCCAAACCTTATCAGCAAAAGCCTTAAGATACGACAATCTAATGTTCTTGACTCCTAGTATCGATCTAGAAGTTCAAGATTTAATCTATTCTATTACACCTAAAGATAAGGACTATCTGAAACAGATTATCGAGTTGGATGATTGGTATCTTAACAGAGATATTAGTGGGATCAATTTAGTCAGAGATCAATTTTTACCTCAAGGCAAAAAATCCCAGATTCATCATGGAGAAACAGGAGATTTTGTTCTGGGGGTTCATAAGACTTTTTGGGACAGTGACAATAAACAGAAATATTGGGGATTAACGACTATTCAGCAATGGGGAGATCGCAAAGCGGAAGGATTAAAACTCAACCAACTGAATTATAAAAACTCTGCGCCCATTGTCCCTGAGGGTACTGCAACTTTAACTGTTTCTGGTGGCGGTACAAGCAACTTATTACCCAAAAATGATATATTAGGCGATTTTGAGGATTTTCGTGGTGGTGTAGCTTATCACCATGGTTTAGCTGACAATTTCACTTTGGGATTAGGTTTTGTCTATGAGGATTTTGTCTCAGGTTTTAGCCAACTGACTTATCAACCAAGTAATTTTCCTCTCCGCACTACTATTTCCCTTCTAACAGCAGAAGAGGGAGTCGATATCTATTCCCATCTTCAGTTCAAACCTTCCCAAGACTTTATTGTAAATTTTTACAGTAATTCTGAAGAACAAAAGTTTGACCTCAATTGGGGTGTTGCTTCCGGGGTTACTCTCACTGCGGAAGGAAATAGTCAACAAGAAACTTTGAAAACAGGGGCAAAAATAGTCTTTAAGAATGAATTTATCTCTTTTTTGGCAAAAGCTGAACTAGACAACAATAATGATTTACAATGGCAAATTACTTCTCGGGTTGGTCATTTGCAGCTAATTCATGCTACTAATTCTCTTAAAAGTAAGTCGGAAATTAAGTACGATTTAGGAGATTATTCGGACAATTTCCAATGTGCGATTTTTTTCAAGCACCAAACTCAGGAATTGAAACAGAAAGAAGCACAATTAGCGATTTGGGGCTTGAATTTTAATTCGGGAAAAAAAGTTGCTGGCAACCGCTATAGTTGGCAATTTGAACTAGGTTACGGTGTGGGTTCTCAAGGTCAAGGTGTGATCGCATCAGCTAAGACGGCAATCAATCCAAAACTATTTCTTAAGTTGACCTACGAAGATATAGCTCTAAAGTCTGATGATACCAAGATTAAATTAGAGTTGACTTCTAAATAGCATTAGGCAAATGTTAAGAATTGTTGTAGGATAGGTCACAAAGAAATAACTTTTATCACAACAACACAAAAGAGGTTTAACATTATGCCATATACAAGAGAAGAAGGTGGAAGACTCAACAATTTTGCTAATGAGCCTAAAATGTACACAGCGGAGCCTCCCAGTGATAGTGAAAAACGCAACTATTTAATCTTGGGCGTTTTAGGCACTTTGTTAGTTGGCGGTGTGCTTACTGTAGCATTTTATGCTTCTAGTGCTGGTTAAGTTATCAATAATTAAGGATTAGTAATCTAAATCAAAAGCCTGCACTGCACTTTTCGGTACAGGTTCTTTTTTTTACTATGGCATAGCCCTTTGAGTTAGGGAAAAATGATGGTCTCACCACCGTGTTGGTGTGTTATTTAACGATAAAGTACTCTGGCAGGAAGGTTGATGATGGGAGTCGGATAAATATTAGTAGCTCTTGCTGGCTTATCTTCGCAGATTGATTCTCCAGTGCTGAGTACTTCACACTCTCTTGTATCTCCATTAGACCAACCGCAAGTTACCTTTCCAGTAGTATAGTCGGCTAATGTGGAAGTCGCGCCATCCTTTCTACACTCTTTTTCTAAACTCCCCACAGCAGAATCTCTAGCTGTAGTTCTTTTTTCTGCATAAGCAGGCAGAGAAACTAAGCTGAACAAAGTTAAGGCAAGTAATGAAGCATTAAGTAAATAGCGTTTATTATTAGCCATGTTCATTTCTCCTT
>JAAUYH010098560.1_pt1 | contig 10467 bp, 5 predicted proteins | sample 7278061 | NCBI WGS metagenome assembly JAAUYH01 (sample SAMN14350203, study PRJNA611818) | marine sediment metagenome | isolation source: surface marine sediment (0.6m) | place: French Polynesia: Moorea | collected 2018-08 | reverse complement strand
GGTCTGCCTTTCTATATGGCACATTGCATCCTCGCTTTTGTACTACAGCACATAAATTAGACGGAATTTGAGAGAGAACGGATTCAATCCTAAAAACTCACGGAGGTGATGCATGTGCAAGACAAGCAGTCCGGCAATTAGTATACTGATACTGAACACAGGGGTACGCGAGGGATTCCACGAGTACGATTACTCGAATACAGGACAAAAATTGGGTATAACATCTGAAAAATAATGCTTTTCATTTGCATTTCCGCAATGTAACACCGGGTACTCACTCAATACGAATTGCGGGACTTGCATTGCATGACTGGCATTGCATGAACTAGAATCAAGTTGTACTGTACAGTACAACAAATTTGTAGTGGATTACAGACCTGCAGTACAGTACAATACAGGACAATATGAATACGGAAAACAGAGCAGGACGATGAAGCGACGGATCCAACACCATGTTACAAGTGTTGGGTGTTACGATAGCAAATGACAGTGGCAACCGCAGATGTGGGGTGGAGCGGGGAAGCGGAAGCAAGGTCAACTCTTTATTGACGTAAAAGAGCCGACAGTTTGACGTGGAGATGAATTGAGCGCTGTGGGCGAGGGAATGCCCGACGATGGCGGCATGCCCAAAAGTGTACGCAGTGCGCGGCGGACGCAGTGGTGCGCACACGTGAGGTAATGCCCGGACCTCATCGGCGCGCGCGCCGGCAGGCACTGCTGTCAGGCGGCGGCCGCGCACAGGGGCACGATTGTTGGCGCCGGCACAGCATTGTCACGTGCGTACGCAGCACTGGGATGCGTACGTCTGTAAACGCCGCTCTATGCACCGTCGTGCCATGCCAACGCGACCCCCTACCGTCGCGCCGCGCACGCACCGAGCTAGGTGTCGATTGCATCTGAAGCCGTGCTTCCCACCACGCCCGCACCGCTTTCGAATGCGTCCGCCCCGCGCACTCGGGCACCCCGCTTTTCTCGCTGGTTCACCCTCGGGTTGAACAAAACCATTTATTCCAACGCCGCATCTGATCTACGGCGTCCACAGCACCCCCTCTTCATCCGCGCGCACCATGGCGGCGATTTACGGAACTGCCCTTTTTGCGACGTTCTCCTTCCTATTCTTGGTTCGCCTCGTCGCTTCCCACGGCTTGTTGTACAACCCGCCTCAGCGAGGCGTGACTAATGGCAACCAGTACTGCCCGGTGCCGAGATTCGACAAACAGGCAACCATTGACTACTCTGCGCACTTCCCCGCTGGGTCCAAGTCGCAGGCGCTGGGAGCTGGCCTGCATTCCCAGATGAAGGCAGCGGGGCGCCGGGGGTGGACTTTGTATGAGCCTCTGAAAAGGAACTTTCGATTTCGTGCCGGTGTCTGCGGGGACTTGTTGTGGGGACGCGAGCATTTACGCGGAGGTAAGTACTACAACGGCGGGAAGATATTCAAAACCTACCGTCAAGGCCAAGTCGTTTCGTTCGATGTGGCCGTCACTACTCACCACAATGGCTTCTTCGTGTTCTACATGTGCGACGTGGGGAAGTGCGGTGGCGAAATCGGAGCGAAGTGTTTCAGGCGAGGTCACTGTCATTTACTGCGCCGCGCATGGGACCGTCGCTGTGAATCGCGTCGGGATAGGGGCTGTGCGCCGATAGACCCGAAGTATCCGTGGCGTTGGTACCTGCCATGCCCCAGCGGCAAGACCGATTTGTACGGCGGTGGGAAGATGCTGTATCAGCTGCCGAAAAACCTGCATTGCGAACACTGTGTGCTGCAATGGTATTGGGCGAGTGCAAACACGTGCAACCCACCGGGATTGGTCAAATACTTCAAAGGCAACCGTGCACCGAACTGGGGCAAATGCAAGGGGCAGGGTGACGCAGTAGGCGGGTGGAGGCGATGGGAAACGCCGTGTGGCGGCAGGAGGTTCACGGAGGAGTATTATCAGTGTGCGGACGTGAAGATTCTACCGACATGGCAAAAGCCGCGGAAGCCAAAGAAGGCGCCCAAGACAAAGGCGCCCAAGAAGCAGCCGAAGCGAACGAAACCGAAGACGCCGAAGAAGAGCCCGAGACAGAAGCATCCGGTGTGGTGGGGCAGGAATCGTGGGCCGCTCGTGAGGATAGTGTTGCTCGGAGATGGCAAACCTATTTACAACATGTACCACGGCTCTACGTATGTGATTAATGTGAAACGGTACAAGCGCATCACATTTCAAGCGGCGGCGTTCCGTAAGGTGCGGGGCGGCGTTGGGTTCTATTTTAATGGCCGGCGATGGTGGACAGAACGCAGCTGGCCCTACGTGTTCGGGGGCCGTACAGGTGTCTGGCATCGGCCATGGTACAATCGGCAATTCGAACTCGCGGCAGTGGCGGAACTCAATTGGCTTGTCGTCAAGCTTACTCTGACGAACTGAACGAGGGCGCGCGTACTGTACAAACTGAACTGATGTAGATATCCATGGAAATATGCTATGTTATTGCTGCTGTTGCTTCTAACTTAGGCCGTCTACTTCGTGTCAGCTGTGCGAGCAGCGGTTGTAAACAACTTCTTTGCTTACGCCCACACTGCCTCCGCCGCCGACTCGTCCGGCGACGATTGTCCGTCTGTGGAAGTGGCCAACACTTTTCCTACTGCATGCAATGTGGAAACGACACTGTCGGCGGTATGCACAGTGTACAACCTGCAAATGTCGAAGCGAGCGTCTTGCTTGGGGGCTTGTCGTCTATCTATATATTTCCGATTTTGGCCGAGCAAGCATAGGGCCTCATCTACGATCCACTACGGCATGGCCATTCGCCATTAGCCCTCCGTGAATCTCTCGTACAGGATATAGGTACACGGCAAGCGTTACTCTACTTTATCTCATCGCCTCGCATTGCTGCATAAACCATTTAGGTATAATTTAGTTGAATGTAAGTGACATAGAGTAAAATGGGTCTTGAATGAACGAGCCCGGTAACTTTACCTCCAATACTGTAGTTTTGTACGTTAAGAAGACCCTACTCCAATGTGTCATCTTCCACGGAAACTCATCTTCCCGGGCAAATCGTCACAGATTCGAATTAGAAAATTATTCATCGAACTAGTAGAGGTGGTGGAAGGATATGGATCAAATTCAATGGCTCAGTACTATGGAAACACAGGAACAAAATCAAAATTTTATGAGCAATGTCAAGGCATTTAACATTCACATGGCCAAGTAAATCTACTTTTCAAAACGTGAAGGCCTCCTAGGATGCCTTTTACAATTTCAGAACGGTTGTTCATTAGGCTTGTCTTTGAGCGAAAGCCAATATGGTGTCAGGGCTCACTGTAGCTCAGCTGATTGTTTTTCATCGTTTAAAATAGTATTGTAATGTGACGATATTTGTCGTCATTTGGATAAATATGAGACGCCTAGGACGACAAGCAGATGATGTAGAGCACTGAAAACATTTTCAGGTATGATTCTTAAGAGACGACAGACAAAGGCCAATTCGTTCAGTTTTTTTATCCCAGGCTGTAGATGCGCAAGTCGAGACGAGGAGTACTGCTTCTGTGGTTGACAGATCAGTTCACTGCTAAACTCAACTGTGTGACATCGCCTTACCAAGCTTCTCTATCAGAAGTATCCACTGAAGAAACTAACTCTCCCTCAATAGATTTTCACCATAATAGCAGAATTCAACAATAATGATGTATAGAATTACTCATTACAATGTTCAAAACTATTCGGGCCGTATCCCGATATCCAGTGTGCGGATGATAGCTTGAATTTAGAAACTGGAGCCGCAATTGTGGCTTTAAAATACAGATATAAAAGAATATTACCTCTGTCTTCTCGACGAGTTGTACTCGTCAAAACTTACGGTTAATAATTAGCCGGTAATGGCCAATTTTACTGATCAAAAAGAGAATAACGGCAGCATTCATTTTCACAACGATCGTAGTAATAAATATATTTTATGTTCCTAATTTCCGAAAGTCTTCACAGTTTTAAAATTCTTTGAAAACAAGAAACACAAAAATGAAATTTAATGGTAATTGTTATGGTTTCGCATTTGAATAGTCGGAAGAAATAAATTTATAATTCGAGCATTCTTCTTAGTTGGTTGACACTGTAAGTTTCGCACAAAAAACAGATCGATCTGCTCTGCACAGCAGACTTATGGAGTCAATTGAAGAGCTTTGGAACTTCTATTTGTAATAGAGAGTACTCGTCCGGAGTTCAAGTAATTTTTCAATTAGGCTAACAGATGCTGGTGGATAAGATCATCACGAAAATTACTATTTCTGTTTTGCACCTTTTCGTCTTTTTTTCTACGTGCTTCGCGAATACTGAAGATCGACATAAACAGCTTTCACCACTCTAACTTCGGCGTGATGATAATAGTTTCAAAGAACCTTTCCGATGATTCAAAATGAAACTACTTCATAGATGATTTTATAAATTACAAGAAAATGTTTAAATTGTTCTAATATTTATACAGCTTGTGTTGTGGAATTGTATCAAGAATTTGCACGCACAAATTGTGTCTACGATCGAAGTAAAAATTTCAGAATTTGTGCATGGGGCGGCTCCAACTTATGTGGCATTCGAATAGACCGAATTTTGGGACATCGGAATTTAGTCCCACCCAAAAAACTATCGAAAGTAACCGATAGACTTCATTGCATGTAAATTGTTTCGAAACAAGAAACTGTGCAATATTTTGTTCATTAATCAACTTTAAATAAAATGTAACCTTGACTCATCGAGTGCAATCGACCTCCTCGCATGAAATTCTATTATGTTCGCCATCGATTTAAATAAACCTGTTTAAGAAAGCTAAAGTATTATATCAGATATTATGAAAAAGGACTTGAATCACTGTAACTGTTCACAATGAGGTTGGTATTGGATGTCAAGCTTTCATTCGGCCGTTGTATTCGAATTACTGCTAATTACCTGCAAAATTGAAAAATATTTGAGATGCATGGTAGCGTTGAACTATAGCACACCAACAGTACAACTATAAAATTAGCTGTATGAAACTTTTTTTATACGAATGAGAATTTTACCAACGAGTAGGGACTAATGTATAAGTTCCGTACCAGCTGGTCATATTTGTGGAAACGATCTGCATGACATAGAGTTATGTACATTACTTATGAATAAAGAAGGATAAAAAAACCTATCGCAGAATAGGCGTACACTCGAAAATCTGGCCTCTCTTTTATATGTTTCGATTATGTATCATCCGCATGATCAATTTCTGAATCATGATTTCTGGCTTCGTGGATCAAATAAAACTGACTAGACTAGACGCCAATTATGTTATATTTCATCCAGGCAAATAGGAGTGTATTTAGGGAAGTAATATCTGCTTAGGGATTTACGTCGTTGGTTTATTCATATCCTGCGATCTACGGAATTGTTTGTTTTTCTTTTTCACCAAAATTATTTGCCAGACTAATTGAGTCCAACGTAGAAGTATAAGTACTTGATTGCATTCAACTTCGTGCGGATTATTGCATTTTCACATTAACTGTTGTTCTCAGCATTCGCTTCGCTGAATGTATGTTGAAGTATTTCTGTTATGTGCCATGAAGCTATTTGTTTGTTAATATCTTTATACATTCTCTGTTATATTCATTTGGATAGTATCTTGCTAAGCAGTGTCTTTAAGATACAACAAATCTAGGACGTTCCATCAATTTGAGGCCTAAAATGGACTTTCTTTTCACTTTTTTCTATGAAAAGCAATGAAAATTATCCAGAGATGGATTTCGAAACAGAGCTACGGAGACAGCAGGTTAGCTTAAAAATCGAAATTATTTGTATTAGCTGGAAAATCGTGTCTTCTAACCGACATAAACGCGGGTTCTTTCAGAAGCAATCATGAATTGTAAGTTGATAGTTGGCGATATGTCTTATAGATTCGCTTTCCCGTTTTTTCTTCCTCGGAAAGCACATTTTCTGTTGAGTTTCGATGCATTCAGTCAAGTACCATGGAAAGCAGCAATGCTTGGTCTTATAGTACATGTTTTGAATAAAAATGAATTATTGGCTTACCAGTTGCACAGGAATAGGTAATCATTGCCGTGACCAAAGAAAAATTAAAAGATATTAAGGCAGCCCGTATTTGTCTAAAAGATTATATTTCGCACATCTTTAATTCGAAGTCCATGAACTGCGCAGCGGCTGCTGGTTCATGAGTACTGTAAATGGAATCTTAATAGTCAGCTCTGAATACCCTGCATTTTTTTATCCATGAGACGAAAAGAATGACTTTCCGCAGTGTCTGGGACTCCATTCATTTTCGGCAGATGCGCGTGCTGTAAGGCCGTATTTGAGGATATTCGTGAGCTTCTGTATCCCGGTTCTTCGCACTTTAGTCGGAAGCTGTACGAATAACTAAAGTAAATGCTGCCACACACGCAACCCGTACCACGCGATAAGCCCAAATTCTCTCGCACTGTTTACCCACACGTAATGGTTTCCCGAAACGCAGAAGAGCTTTGCCTGCTTCTAAAAGTTGTCTGGTGGTGTTGTTGAACCTCGTTCGTCACGATGTTCCCTATTCGAAGTTTGCGGCCATAGAGGTGTCTGTCTGATTCTCAGTACGGTATCGTGTTAAGGAACTAGACCAGCAACGTATCCTACACCTGCTACACTTTACAGTAGCAGGCACCTCAAGGTTTTTGGTCGTTTGCTACTATCATGATCGGAAGGTAGAATGGAATAAATTGGGCATCTCTTCCTCTTCTGGAGGGCAGAGATGGATTTGGCCACCATCTAGTAGCGACCACACCTCGCGTTCGCGCTCGCTTCGCTCCAAGCTCATCGGAACGGCACCGACGTAGGCGGCCGATGGATCCTCGGGCTGTCGCTCGAGTAACAGGTGTACCTGAGTTTTAATTGTGTTGATTCTTCTCTGTGTCCTATGTAGAGCGGAGAAAGAGTTTTACAGATCTATAAATCTATCAACAGTCTACCTAACAGTTCCGTTTCATATTGCGTCTGATTGATGCAACTGCTGTACCAACTTCTTATTCAATATTACTCCATACAACACAATGAGAACGTAATGATGATGTCACACGAAATAAGGCATCAGACAATTCCAAGCGATATCGAACTGTGTGGAATCAAGACATAGGGCATGACGTGCGCGAAAACGCACCGGTGCTGTTAAGCTCGTACAATGATTCGGATATAATGCGTTTAGAACATATGTATCTAATGGTGCGGGAACACACCGCTTCAGTGACAGGGTCAATTTGCAACCAGACGCGTAAATTGAATGATAGGTGTACTACACTTTCAGTGCAGCTCGACGCAGCGCTACTTTCTCGACGTGTACGGAGCTAGATGTTGGTTACGTTTGTCGAATGTACTTCCGTTTTCGGTTACAACCGCCTTCGAATGCATCTGTACAGCGACGTTTGGCTCTCTGCGTTTCACGCGGTTTTCTCTTTGCGTTGAACGGAACTGATCGGATCCATTCATTAATGCTCTATTTCTCTATATATAATGTTCCTAGCACTCGACATTAATACACTCAAAATGCTTCTGATTGTGAATTACGGTCTTGTCCGGTTTGCCACGATCGCGATCCTGTTTTTCCCTGGTCTGGTCGTCTCACATGGAATATTGTACCACCCTCCTCAGCGAGGGGTCACGAATGGCAATCACTTATGTCCAGTCCCAATTTACGACAAGACTGCGACCATTGACTATTCCGCGCACTTCCCGGCCGGGTCGAAGGCGCTAAAACCCGGAGCGGGCAAAAGGTCTCAGATAAAAGCGGCAGGTGCTCGGGGATGGATCCCGTACGAACCCATGAAGAGTGATTTTCGGTTTCGTGCTGGTGTTTGCGGTGACCGGGTGTGGGGGCGTGAACACTTGCGTGGCGGGAAGTTCTACAACGATGGGAAAATATTTAAGACATACCGTGAGGGTAATGTGATCTCATTGGATGTGGCCGTCACTACCCACCATAACGGTTTCTTTGTCTTCCATATCTGTGATGTGGCGAAGTGCGGTGATGAAATAGGCAAGGAATGTTTCAGAAAAGGACACTGTCACCTGCTGCACCGCGCATGGGACAAGAGCTGCGAGTCTCGGCATGATAAGGGTTGCGCGCCAATAGATCCAAATCATCCATGGCGGTGGTATCTCCCTTGCCCAAGTGGGAGAAAGGTAGACCTTTATGGCGATGGCAAGATGCTCTACAAATTACCAAAGGATCTACAGTGCAGTCACTGCGTCCTGCAATGGTATTGGGCCACGGCGAATACGTGCAACCCACCGGGATTGGTAGCATACTTCAAAAGCGACAGAGCACCGGAATGGGGAGATTGCGATGGTCAGGGCAACGGAAAAGGGGGTTGGAGGCGATGGGAACGATCTTGTGGCGGCAAGGAGTTTGCGGAGGAGTATTACCAATGTGCAGACATCAGGATACTCCCGAAATGGAACCAGCCGAAGAAGCCAAATAAAGAGCCGAAGGCATGGGCAATCAGTGAAGAGGAGAACTCTGAAAGCGAGAAAGCCGAGGACGCTGAAGAACGATACGATGCGTAGGCATCCGGTGAGGTGGGCTAGGTGTCGTAGTTCACTCGTGAGGGAGTTGTGAGGCCATGTTCAGCCATTTTACAGAGCGTACTAGGACTATACATATGTAATTAACCCGGAGGGGTACAAGAACAAATCATTCCTATTGTGGCGCCGGATTCTGTTTCAATAATCGATGATGGCTGTACGCATTTGGCGAGGATACAGTTGTTGGTATCGGCCTTGGTGTAATCGGGAATTGGGATTGCTGCAGTTGCGGAACACTATTTCTTCGTAGTCAGGTTTACTTTGAACAACTGAGGGTGGGGCGTGTGCGCTATACAAACTGAAATGTTGTAGATATTCATAGAACTATTGAATTTCATTGCTTGTTATTGCTCCGAACTTCGATCCTTCTATCCTTAACATTGTGGCAGCTGTGCCAATAAGAATTACAACCAATTATGTCACTCACTCGGCCGGCACCATCAACCTCTCATCGTACGACAATCGTTCATGCAAGGAAGAGCCCGACGTTTTTCACGTTTTTTGAAGTGTAGAAAGCCATTCAGGCGATTGCATCGAAACAGCCAGCAAAACGTAAGGCGAGTGACTTAGGAGCACAACATATGTCTATCTACGTATACATTATTTCGGTCACGCAGTCGAGCAAGATCATCTACGACCTTTGCGATATCGAGATTAAATGCGTTCTACCGACATTGCACGGTGCACCGCCCGAGAATCTCACACGCAAGAAATGCACAGAGAACGTCGTTTCTTTATTATTGACTCTCTGTTTCCGGCACACGGAAAGACTAAGCGAAAGAAGGGAAAGGACATCAATAACAACAGCCGTTGTATACAATGCGTGCGGTATTCTACAATCGTCTTACACGAAGTCTCATTTTTCTTAGAAATCGTCGAAGACTTTCATCAGAAAATAGCCCATTGAGCGAGGAGAGCTAAAGCGATGAACGCGAATTAAATTATCTACTGAACACGTTTCGATGAGCTCGAACAAAATAAAAAGTACGAGCAGTACGAGTAGAGTAAGGTGATTTGTTGACTAGTTAGTCAGTTTAGTTGATCTGAGAGCAGATAAATAGTTAGTCAGTTTCAATTTCCTTTCGCAAATCATAAAAATTCGTTAAAATTCCGTTGTTCGGTAGTCGGTAATTAGTCAGTTTGAGACAAAATTATTGTAGATCTAGTTTTGATCTTTCAATGCATTACCATTCTCTAAGTACGAGCCAAGTAAGAACACAGCAGTTACCAAAATCGAAGTAAAACTACCATTTGAAATGTTAAGACTGGTTAGGGCCCCTTCAGCTTCTAGAATACAAGGCGGAAAGAAAACAGAGTTTAAGTTCCCAACCATCGCGTTTTTTAACGTTCATTTTTGGTGAACAGTGGTATCAAGAGGTTGCATCATGAATATCCGGAAGAGTAGTAGACCATATTTTAATTGTGTAGACTGTATTGTGATGTGACCATTTGCAAGCTTATCTTGATAAGCGCGATAATGCCAGCTGCCTGGGGGGACATGATGCTGATTTCTTTCCGACAAAGCGATAATCTTCTAGGTTTCCAAATTATAGCCCTTGGTACTGTACAGGGGGCTGTCAAAAGTTTAGAATACCCCAGTAGATGCCAATTTAAGTGAATTTTAATCAATTAAACCCTAAATTCTGAATAAAAATTGTGATGCAAAGTAATATTCATCCTAAGTGCGAAGCTGCCATGGCGAGGAAAAAGGTAGCAAAGTCCCACGACAAAGGACTATGCAAGACAAGTTACGATGTGTATTGTGGTGGTGTACGAGTAAATGCAATATGTAAGCATTATAAAATGAAGCAGCCAACTTTCTCCGACATTATTCGAAGGTACAAGAAATCAAAACCGAACAATGAAACAAAAAGAATGGGTCGACCGAGCAGACTGTCACCTAGAG
>JAAUYH010226892.1_pt1 | contig 10468 bp, 8 predicted proteins | sample 7278061 | NCBI WGS metagenome assembly JAAUYH01 (sample SAMN14350203, study PRJNA611818) | marine sediment metagenome | isolation source: surface marine sediment (0.6m) | place: French Polynesia: Moorea | collected 2018-08 | reverse complement strand
GCCGACCACGTCCACTGCGTCGACCACCGCACCGATGGAGCTGCGTCGGCCCGAGCTCGACCGGGTCGAGCTGCGACTGACTGAGGTCGCTCAGCTCGAGAAGCCGATCGGCATGGCCGCCCGACCCGGTAGTGACGCTTTGTACCTCGTCGAACAGCCGGGGCGGATCCAGCGCCTCGACGCAGACGGGTCCGTGGATGAGATCCTCGATCTCGGAGCGGAGGTGAGCGGAGGGGGCGAGCAGGGATTGCTAGGCCTGACGTTCGACGACTCGGGGAGCCGGCTGTACATCAACTACACCGATCGAGCGGGCACGACGATCGTTCAGCGGCTGACACTCGACGGTGACGAGGTCCTCGTGCGGGAGACGATCGTCGAGGTCGACCAGATGCGCTCCAACCACAACGGCGGGCATTTGGCGTTCGGACCCGACGGGTACCTCTACATCGGCCTGGGCGACGGCGGCGGCGGGGGAGACCCCGGTGACCACGGGCAGAATCCCTCGACACTTCTCGGTTCGATGCTGCGGATCGACGTCTCCGGTGATGGCGATGGCTACGTCGTTCCCGACACGAACCCATTCGTCGCCGGTGGCGGTGCCCCCGAGGTGTTCGCCTGGGGTCTGCGCAACCCCTGGCGCTACAGCTTCGACCCGGCGACCGGGGATCTGTGGATCGCCGATGTCGGCCAGGACCTGTTCGAGGAGGTATCGGTGGCCCGGGCCGCCGACGGCGGTGGCAACGGCGCCAACTTCGGGTGGAACGAGGTCGAGGGCAACGAACCGTTCGGAGGCGGTTCGATCCCGAGCGATCACGCCGGGCCCATCATCGTCTACGGCCAGTCGAACGGACGCTGCTCGGTGACCGGCGGCGAGGTATACCGAGGTGAGGCGATACCCGAGCTGGCCGGTGCCTATGTGTTCGGCGACTTCTGCAGCGGCGAGCTCTTCGCCGTCGACGCGGCGGCGCCCGACCAGGTGACGGTCCTCGACGCTTTCGTATCGCAAGTGGCCAGCTTCGGCGTCGACAGCGACGGTGAGCTCTATGCCTTGAGCCGCGACGGCGGAGTCTTCCGCATCGAGGCGGCGTGATGGAAGGCGATCGCCGCCGCTGACGCCACATTGAGCGAGTCGACGGCGCGAGCCATGCCGATTCGAGCAGTCGCCGACGACGCCGTCATAGTCTTCGCGGTGAGCCCGGGGCCCTCGGCACCGAGAACGAAGGCGACCGGCTCGGACCACTCCAGCTCGGTCAAGTCGAGCTCCGCCTCCGGCGACAGGGCGACGGTGGTGAATCCTCTCTCGTGAAGAGGAGCGAGCCCGTCAGGAAGAGTGTCGAGGCGGGCGTGCGAAATGGCGAAGACCTGGCCCATCGAGGCTCGGATGGCCCGGCGGTAGAGAGGGTCGCCACAGGTGGGGTCGAGGAGCACGCCGTCTACACCGAGACCGGCGGCATTGCGCATGATCACGCCCAGGTTGTTCGGGTTGTTGATGCCCTCGAGGACGGCGACGACCTTCGCTCGCTCCAGGACGGCATCCACCTCCCGGGGCGGAGGCCGCACGAAGCAGGCCAGGGGATCGCGGAGCTCGGGCCGTCCCGTGATCACCGTCAGCACCTCCGGACCGGCTGCGTAGACCGGCGTGGCCGGATCGATGGCGTCGGGCAAGGGCTTGGTGCGGGCGGCATCGACCACGAGCGACTCCAGCCGATGTCCGGCGGCGAGGGCCCTCTCGATGACTACATCACCCTCGGCGATGAAAGAGCCGGCCCGGTCACCGCCCGGCCTTTCCCGAGCCTGGCGGGCCACGTGATCGCGAAGACCGAGGAAGACCTCTATACGGGGATCGCTGGGATCGGTGACGGGTTCCTCGTTCATGGGTGTGGCGGGTTCGGGCTCACCTCTGGGCCTCGATCCAGCGGAAGGCGGGCTTGGGCTCCCGATCGATGGTCAGAAGGCCCCGGTTGCCGGTGCGGCCCCGGGCGAAGTCATAGCCGTCGAGGGCGGGCTCGAAGACCATGCCTCGGACGGCAACCCCGTCGTCGATGGCCTCGGCGGTGGAGTCGAGCCAGGTCGACAGCGCACGTTCACGTTTGCCCTCGTCGGCGGTGTCGATCGAGCAACCGCACAGCAGAACGTCGCGCCCGGGGAGCAGATCCGGGATCTCGTGCAGCCGGTCGGCCAGTCGCTCGGGGTCGGACGGGTCGGCCCAGTCCAGACCGATCAGGTCGAAGGCATCGGCCCATTCCTCTCGCTCGACCGGAGCCCTGTTGGGTGGGCGGAAGATGCCGTCGCGCACCGCCTCTATCCAGAGGTCGGACTCGTCATGGCCCTGACCGAACCAGGCGAGCACCGGTCGGTCGCCCGACGACAGCAGCCGCCAGGCCTCGAACGACGCAGCCAGGGCTCCCTCGACTGCGTCGGCGACCGAGTCGGCGTCCGAGTTGCGACGCCCGGGCGGTCGAAGGCCGAGGCGGTGGCTATCGATGGCCCAGCCGATCGGATCGACGCTGGGAATCCAACCGGCCGCCAGCCCATCGAGGCACTCGGCGGCTCGATCGACTTGGCGCGACCAATGGGCCGACACGTCGATTCCCCGGCGGAAGCCCTCGGTGTCCTCGCTGAACCAGCCGGGCAACGAACCGTGGTGGAGAATCGCCCACGGCTGGAGCCCGGCCTCACGGGCTGCTGTGAAAACCTCGATCAGCCGTTCGAGCTCGGCGGCCTCGATCGACCCACCGTACGGCTCGATGCGGGCCCACTCGGCTGTGATCGCCACATGATGCAGCCCGAGCTGGGCCAGACGCTCGAAGTCGTCGCTGTTGGCCCCAGTAGCGAAACCGACACCCTCGCTTGACGACTCGAGCGCTCGATCCTCCTCCCACCGCCGCCAGTCGGAGCGGGGGGCGGCCCCCCGGGCGAGAACGTCAGAGGTGGCGACACCCCACACGAAGTCGGCCGGCAGACCCATCCCGGCAGTCTGCCCGACCATCGGTCGGGGTCACGAGACGACAGGATCGCTGAAGTCGGTTGCATCCGTGCGACGTCGAGTGGCCGAATACCGAATAGTGCGCCACACTCTGTGTCGGTGCGTGACAGCGAAGGGGCGAGTAGTGACAACTGGTGAGTTCGACGCACTGGCTACCACCCTCTACGACGTCGACGACCTGACGGCCGTACTCGCCTCCGTTGGTCTCGATTCGTTTCTCGACGAGCTGATCGCCGCTATTCGTGATGGCGCGGCCCGCTTCGATCCGGAACGCACGGAGCACAAGATCCGGGCCGGGTTCAGCTACATGGATCCCGAGGCCGGCCTCGTCGAGTGGATGCCCATCCATCAGGTCGGCGACGCAGTGGCTGTGAAGACGGTCGGCTATCACCCCGAGAACCCCGCTCGCCGGGGGGTTCCCAGCGTGCTCGCCACGATCGCGCTCTACGACACGACGACCGGCCATCTGCGAGCCCTGTGCGAGGGCACGCTGTTGACGGCACTGCGCACCGGGGCCGCCTCGGCCGTGGCGACCGACGTCATGGCTCGCCGAGGCCCGATCACACTGGGACTGGTCGGATGCGGAGCCCAGGCCATCACGCAGGTCCATGCCATCTCACGGATCCGCCCCATAGCGCGGTTGGTGGCGACCGACACCGATCCCGAGGTGGCTTCCACCTTCGTCGACCGGCTACCTCCGGTGACATCACGGGTCGAACTCGTCGACACCGAGGCATTCGAAGCCGCCGTGCCCGAGCTCGACGTGCTGGTCACCTGCACCTCGGTGCCGATCGGGGCCGGACCGGTGGTCGCGGTGCAGGGATACAAGCCCGACCTCCATGTGAATGCCGTAGGCGCCGACTTCCCGGGCAAGACCGAACTGCCGCTCGACTTCGTCCGCCGATCCCTCGTGGTCCCCGACGACCTCGAGCAATGCCTGGTCGAAGGCGAGTCACAGCGGCTCGACCGCAGCGAGCTCGGCCCCGATCTGGCCGGTCTGCTCGCCGACCATGACCCCGATCGCCACGCCGACCGCCTGACGCTGTTCGACTCGACCGGTTGGTCGTTCGAGGATCTCATGGCGGCCGAGCTCTTCATCGCCCACGCCGACCGACTCGGGTTGGGCACGAGCGTGGCCCTCCAGCAGACGCCCGGCGATCCCTACGACCCCTACGCCGGCTTGCGCACGGCGTCACCGGCGATCTGGCGACCGGTCGACGAGTCGGCCGCCTCCTAGCCCGGGTCGACACCCCTCCCATCCGACCTAAATGGCTCGGGCGGGTACCGGTACAGTGCGGGCATGGTCCTCCGCCGCCGCTTCGGGCGCCGCCGTCGCCGAGAACACCGCTTCACGTACTCGGCCTGGGACGGGACCCAGGGCGACTACGAGCTGACCGCCGACGACCTGTTCCGGCAGATGACCGACGACCTCGCCTATCACGGCGACGCCAACGCGGCGCTGCGCAACATGCTCCAGAACGGCTTCGACATGGACGGCGAGCGCATGCAGGGCCTGCGGGAGATGCTCGAACGGCTCCGGGAGCGCCGCGAGGAGATGCTGGACCGGGGCGACCTCGGGGGCGTGTTCGGCGACATCGCCGAGAAGCTCCGGGACATAATCGACACAGAGCGGGCCAACCTCGATGCGCAGGCCGAGTACTCCGCCGGCGGCGATGATCCCGGCCAGGCGGCCCGCGACTCGGCGGCCGCCTCCGAGCGCCACATGCGCCTCGACATGTTGCCGCCCGACCTGCCGGGCCAGATCCGTGATCTCCAGAACTACGACTTCACTTCGAAGGACGCCCAGCAGCGCTTCGACGAGCTGCTCGAAGACCTGCGCAATCAGCTGATGCAACAGACCGTCGACGGAATGTCGGAGGCCATGCAGAACATGAGCGCCGAAGACATGCAGCGGGTCAAGGACATGCTGTCCGACCTCAACCAGATGCTCGAGGATCGGGCCAACGGCATCGAACCCGATTTCGACGGGTTCATGGACAAGCACGGTGACTTCTTCCCCGAGAACCCCGAGTCGCTCGACGAGCTGCTCGAGGCGATGGCGGCCCGTATGGCCGCCGCCCAGGTCTTGCTCAACTCGATGACGCCCGAGCAGCGGGCTCAGCTCCAGGAACTGTCCGACCAGCTGCTCGGCGACGTCGACCTGCAATGGCAGATGAGCCAGCTCGGCGCGAACCTCCAGAGCATGTTCCCCGAGATGGGGTGGGGGAACAACTACGACGTCGACGGCGTCGACCCGCTGAACTTCGGCCAGGCCATGGACCTGATGAACGACCTGGGGGACCTCGACCAGCTCGAACAGATGCTGTCGGCGGCGCCCAACCCGGGCGCGTTGGCCGAGCTCGACTACGAGAGGGCGGCCGAGCTGCTCGGCGATGACTCGGCCCAGGCCCTGGAGGCCATGGCCCGGTTCACGCAGATGCTCGAGGAAGCCGGGCTGATCAACAACAAGGAGGGCGCGCTCGAGCTCACGCCAAGAGCGCTTCGCCAGCTGGGTCAGAACGTGCTCGCCGACCTCTACTCCAAACTGACCGCCGATCGACTCGGCCGGCACAATGTCGAGGTGCCGGGTCTCGGTCACGAGCGGCTCTTCACCACGAAGCCCTACGAGTTCGGCGACCCCTTCTCGCTCAACATCGAGCGAACCGTACGCAACGCCATCCTTCGGACCGGCGGGGGCACGCCGGTCGAGCTGACCCCCGACGACTTCGAGGTCGAACGCACCGAACGCACGACCCGCACCAGCACCGTGCTGATGCTCGACCTGTCGCTGTCGATGCCCATGCGCGACAACTTCGCCCCGGCCAAGAAGGTGGCGATGGCGCTCGAGTCGCTCATCTCCGGCCAGTACCCGCAGGACTACCTGGGCATCGTCACCTTCAGCGAGGTAGCCCGGGAAGTACCGGCCCGCGAGCTGCCCGAGCTCAGCTGGGACTACGTCTACGGCACCAACATGCAGCATGGCTTCCAGCTGGCTCGGAAGATGCTGGCCCGCCAGAGCGGCACCAAGCAGATCCTCATGGTCACCGACGGCGAGCCGACCGCCCACATCTCGGCCTCGGGCCGACCGGTCTTCAACTACCCGCCGACGCAGGAGACGATCGACCTGACCCTCAAGGAGGTCAACGCCTGCACCCGCGACGACATCCGTATCAACATCTTCATGCTCGATGCCACGCCCTATCTGACGTCGTTCATCGAGCAGATCACGAAGATGAACGGCGGCCGGGCCTTCTTCACGACGAACCAGAACGTCGGCGACTTCGTGCTGGTCGACTTCGTCGAGCAGAAGCGCAAGCTGATCCGCCGGGCGAGCTGACGGGCCGAGCCGAGCGATGGTGACCCGCGTCCCGTACGACGAGTTCTCGATGTTTCGCGACAACGCCGAGGAGTACGGCGTCGAGTGGCGGGGCGAGCCGGTCGTACGCCGTGACGCGGTGGCGATGGACGACGGCCGAAGGGTCAGCGCATTGCTGTGGGGCGAGGGTGACCCGGAGCTGGTGCTGATCCACGGTGGTGCCCAGAACGCCCACACCTGGGACACCGTCGCCCTGGCTCTCGACCGGCCGCTCGTGGCCCTCGACATGCCGGGGCACGGCCATTCCGACGCGCCGGCGGCCGGCGCAGCCAACGTCGCCCGAAACGCCGAGGATCTGGCCGTCGCCATCCGGGCGATCGCCCCCGACGCCGCCGCGGTCGTCGGTATGAGCTTGGGCGGGCTGACCACTCTGGCCCTCTCGAGCCACGCTCCCGAGGTCGTTCGCAGCATGGTCCTCGTCGACATCACCCCCGGGGTCAACCACGACAAGGCCAGCCAGATCGCTGCCTTCGTCAACGGTCCCGAGAGCTTCGCCGACTTCGATGAGCTGTTGGCCCGAACGATCGAGTACAACCCGACCCGCACTGAGTCGTCATTGCGTCGGGGAATCCTGCACAACGCCGAGCAGCGCGACGACGGGTCGTGGGTCTGGCGCCATGCCCGCCACCGCGTCTTCGAACCAGCGAACACCAATCGCGACTACGGGGTTCTGTGGGACGCCCTCGAGGATCACGCCGGACCCCTGATGCTGGTGCGGGGTCTGCGCGAGCAGTCGGTGGTCGATGACGCCGACGAGGCGGAGTTGCGCCGCCGCCGACCTGACGCCCGGGTCGAGCACGTGGCCGAGGCCGGACACTCGGTTCAGGGCGACACACCTCTGGAGCTGGCCGCGCTCGTAGCCGACTTCGTCTTCGGTCGTGGCTGAGATCGATCCAGTCGACGAGGTTCTGGCGCTCTTCGATCGGTTCGGGGGCAGCGCCTACGACGAGGCGGTCACGATGACCGAGCACAGTGTGCAGACGGCGGTCTGTGCCCAGGAGGCGGGAGCGAGCGACAGCCTGGTGGTAGCTGCTCTTCTCCACGATCTCGGTCACCTTCTTCTGGCCCGGGGTCGGGGCCACGAGGACTTCCTGCAACCGGACTGGGATCACGACAGGGTGGCCGCCGACTGGCTGCGGCCCCGATTCGGCGATGCCGTCGCCGGGCCGGTGGGCCTCCACGTCGACGCCAAGCGGTACCTGTGCGCGAGGGAGCCCGATTACGCCGATGCGCTCAGCCCCGCTTCCGTCGCCAGTCTGGCCGTGCAGGGCGGCCCGTTCGACGACGATGCGGCTGCCGCGTTCGAGAGCTCACCGCACGCCGAGGCGGCGATCGCGCTTCGGCGCTGGGACGACGACGGCAAGGTGGCGGGCCGGGCCATCCCCGACCTCGTCGACTTCGTGCCGCTGCTCCTGTCGACCCAGCGCTGACTCACGCTCAGCCGGCGGCTCGGGGTGCCGAGGTCTTCCGTCAGGTCGAGCTCGGCTGACGGTCCACTTCGGCCGGGTAGGGGAACCAGCGCAGGTGTTCGAAGTCGGCCGTGGTCTCTGGAGGGGCCAGGGGACCGTCGCCGTCGCGGCATTGCGTCTCGACGATCTGAGCGGCGTCGTCGAGGAATCGACGGAGCGGCATGTCTCCGAGTCGTTGCCTGTGGTCCGGGTACTCGAGTCCGGCGGCGGTATAGGCGATGTCGTGAAGGCTCATCGGGGCGTGCCGCTGCACCCGATGCTGCCACAGGCCTGATGCCGGCTCGAAGCGGTAGTCGCAGAGGAGCTTGGAGCCGTGGTCGGCGACGAACTCCACAGCGTCGATCAGGTATTCGGCCGTCTCGTCGCTGATGAAGTAGTTGAAGTTGATGCGGACCCACCCGGGCTTGATGCCCTCGCAGCCCCGGGTGATCTCGCGCTCGAACTCGTGGGAGCGATCGAGATCGATGCCGAGGAGGCGATGCCCGTAGGGCCCGGCACACGAGCATCCGCCGCGGCTCTGGATGCCGAACAGATCGTTGAGCAGGGCGACCACGTAGTTGTGGTGGAGATAGCCCTTCTCGCCGTGACGCACGACGAACGACACGATCGACAACCGTTCGGCCTCGTGGTTGCCCAGGACGTCGATGCGCGGGTTGTCCTCCCACGCGCCGATCGCCCGACGCACGAACCTCTCCTCCCGCTCCGAGATGGCATCGACGCCGACCGACTCCTTGAGCTGGAATACCAGCCCGGCGCGGATGGCCTCGATGATCGCCGGCGTGCCGCCTTCCTCCCGGTGCTCGACGTCGGGGAGGTAGTCGTGTTCGGAGGGGTTGACGTAGGCGACGGTTCCGCCGCCGGGAACGTCGGGCACTCGGTTGGAGAACAGCTCGCGGCGCGCCACCAACAGGCCCGGAGTGCCCGGTCCACCGATCAGTTTGTGGGGCGAGATGAACACGGCGTCGTAGTAGCCGTCGCCGTCGTCGGCCGACTGCATGTCGATCTCGACGTAAGGGGCAGCCGCGGCAAAGTCCCAGAAGGCCAGCGCTCCGTGCTGGTGGAGCAGTGAGGACACCTCCCGGGTGGCCGTGATGATCCCGGTGACGTTGCTCGCCGCCGAGAATGATCCGATCTTGAGGGGGCGGTCGGCGAACTCCTCGAGGCGGGCCCGGAGCTGGGCCATGTCGACGTGACCGTCGCAATCCTCGTCGATCGTGATGACGTCGCCTATCGATTCCCGCCACGGGAGCTCGTTCGAGTGGTGCTCGTAGGGGCCGATGAAGATGACGGGCCGCTGATCGGGCGGGATGGCATCGGAGAGGTGATAGTCGTCCTCGAGAGGTGATGGGATGCGGAGCCCCATCACTCCGACGAGCTTGTCGATGGCCGCGGTCGAGCCGCTGCCGCAGAAGAGCACGGCATGCTCGTCGCCCGCTCCGAGACACCGGCCGATGATCTGGCGGGCCTCTTCCCGGAAGCGTGTCGTCTGCAGGCCCGTGCCCGACGACTCGGTGTGAGTGTTGGCGTACAGGGGCAGCACGGCCGAGCGGATGTAGTCCTCGATGAACGAGAGAGCTCGCCCCGAGGCCGTGTAGTCGGCGTAGACGACGGGCCGAGGACCGAAGGGACCGTCGACGACCTCGTCGTTGCCGATCACAGAGGTCCTGATCAGCTCGATCAGATCGGTCGAACCCATCCTCACCGGACCTCACGGTTGACAAGCATGTTCACAGTGTGGTGTTGGCGACGTAGACGTCGCAATGGGCCCGGCGCAGTATGTCGACAGCCACGCTTCCGAGAAGCCGCTCGATCCCCTGAACTCGGCGGTTGCCGACGACGATCACATCGGCGGATGCATTGATGGCGTGGTCGAGAATGGCCGACGACGGCGTGCCGCTGACCACCGTGGCACTCACGTCGAGACCGACGAGCGCGGCATCGGCCCGCATCGCCTCGTTCGCTTCGTTGGCTTCGCGTTCGGTTTCGGTCATGGCCTCCTTCGTCACCATGCCTTCTCGAAGTGGGGCGTCGTCGATCACGTTGACGATCTCGAGTGCGGCCCCTGCGGATCGACACAGTCGAGCGGCGGCGATCACCGCGCGGCGGGCCGTGTCACTTCCGTCGAAGCCGACGACCACGGTTTCGAGGCCCGATGTCACTGCCGGGCCCGTTGTCTGTTCGTTCCCACCGTCGGACCCTCCTCATCTCTCATGACCCGATCATGACATGGGGAGGGTGGGTTCAGTGTTGCGAACGCGCCCCATGTGGCTCGTGTGGCGGAAAAATCCCCGGATTTCGACAGTTCCAGCTTTACAACAGTCTTGTTACAGTGTTGTAATTACATGACTGGCATACGGCGATGGTCGTCGTCGAATTGAGGGAACGCGACCTCGCCTGCTCTTGGCGCGCGGGGGAGTAGGGCGTTTACCCGGGAGAACACGCTGCGAATGGTATTGACACTTGCGCCTGATAAGGACGAACCGACCTGGCATGACTTCGCCAACTGTCTGGGCGTCGACCCCGATCTCTTCTTTCCGGAACGGGGCGCGTCCACGCGGGAGGCCAAGGAGGTGTGCCGGGGTTGCGTCGTACGCGAGGACTGCCTCGAGTACGCGCTCCAGAACGGCGAGAAGTTCG
>JAAUYH010139887.1_pt1 | contig 10472 bp, 10 predicted proteins | sample 7278061 | NCBI WGS metagenome assembly JAAUYH01 (sample SAMN14350203, study PRJNA611818) | marine sediment metagenome | isolation source: surface marine sediment (0.6m) | place: French Polynesia: Moorea | collected 2018-08 | reverse complement strand
CCCCACTCGCTGTTCGTTCAAGAAACTGCCCTGTGATGGCGTTCTGTCGGGGGCAATTGCCTAGATAAGAGTCTAAAAGGGAATCCCTCGTGTCTCGCGAGGGAGGTTCAAAATCAGGTTAAACAAGCTATGGACAACTTACAAGATCGGGTAGCACTAATTACAGGAGCGTCCTCTGGCATTGGCGCAGCTTTGGCGCGCGAACTTGCCCAACAAAATGTAAAGCTGGTTTTGCTTGCTAGAAGGGCTGAAAAATTAGCAGCCATAGCAGCAGAAATCGATCCTAGCGGTCAACAAGTACTGGCTGTCCCTGGTGATGTAACAAAGGAAGGAGATATTGAAAAAGCAGTAAATCTTGCTCATAGTAAGTTCGGTAAGATCGAAATAGCGATCGCCAATGCTGGTTTTGGTGTTAAGGGAAATTTGTCAGACCTTACTGTCGATGACTACCGACGCCAATGGGAAACAAATGTATTTGGTGTTCTCCGCACAATTTACGCAACTTTAGATGATCTCAAGCAAACTAAAGGAAGATTAGCGATCATTGGCAGCGTTAATGGTTATGTAATTCTTCCTGGAGTTTCACCCTATGTTATGAGCAAATTTGCACTCAGAGCCTTATGGGAGTCTTTATCGTCAGAACTTGCGCCTTATGGAATATCTGTCATACACATTTGTCCGGGATTTGTAGCAACAGAATCCCGTTTAGCAAAGCTACAAAACCCGAAAACCCCAAAAAAGGAGCAAATTCCTTCATGGATGCTTATGTCCACTACAGAAACTGCCCAACAAATTGTCCAAGCGATCTCTAGAAGAAAAAGGGAAGTTATCCTGACAGGTTACGGTAAATTAGCTGTTTGGCTCAAACGCCATCTGCCTGGATTGCTTTCTTGGTTATTATCAATTTTGAAGGTTAATTAAGTAGCTGGGCAGAATAAAATTCAATTACTGATACAATTGATTCGCCCAAGGACAACACTGCTCTATATTATCTTCATTACCACCACTTGAGCTGCAAAAGACTTATTTCTGGTTGATTTAGCTCTTCCTCAGTGGGCCATTCTACCAATTTGTAAGTTCCAAATATATAATCCCACCAATCTACAGCTATGCCAAAATTATGATGCCACTGATTGTGCTTGTGGTGAATGTAATGGACTGGCATCTTCATCCAGAAACACTTAGTTGGGCTATCGTGCTGTATTTGATGGGCATAGGATGCAAAAGCTGCATAGGTTAAAGCCCCAAGCACAGCTGCTATACCTACTGATTGAGAAATGAAAAATGTAGGAAGGATAATTGGCACTGCTCCACAGTAATTTCTAAATTCCCATAGCACGCCTAAAGCTTTATTCCCAGCATGATGAGTGTAGTGAGAGGTAAAACTTTGACCAAACCAAGACCAAAGGTGCATTAATCGATGCAGCCAATATTCCAGAAAGCTAGCAAAAACAAAAGCGATGACAAAAGAGGTAGCTACTAACATAAATTCTGTTTAAGCTCGAGTCTTTTTTTCACAGTAAATTCTACCAAAAGAGTAGCTATTATTGCTTATTCTATAGTGGGGCTTTATAATTTAAGCCTTGTTAAATTCAGTCAATCTGTCTCATGAAAATTGCCATTATTGCATCTGGTTTTTTACCTGTAATTGATGGGGTAACAGTTAGTGGGTTTTATCGTCTCAAAAAACTGAGTCAGTGGGGACATCAAGTATTGCTATTTTGTCCCGACTATCGTTCTCTAGCTCATATCTATGCTAACTGGCAAGAATATACAGGAGAAATTCTACCAGGAGTGAAAGTTATTAACTTAGCTAGTACTCCTTTTTTTGTGGAATTTGAAACCAATGTTGCTTTTTATGCTTACAACAAATTAATTCGAGAACTAGAGCAATTTCAACCAGATATTATTCATGTAGATGAACCAGAAAGAGTGTATCTAGGATTTTGGCAATTACCAGCAGTCAAATTTGCCAAAAAACATAATATTCCTTGTGTGGGATTTTTCAGAACTAATTTCTTAGAATATTTAGAAGACTTTTTCCCGCTTCCTGCTCCTCTTTTTGCTGTTTTATATTGGTTTATCAAGAAACTCATACTACGGGTTTATAACTCTTACGATGTTACCCTAGTTTCCAGCACAGTTACCCAAGAAAAAATTATTCAATTAGGAATTAAAAATACCCTATATCGTAACTTATTAGGATTTGAACAAAATAAATTTACTCCTAGTCTTAAGCAAGAAAAATTTTTTACTAATAAATATCAACTTCCTAATTTAGAAAATAAAGTTAAGCTAGTTTTTCTCGGTCGTCTTACTCCCGATAAAGGCTGGGATTTTACTTTAAATAACCTAGAGAAAATTTTTCAAGCTATTAATGTAGAAAAAATTGCTTTTCTAATTGTGGGAGATGGAGAAAGTAGAAATAAAATAGCAACAACTCTTAGTAAGTTTACACCCCATTTTCATTTATTTGGCAGAATCGACCCTGCTGATATCCCTGCTATCTTAGCTAATAGCGATATTCACGTCACTACATCAGAAAAAGAAACTAGAGGATTAACTATTTTAGAAGCCCTTGCTTCTGGTATTCCTGTTCTCGCTCCCAATGCTGGAGGTGTAGTAGAAAATATCCAAGATGGAGTTAATGGCTTCTTATATCACCCTAGAAACAGTGAGGATTTTGTTAACAAACTAAAACTTCTTGTAGAAGATTCTACTTTACGTTATCAAATGGGAACACAGGGAAGATTAAGTATTCGAGACAAATATAGTTGGACAAAAACAGTACAAAACCTATTAGATACTTGGCAAGAACAAATTGATAATAAGCACAATAAGTAGCTATAGAAGTTATCTATATAGTTCCTGATTATTTAACAGACGTGCGATCGCTATTATTTCTGGCTTTAAGACACATCCGCATTCCATACTTGGACGACATTGTAATTTGGGGATTGGGGACAACAACTTGTTCTGGCATTAGCTCAAAGCGAAATTTCCTCGCCACCGTAGCTAAAATAAGTGTTGCTTCCATCATGGCGAAAGAATTGCCAATACAAATACGATTGCCAGCACCAAAAGGAATATAGGCATAACGAGGAATTTCCTCAACTCTTGCGGGGTCAAACCTTTCAGGATCGAACTTTTCTGGAGAATCAAACAATTCTGGGCGATGATGAAGCACGTAAGGTACAATCCAAATTTGACCTCCTTTGGGAATAAAGTATCCGCCAATGTTTGTATCCTTGATCGCCTCGCGAGCACTCAAAGCCCATACAGGAGGAAAAAGACGTAAACTCTCTTTAACAATCATTTGTGTATAGTTTAGCTGCTTTAAATCTGCTACTGTTGGCAAACGCTCCCCTAAAACTGTATCTATTTCTGCCTGAAATTTGTCTTCTACCTCTCGATGTAAAGACAGTAAATACCAGGTCCAGGTGAGGGCGTTAGAGGTAGTTTCGTGTCCAGCGATAAACAAGTTGAGAAGCATCCCCAACACCTCATCGTCACTTAAGTGGCTGTTATCTTCATCTTTCGCCAGCAGCAACATCGAAAGCAGATCCCCCTTATCCTGCATTTGCCCTGAAGAGTCAGTTATAGATCGCCGTTTTGCAACCAGTTTGAGAATTGTCTCATCTAGCACTGCTCTTGCTTGTTTGCCTCGTTGACTTGGATGCTCCCGAATCCAACTGAATAGATTTAGTAGTGGGTTGTCATAGTCAGAATCAGTAACTTCTTGTATCATCTTGATCGCAACAGCCACAGATTTTGCTGAACTCATCATCTCAGACTTATCTGCGCCCAATAGGGTTTTAGAAACTATATACAGAGTCAATTGATACATTTCCTGACTCAGATCGCGCACATCTTCAGCCTTCCAGTCTTGTATCATTTCGGCTGCATAATCGATGATAGTCTGAGCGTAGGTTTCAATGCGTTTGGCGTGAAAAGCAGGCTGTGATAATTTGCGTTGTTGTTTGTGTTTTGCTCCATTGACTGCAATTAGCCCTTCTCCAAGATTCCGCCCTAAGATTGCTACTTCCTGTTTGGCTTTGGGAAATTCAGCTACTTTATCAACTAAGACTTCACGTACTATGTCAGGCTGTAGTACCAGATACAAGTTCGAGTTAGGGACTGTAAAATGAACAATTCCAACGCGGTCTCGCGAAGCGAGCGCGGAGCGAGCGCGTGAAATTTCCATCAGATAATTAAGGGGATTTTTCAACAGTGAAATTAAACTCCCCAGTAGGGGTATTTCTTTAGCTTTCGGCGCAATCTTGGCAGTCATTTTCGCTCTCCTTAATGATTTTTAAGAGTGTTTCTAAGACTTCTGCTCGTCTTTCGGCAGTTAGTGGAGATATATCGAATAGTTCGTTGTACCATAGTCCGTCAGCAGCCAAGCGCACTATGGTTGCTATTGCTGGAGCTAAACCACTTGCTTCGGTAGCTTCTTGCCAAGCTTTGTATTGCTCCCGTATTGGTAGTAGCAATTCAGGGTCATTGGCGATCGCTGCCACTAGGGCTGCACTTTCTTCTAAATTTGATAGGTTCGGATCGAAGCTTAGTTTGACAAAGGCTTCTAGCCATGCACTCGGATGTTTGTTTTCCTTTATTTGACTTTCTATCTCTTCTGAGAAGCTAGCCAGCATATGAGCAATCATCCCTTCTATGAGGGCTTTTTTGCTGCGATAGTGGTAAAGCAAACCTCCCTTGCTCACTTCTGCTTGCTTCGCCACTGCTTCTAGTGTCAGTTGAGAAGCACCTCGTGATCGCACAACCTGACTCGCTGCTTTCAATAATTTAGTTTTCTTGTTATCTTTTTTTTCTGCCATATACTTCCGACCAACTTAACTTACTAACCGTCCAGACGGTATCTCAAATAACTTTACCGTCCAGACAGTATAGTTGTCAAGGAATTATCACCGCCAGTAGCAATTAACAACTAACAACTAACAACTAACAACTAACAAATTTAACTAAAAATGGTATTAAATGATAAATCCCTATCCCATTTAGATTACAATGCTTATCTAACTCATAAATATTGGATAGAACAAGCGATCGCCTTAGCAGAAGAAGCAGGAAACAGGGGAGATGTACCCGTAGGCGCAATAATTACGGATAAATCAGGTAAATTACTAGCAGCAGCAGCCAACAGCAAAGAACAAACCCAAGATGCTACCGCTCACGCAGAAATACTCGCCATCCGTCAAGCAAACCAGAAAAAAAACAATTGGCATCTAGATGATTGTACCCTTTATGTAACTCTCGAACCCTGTCCCATGTGTGCTGGTGCAATTATTCAAGCCAGAATCTCCCTACTGGTATATGGAACAGATGACCCAAAAACAGGTGCAATTTATACTGCTATTAATCTTCCCCATAGCTCCGCTTCCAATCATTCCCCAAAAGTCATAGCAGGAGTTCAAGAGTCTCAATGTCGCAGACAGCTACAAGACTGGTTTGCAAAAAAAAGAAAATAATTATTCCTATTTATTACAGTTAATTAATTTTAGTTTTGATTGGGCAATCGAGTTAGCTGATAACTATTGGTTTAAATATGAGCCAATATATTAAAAAATTCTTAGGTATGATTTAATTTCTCTAACACATAAGTATATTATCCAGGTACCTCATATTTTGCTTATCGAGAAATTTTGAATGCAGCGTTCTATTTTCAGTCTTCTAATAGGATTATTACCCTTAGCCACAATATTTCAAGCTAACCCAGCATTTCCCGAAGAAGTGAAATTTTGGCAAATAACTCAAGGCATTGAGCCGTATAAGACACGGGAATCAATAGGATCAGTTGTTCCTAACCAACCGATTCAAATTCGAGTTGTCAATAAATCGGAAATAGAGGTTGATATTATTACTCAGCTTACCCTTCCTCCTTCTAATAGACGTATTGCCAAGCCAGGAAGATCAGTTACTTTTGGCAGACTTCATACAAGCTTTTTACCCCCTCCAATTGAATTATCAATTTTTCCTAGAGATAATGATATTGTTTTAGATGACTTAAACTTAGTAGTAAGAAAGAACGAGATAATTGTGACAGTAAAAGCAGAAAAAGGTGTTTCTGGAGGTCTGAGAAATATTCGTGTAAATCCCTCTGGTAAAATTTATCTTTTTTAATTTAATTGTTTGTCTATCGATTAAAAAAATCTGATAGCCAAACAGTAGATATTCTTCATGCTTCACCTCCTCAGTAACTTAAAAAGAGAAAAAACTTGTTACTTGCTACTGGCTACTTACTACTTGCTACTTTTCTCAAATAAGGCAACCATTGATTAATCTGGTTCAGCACTAGAATTTATTAGATATATTAATTTAGCTGCACCACCTCTTTATATCTCTTATCCTCCTAGCACTATAAAGCTTCCACCACATCAAACTTTGTCTTACACTGCTCCCCCACCTACCTTAACAACTGGTTTTTCTGATGGGATAATACCTCTAACCTCGAACCTGCTGCACCATAAATCCTCAACCGTTTCTCCCCATCACGCTCATTCCTCAAATATGGCAATCGTTCTAAAAACTTTAACTATCAATCAAGTAGTAAGATGCAACACTCGTTCTTATTGTACTAGGCTTGGGTAGATTGCCTTTTGATCTCTTACTCCACTAGGCCCTCAATGGTAGATGCCACGCATCTGGTGCTATGAGAAGCGACTACAGAAGAGATTGATCAAGTAAACGTTTTATGGTGGTTTATTACGATTTACTACTATTTGATGGCTACTCATGGAGATAACCCCTTCACGTGAGCGCGAAAGAGAAATTGTAGCCAGTAACAGGTAGTTAAAAAATCGCTACAACTACCTTAAATCAAGGCTTTCGTCATTTTTCTCAATCGGAAGTTCAGATAAAATGCGATCGCATTTTAAAATGATTATTTATACGGGTAGTCTTTCCACATCCTTGTTACTACCAATCACTACCATAATCGACCCCTTACTTAATTTGTATTGAGGTGCAGGATTAGTAATAAATTTTTCTCCATTCCCCACAGCTAAAACACTGACTCCATAGCGTCCTCGCAATTCTAACTGAGCTAGAGTCTTACCATGAAATTCCTCTGGAACTAGGACTTCAATAATACTATTTTCAGGGTCTAACTCAAAACGATCTAAAAAAGCTGGTCTGGTCAAAGTTGCAGCAAGAGCGCAACCAGCTTCATGTTCTGGAAAAACTACATGGTCTGCTCCCACACGCCTTAAGAGTTTACCGTGAATTTCTGATGATGCTTTTGCCACTACGTACTTAACTCCTGCTTCCTTGACATTCAGAGTTGTAATAATACTCTCTTGTAAATAATTACCAATAGCAACAATCACCGTATCCATTTCAAAAATACCAGCTTCTTTCAAGGCTTCTGGTTCTGTTGAATCAAGTTGAATAGCGTGAGAAGCAATCTTTTGAGAAAGAACTTGAGTAACTAGTTTCTCCTCAATATCTGTACCCAGTACCTCACAACCCATCTTATGAAGAGAACCACATACTGCTCTCCCAAAACGTCCTAAACCAATCACCGCAAACTGACGACTTTCTCGACGCAAATTAGTCAAAAATTTAAGTGATTTAAAATCCACTTTTTCCCTCACTGGATAAATGATCTTGTTACTGGTTCTACTATTACCTATAAAGAATCTGTTTCAATTTTAGTTGCTCGGGGAACTATCTCCCATTATGGCAACTAGGTTATGGGTGTAAATCTTAATTTAAACTTGCTCATAGCAGAAAACTAGCCTACCAGTAAATTTTCTTCTGGATAGTGCAAAGAACTAGGACGAACGTCCCCAATAATAGCAGCTATTACCAGCAAGATACTAACTCGACCGATGTACATAGAAAGAACTAAAACTAATTTAGCAACAGTAGAAAGACTTGCTGTAATTCCCATAGATAAGCCTACAGTTGCAAAAGCTGAAATCACTTCAAACAATATTTCAATAAAATCGAGTTGTGTTTCTACTAAAGAAATTAAAATTGTACACAAAACAATAGAAGCTGCTGTTCCAAATACCACAGCAACCGCTTTCAGAATTAAGCTAGATGGTACTTCTCTTTGATATAAGATAACCTGGTCTTTACCTTGTAAAGCTGATTTAGTACAGTTAAATAAAATACGTAGAGTAGTAGTTTTAATTCCCCCTCCAGTACCGCTAGGACTAGCTCCAATAAACATTAAGCCCATAGTAATGAAGAGTCCAGCCGTAGTCATTGCACCAAAATCAATACTATTAAATCCTGCGGTTCTAGTGGTCATTGATTGAAACCAAGATGCTAAAAACTTATCTTCTAGACTCAGAGTTTTAAGGGTTTCTGGATTATTAATCTCTGTCAAGAAAAAAGCAAAAGTCCCCAATATTAACAGTAACAATGTTGTACTGACAACTACCTTTAAGTTTAAAGAAAAGCCGAATTTTTCTTTCTTACCTCTAATTAAACTAGAAAACCATAAATATATTTCAATGATAACTTGATAGCCAATACCACCAAAAATTACCAACCCCGAAATTACAATATTGATAATCCACGAAGAACGATAACTTACAAGACTATCAGCAAATAAACTAAATCCTGCATTATTCCAAGCACTAATACTATGAAAAATAGATAACCATAATCCTTCAGCCAAACCAAATTTAGCAGCAAAAACCCGCAGCAATAAAAAAATTCCCGTAATTTCGCAAATAAGAGTAGTCGCAATAATTGACTTAACTAAATTAGTACTTCCTTGTAAAAATGGTCGATCAAAAGATTCTTGAATCGCAAATTTTTGTCTCAGATCAAATCTTCTTCCTAAAAGTAACATCAGAAAAGTCGTACTCATCATATAGCCTAATCCTCCTACTTGTATCAGCAGCAGAATGATTAGCTGTCCCCAAAAAGAAAAATAACTCCCAGTATCTACTACAGCTAAACCAGTCACACAAACCGCAGAAGTAGCAGTGAATAAGGCTACAATGGGATTATTCCAAGAGCCATCATAGGTGGCAAAAGGCATGATTAGTAATATTGTTCCTGCCACGATTAAAGCCAAAAATCCCAGGCAGATTGTCCGAGCAATAGTCATAAAAAAAACTTATATTAAATACAACAAACCATTCCTAGGAATATACATCAATTAGAATCCCTTTGAGGGTTTACACCGATTACCCATTTCATTAAATTTTGCCATTCAAGAGAGTTAGTTAGAGAATAAGCATCAAACCCAACACCCCAATTTTGAGAAAATTCGGCAAAACTTTCTATCCAGTTAATTATGGTTTCTGTAGGAGCAAAAGGTCTATACTGCCATGATTGCCGTAAATATTCCCCCATTTCCACAGGATGTTTTGTATAGTGTAAGTACCAAGCAATCCATACCAATGTTCCATACCGAACAGAATGCTCCATTAACCTAACTTTCTCTGGTAAGTTGGGCTGTTGGAAAAAATTATCTGTTACTGCGGTAAGAGAACGAGCTTGAGGTAATCCCTTGTGCATGGCACTCTCGGGATGTTGTCGATAACCAACTGTGATTTCTTTTAACCAAGTGGCTCGACAACCTTTAAGAGCCATCCTTAAAATTAACTCTGTATCTTCAGCAGGAGGAAAACGGGGATCAAAACCATCAACATATTCTAACCATTCACGACGAAACATCATGGCACTGGGTAAAACAGGTTTCCAACGTAACCAATCTTCTAAGTCCAGTTTGGGGACATTTTGCCAAGGACGAACATCAAGCAACTTTTGACCTTGAAAATCTACTCTTTGCCATCCACTGTGAACAATTCCCAGGCTAGGGTCTTGACGAAACAAGTCCGCTTGAGCAGATAGTTTCCCAGGTAAAAAATAGTCATCCGCGTCAAGGAAAGCGATTAGCTCTCCGTTGGCTTGAGCAATACCATGATTGCGAGCAGCAGCAACTCCCTGATTGTTTTGATGAATATAACGAATTTGGTGCTGATAAGGCTCTAAAACTTCTTTCGTGTTATCCATAGAGCCATCATCGATAATCACTATTTCAAAATGACAATCTTGTTGCTGTAAAACACTTTCTACTGCTTCTGCAATATACAGTTCGCAATTATAAGCAGGAATAACCACGCTGATTAAAGGCGCTGAAATGTGCATGATATTCAATGGCTCAACATACTAGTAGTTAATTAGTCTGAATCTGCTTTCAACATAGCATTTAGACCATGAACTGTATAAGAGCTTACTTGGTGTTTTAGTTATGGGGAAAATTATCAATTAGGCATTTTGCCCAAGTTCAATAGACTTGCTGTTATTGAAACAATAGCAATTAATAAATAGTTGTGAATCTAATCTAAAATTTTACTTTTGATTCAAATCTGTTAATCTAGAATTGCTAATTATATATAGTAAGTAATTCTTCCTCAAATCTTTAAGTAAAATCTTGAGGAATTAGGCATCTGACAAAAGTTTAATAGACTTGGTGTTATTGAAGTAGT
>JAAUYH010128212.1_pt1 | contig 10474 bp, 4 predicted proteins | sample 7278061 | NCBI WGS metagenome assembly JAAUYH01 (sample SAMN14350203, study PRJNA611818) | marine sediment metagenome | isolation source: surface marine sediment (0.6m) | place: French Polynesia: Moorea | collected 2018-08 | reverse complement strand
GTCAAAGGTCAGGGGTCAGGGGTCAGGGGTCAGGGGTCAGGGGTCAGGGGTCAGGGGTCAAAGGTCAGGGGTCAGGGGTCAAAGGTCAGGGGTCAGGGGTCAGATAAGGCTTTAGTCAATCCTAGCTTTTAGTGTTATCTGTAGCCCGATTTTTCAGAAATGGTATTAATATTTTTTCAGATCGTTTTCGAGTATATAGTATTCCCTGTTGCCTATTCCCTATCCCCTCTTACCTCTTCTTCCCTATTCCTTCTTCCCTCTTGCCTATTAGTACAAACAAACAATCGAATATTTTGCGACTAAATAATATCTTTGCGCTTTTGTAAAATAATTATCAAACCCAACATAATGGCGATCGACAAGCCCAAAACGAGCCAATGTCGAACTAAATTGACAGCAAAAGCATTGCCATAGTTTTGTTTGTATTTGCTAATAATCCCTTCTGCTGCACCAATTGCAGCTTGAGAATCTTCTTTCCATTTACCGTATTCTTCTTGCCAAACATCCATTTCTTTTTGATAGCGATCGACTTGTTGTCGATATTCTTTGACTTGATTTTGATAGTTATTCAAGGCTGTTTGATATTGTCTTTGGGCGGCAAAAGAGTTATTGCTCGGTCTTTGGGGAGGTTCGGGTAAATTGCCCGGATTTTGCGGTTTTTCCGGTTCTGGAAGATCTACAGCAGGATCGTATTTGCTTCTTATTTCAGGAAAATTACAGCGTTTAAATAAATGTCTTCCCGCACAAGTACATCGATCTTTAGCTTCATTGCTGAGGTTTTTACGCTCCTCTTCTGACAAATCCCAACAGCGATCGCCGGCCACATCAGTACCGATACCGCTAATTGTGACTAAAGATTCAAAAGACCACTTAGTTAAAGTAATGCGATTGAAGATTTGTCCTGGCAAGCCAAAACTATCGATCGGCAAAACCCCGCCGCCAAAAGTAATTTGAGGAACGAGAAAAATAATTGTCAGCAAAGGGGCAATATTTTGATTCGGTGAAACCGTCGAAACCAACAAACCCATGACCGCACCAGCCAGAGTAGTTAAAACTAAAGTAATATAAAATGCAATTAAAACATCCGGCGATCCCGGAATATCGATGCCAACCCATCTAAAAAAGAGAAAAACCGCCGCTTGATATAAAGCCAGCAAGATCCCGATCCAAAGTTTTGAGAAAATATAGGGCAGAATTTGCAGCCCGACGGTGCGTTCGCGACGATAAATATCCTTTTCTTTAACGATTTCCCGCATAGTCGCCAAACTACCGATCATTACCGCAATTAAAGAAGTAGTAAACAGCATCGTAATTGCCTGTCCGACATCGCCAGCGGAGGTATCGAATAGTTTACTTTGCCAAGTAAACAGATCGAGAATTCCTAAAATTGGTGCGATCGCTAACATCAAAAAGAGACTGGCGCGATCGCGGATCAGAATCGAAAGATTGCGTTGCGAAAGAATAATAAACTGTTGCCAACCAAAGTTATGCTTGACTTTAGATTTTAAAAATGGTTTGCCAACCTTGCCACTACCGCTAGTTTGGGATAGTTGGGGAATCGAAGATTGCGCTTTTTGAACGTATTCTTGATGGTGAGAAGATTGTAAATATTCTTGTTGCCATTCTGGGGGCGATTTTTCCCGTTCGACTCGATGGTAAATTTGATTGAACTTATTGACCTTAAAATAGTCGGAAGTATCTTTTGGCGGCCCGAAATAGGCTAAATATCCTCCTTTAGCCAAAAATAAAACTAAATCGCACAGCATGACGTTTTCTGTTGCGTGGGTGATTAACATAATCGTGCAACCCGAGTCCGCTAACTCTCGCAACAGTTGCATGATATCGGCTTCAGTTCCCGGATCTAAGCCAGAAGTAGCTTCGTCAAGAAAGAACAAACTGGGGCGGGTTAAAAGTTCTACTCCGATTGAAACCCGTTTCAGTTGCCCCCCGCTGAGGGCTTTGACTTGAACTTTTTGGCGATGGCTCAAGCCGAGATCTTTCATCACCGCTGCAACTCTTTGTTGAATTTCTGCACCGGAAGTATCGGCCGGCATTCGCAAGCGGGCCGCATAGGTGAGAGCTTCTTCAACGGTTAATTCCATGTGAACGATATCTTTTTGCGGCACGTAGCCAATTTCAGTCCGATAAGCATTAAAATTGCGATAGAGATCGATACCGTTAACTAAAACCTGGCCGCTAGTTGCCGGCCTAAAACCGTTAAGCGCGTCGAGTAAAGTAGATTTGCCCCCACCACTTACCCCAGCAATAACCACGAATTGCCTTTCGGGAATAGATAGAGAGATATTATTGAGGAGGTTAATTCCTTTGCCAACTTCTTTATTCAAATCGATCGCATCTAAACGCAAATTACCGGCTTGATTTTGTTGGACGAGAGTTTCGTCAACGTTAAAAGTAAAACTACAAGGGCCGATCTGAATGATGTCTCCAACCATCAACACCCGTTTCTTTTCAATTTGCTTGCCATTAACAAAGATGCCGTTAGTAGAATTGAGATCGATAATGTAGTAAGAGCCTTTTTCTCTGCAGATGCGACCGTGTTGGCGCGATACTGTAGGATGGTCGATAGTAATTGCGTTGTTAGCATCCCGTCCGATAGTGGTATTTTGGCGATCGCGCAGGGAAACTGGTTGAAGATAAATCCCTGTTTCTAAACTATTAATTACATTCGGATCTGCGATCGTAGTATATTTTGATGAAGAACTATTATTGTTGTCGAGAATTTGAGTGTAAACTACTAATTTGAATTCAGTGATGTAGATTTCGTCTCCATCCTTAAGCAATTTTTCTTGTTGCGGCGATATTTTCACTCCGTTGAGGTAAGTTCCGTTAAAACTTTCTAGATCCCTAATAAAGTAGCGCAGGCCCTTACGAATAATTTTTGCGTGGTAGCGAGATATATTTGTATCGTTGAAAACTATTGTATTATCTGAATTGCGACCGATCGCAATCTCCGCAGAGTCATAAGCATGTTTGCTAATCGATTCGTTATTTTTACCACTAATTAAAATTTTAATCATAGCTATCGTTCTATCTTTCAATTAGCAGGAAAGCCAATCCAGCAATAGAATATGCATTCTTCGATACCTATTTTTACACTACTTTGGTAGTTTCACTCAGTTAAATCTTAGACTTCTTGCAGAAGTCTGGCAAAAGGGAAGGGGCAATAGGAAATATAAATGAAAATGTATTTTATAAGTAGTCGGTAAGTAATTTACAAAACTCCTCTTGCCTTACCACCGAAGTTGGTTAAACATAAAATATTCACCTTCTGCCCTTTGCCCTCTGTCTTGGTGAGCGTTCCCTTGCGTCTGCTTGCTCCGTCCTTAAGTCGGAGGAAACCTCCGACCGGGCGGTGCGCTTACGCTCGACGCGGGGTCTCACCGCTGCCCTCTGCCCTCTGCCCTCTGCCTTCCGCCGCAGGCGGTTAAACAATTTGTAAATTAGCTAAGTTACCAGTAAAATCAGTAATTTCAACAATACTATCGTTACTAGCAGAATAGCCGGCAACTTCATCGTTGAAAGCCAGGTAAGTCTGCATTCCGTTTGTAAAACTTACTGCACTGTTAGCACTGAAACTGGTATTTGTCAAGAGAGAACTAATTCCAATCTCATCAAAAGCCGTTACCTCACCTAAACTTGCGATTGGAGAGTTTAAAATCGAGAGAGGCCCGTCAATTACATCGATGCCAATTTCTAAATCTGTAATGCGATCGAAGCCCCGATCTAAGGTAGAATCGGCAAAAGTATTAAATTTGAAAGTATCTGCACCAAAACCGCCAGTTAGCAGATCTGCATCAGCACCACCAATTAAGGTATCTAAGCCGTCGCTACCAGTTAGACTATCTAAACCAGATCCACCAGCTAATAAATCGTTGCCAAAACCACCGTTTAAGATATCCGCACCCGATCCGCCATTGAGTCGGTCAGCCCCAGCGTCGCCACTTAAAGTATCGTTATCGCCACCGCCAAAGAGAGAGTCAATTCCGTCACCGCCATTAAGTCGGTCAGTTCCAGCATCGCCATTGAGGTAATCGTTGCCAGATTGGCCGTCGATCGCATCGTTACCTAAGCCGCCAAAAACAGTATCGTTACCGCCGTCGCCAGTTAAAAAGTCGTTATCGTTGCCTCCTAAAATTTCATCAGCACCGCTACCGCCAGAAATAGTATCGGCACCTGCATCGCCGCCAATGGTATCGTTGCCAAAACCGCCAGAAATGCGATCGGCACCTGCACCACCAACAATAATATCATTAGTATTGTTACCGACGATAGTATCGTTATGGTTAGAAGCAATAATATTTTCGATGTTAATTAGGCGATCGCCCGTCCCATCCCCACCAGTTACAGTACCAGTTAAAAGGTTAATATTAACTCCGAGGCTAGAAGTTTCATAAGTTGCCGTATCAGAACCAGATCCGCCATCAATCGTATCTGCACCAGCACCACCAGCAATAAAGTTATTGCTGTTATCTCCAACCAAGTTATCGTTAAAGTCAGAACCGATTAAATTCTCGATACTGATTAAGCGATCGCCTTGTGCAAAACCACCACTAACTGTATTAGTTAAAAGATTGATATTAACCGCAGCATTCGAGTTAGCATAACTAGCGGTATCGATCCCAGTACCGCCATCGACAGTATCGCGATCGCTGCCAGAAAGCAGAATATCGTTACCAGCATCGCCAAATAGTTTGTCTTCACCGGAACCGCCACTTAAAGTATCGTTATCGCCACCACCGCGCAAGCTATCGTTACCAGATCCGCCAGAAAGATTATCGTTGCCTAAATTTCCTTCTAAAGTATCTCTGCTGCTAAAACCTTCTATCGAGTCGTCACCTAAACCACCAGATAGTAAATTTCTGCTGCTGTTACCGACTAAAATATCTGCAAAATTAGATCCGATCGCACTTTCAATGCTGTTGAGGGTATCATTTCCTAAAATATCCCCGTCAATAACAATTCCAGTAGATAAACTGAGGTTAATTCCATTGCGAGAATTTGCGTAAGTAATCGTATCTCGACCCGATCCGCCACTAATACTATCGACACCAGTACCGCCATCAAAAACGTTATTTTTGCCACTACCGACTAGAGTATCGTTAAATTTAGATCCGATTAAATTCTCAATGCTAGTGAGGCGATCGCCTTGTGCATCTCCGCCAATGCCCGATCGAGTTGCTAAATTAACGTTAATTGCCGCATTAGAATCGGAATAATCAGCAGTATCTTGACCGGAATTACCTTCAAAAATATCCGCGCCAGATCCACCAACTAAAATATCGTTGCCACTGCCTCCTTGTAAAGTATCATTGCCAGATCCGCCTTTGAGGTAGTCCTCACCGCTGTTACCTCTTAAGCTGTCGTTACCATTTCCACCTTCAATTGTATTATTGCCGCTAAATCCTTGAATAGTATCGTTGAATGCAGATCCTTTGACATTTTCAATTCCAATTAAACTATCTCCAGTAGCATCACCACCACTGAAAATATTATTCTTGAGGTCAATTAAAACTGCTGCGCTAGAACCAGAATAGTCAGCCGTATCCGAACCGATCCCGCCATCGATCGTATCCGAACCGATCCCACCAACTAAAGTATCTTCCCCTTGATTGCCTTGTAAAATATCGTTGCCAACTCCTCCAAACAGAGAGTTAAAAGCAACATCACCAGTTAAAGTATCGTTAAAGTTCGATCCGATCGCATTGGCAATTGCTTTATAGCGATCGCCCTCTGCATCTCCACCGATACCTATTCTAGTAGCAAAATTAACGTTAACCGCAGCAGCAGAAGCTTCGTAAGTGACCGTATCTACATCTCTACCGCCGTCCATCGTATCAGCACCAGCACCGCCAATAAACAAATCTTTACCGCGATCGTCTACTAAATAGTCATTGCCTGCACCGCCATCGAGAGTATCATCGCCGCGATCGCCGTCGAGGGTATCAGCACCACCAGCACCAATTAAAAGATCGTTTTCTCGATTGCCATTGATATAGTTATTAGCACTATCACCAATTAAAGTATCTTGTCCATCTTTAGAACCGATTATATTTTCAATGCCGATTAAGGTATCTCCTGCTGCATCGCTAATTAAAGTGTTTGTTGCATTTCTTGCTATGCCTAAACTCAGATCGATATATACTCCAAAATCAGAAGAATCATAACTAGCCGTATCCCTACCAGCACCACCATCGATGAAATCTGCACCTTCACGGCCTTCAAATAAGTTATTGCCACTATCGCCGATTAAAGTATCGTTAAACTTAGATGCTTCTATATTTTCAATCCCGATTAAAGTATCGCCTGCTGCATCGCCACCAGTAACTCCACTAATCAGATTAATATTAACGCCACTATTACCGCGATAAACGGCAGTATCGACACCAGCACCACCGTCGATGAAATCTGCACCACCTCGACCTCTGAGTTCGTTATCGCCGCGATCTCCAATTAAAGTATCGTTAAATTCAGATCCTTCGAGTCTTTCAATGCTAATCAGAACGTCACCCTCGGCATCTCCGCCAATACCCGTCCCAGTAATTAAATTAACGTTAACTGCTAATGGAGAACTTTCGTAACTAGCCGTATCGTTTTCTCCTTCACCATAAAGCGTATCAGCACCAGCACCACCAATTAGATCGTCGTTGCCAATTCTACCATCGAGAAAATCATTGCCAGCACCACCAAAAAGTTCGTCATTGTTATCTCCACCGATTAAAGTGTCGTTGCCAGCTTCGCCAAAAAGTTGGTCGTTTTCGTCGCCACCATATATAAGATCGTTGCCATCACCGCCAAAAATAGTATCGTTGTCGTCATCTCCGAGCAAAAGATCGTTGCCAGCACCACCAAAAATTAAATCGTTGCCATTGTTGCCATCAATAGTATCGTTATTAGCAGTTCCATTTAAACTATCGGCAGATCTCGTCCCATTCAATATGCCAATTGAACCGACAACTTCAGTAGGTTGAGTAACTGAGGGTAAATTAAAGAATGCTTCTGTTTGTGGTGGATTTGTAGCCGTGCCGGTGTTTATCTCTCGAAAATCAAACCAAGGTCTTTCGGGGTGTTCGTCGTAAGCTGAATTAGCAACTGCTTCTTGATAAGTCGGATCGATCCATGGCGTTGCATAATTATATGGTGCGTCTCCTGCTGCACCAAAAACCAGCATTTCATCTTGGTCGATGATGATTACTTCTTCGCGATAATCTCCCAAAATGTCGAGTCCATAACCGTAAATTCGCATATCTGGTGCTTTGGGAGTGAAAGCATATTGGTTGTATAGTTGCTCTAGATCTAGACTTTCACCAGTGTTACTTGAAGGAGAAGCTACTACAGCATCTTCTGGAATAAACAGTTCGTCAGTGGTGCGATCGCCGTCCCAGTCGAAATGAAACCCGTTATTAACTTCATTAACTACTTGAACGATTTCTCCGTTGCTATCTACGATCGGTTTTTGGTCGTTTTCCTGAAAATTTGGAGCTTGAACTACAATTTCTACACCAGGGGTTTCGTTGCTAAAATTACCGACAGCATTAATTTTTGAATCGTTTTCTTGGGGAGTAAATCGACTCCAAAGTACGTTCCCCTGAGTGTCGAACATCACTCCTTCGCTAAATTCGTAGCTGACTAATATTTCATTTCCAGGGTTATTGGGGTCAAAATCGCCAAAAAAAGCTCGATCTATATGATCGTCGATTATGTCATCTGGGGCCCATTCTGGGGGAGTTACTCGCCACAATTTAGTTCCGTCGTCGTCAATTACCCAACTACCAATAAATTCATCTTTACCGTCGCCATCAATATCGTAATTCCAAGGATAATGTCCGTAGCGCGATGATTTAATATCGTTGTCTCCGATAGTGTCCCAAAGTAAATTAAGATTGTTATCGAAAACTCTAAAATCTTGAGGCGCATTGCCATTTTCGGTCAATACCACAATATCTTGTGCTGTGGCTAGTCCGCGAGTGTTTGCTACTTTTACATAAATTCTTTCTACGGTTCTTGAGCTGCTGCTATCAGGATTGGCAATATCTAGAGGTATGGCTCGTTCGATCGCTCCTGTTTCTCCGTCTAATACTCGCAGTTCTAAGTTGCCCGTTTCTGTGGGAAAAGCCCCAATCACTTCGGTTCGCCCGTCGTTGTCTACATCCCAAATCGTATATTGATAAAAGTAGCGATTGTTGGGCACGGGAAGGTCAACTGGTGCATATTGCTCCCACAATAATTGTACGTTACCCGCTCCGTCGTAACTAAAAGCTTGAATGTTGCCGTTAGTGTAACGAATAAAATCGCTATAAACTCCGTCGTTATTTAGGTCGCCAAACTGTGCGGTTGCTCTAAAAAAGTCATCTGGGTTTCGATTAAATCCAGATAAATCTATATGGTCTTTTAATATTGCTTCTGGCAAGTTATTTTGTGGCATGGCTATTATCAATATTATTGATTTTTATTCAATTTTTATTATCGAATTTTCTTTTTATTTTGACCGTACAAGATAAGCAAGTTAAGCGGGATTTTAAGATAAAAAAAATCAATTTGAAGAGCAATATATCCCTAAATAATATTTCGTCTTTAGAGGATCAATAAATCTTTATTACTTAATTGAAAATCTTTTATGTACCTTAAATTCAGGAAAGAATATGCTTTTAGCTTGTTTTGTCTCTAATTTAAAATAAGCTAATTTTTTTTACTTTTTATTTGCTGCTGTTAAAATTTTTATAATAACAGCTAATTTTAACTACCAAAACTGCTGTAAAAAATTTATTTAGTATAATAGTATTATTTGTTATTTAATATTGATTTTTGCTGCTTGCACCAGATTGTAGAGAACGGTGCTATATTGCTTCAGCTAAGTCAATTTTCTGAGATAATTAGGTTTATTTATGCTATATAATTTAGCACATCTGAGCTGCAAAGACTGGCGAGCGCGATCGCCATTTATTTAGATCTTAATCCTTGAATTTTTTTTTAAAAAGCTGTAAAAATAATCTCTATTATAACGATCGAAAATTGGGAACTTTATTGAAAAAATTTCGTCTATAGTTTTTCGATTCTTAAGTTACTCAGGATCTCGGCGTTTATTATCCTATGGAAATCATCAATCAAATTATCGACATTCAAACTAAAGCAGGAATTAACATTAATAATATTACCCCAATAATTCAAGAAAAAATAACCGATTCAAAGATTAAAAACGGTCACGTTTTACTATTTTCTCGCCATACAACTACTGCTTTAGCTATTAACGAAAATGAAATCAGATTATTAGAAGATCTCAAAGTGTATCTGAGAAAATTAGCCCCAGAAACAGACAAATATTTACATAACGATCTTCATTTGAGAACCGTTCCTCCTCACGAACCGATGAACGCTCATTCTCATCTAATGGCAATGACTTTAAATAATAGTGAAACCATTCCTGTAATTGATGGAAAATTAGCTTTAGGGACTTATCAATCGATCTTATTTTTTGAATTAGACGGGCCGCGTCAAAGAACTCTCTTAATTCAAATTGTCGGACAATAAAAGCAGGGGAGTAGGTAGTAGGGAGTGCCCTCCAACCCGGGATCTCGAATCTACTTATTACTCTTTACTTTTGCCTTTTGACTTTTGCCTTTTAACTTTTGCCTTTTGCCTTTTGCCTTTTGCCTTCGATGGAAGTGAGTTAAAAATGTTGAAACCCTTTATCTAAACTGAGAATTTGCTTCTGATATATTTTTTTAGAATCAATTAGTTCGACATTTTCACCTTGAGTAATCCGGCCGATAATTCCGGTATTAGCTCCTAACAATTCTACTAAATCCCTAGCGTTTTCGGGAGGAAGACATAACACTAATTCAAAATCTTCGCCGCCATATAAAGCGTATTGTAAAGCTTGCTGGTGAGAAAAAATATTGCTCAGGGCCGGTAAAATAGGAATAGCGCGAAGATCGATTGTTGCACCTACTTTACTAGCACGGCAGATTTGGACTAAAGCATCGGCTAAACCGTCGCTACTATCCATGCCAGCAACTCTAGGCAGATCGGTAACTTGCCAAAGATGTTCTAGAATGTCGAATCTCGGAATTGGTCTTTGATGTGCCGCAATTAAATTCTAGCGATCGCTTTGGGGAAAATCTTTTGTAATATTTTTGGGATGTAACAATAATTCTAATCCCGCTCGAGAATTGCCGTGATATCCTGTCACGACGATCGCGTCTCCAGGCCTGGCATTATTGCGGCTAATAACTCGATTAGGAAAGACTTCACCGAAAGCATTAATGGCGACGGTAGTCACCGGAGAATAACAAATATCGCCCCCCAATATTTTCGTATTATAATTAGCCAAACAACCATTCAATCCTCGGTATAATTCATCTACCCAATCGAGGGCAACTTCTCCAGGAAGGGATAAACCAACGGTAATTCCGATGGGAAATGCTCCCATAGCTGCGAGATCCGATAAATTAGCCGT
>JAAUYH010071324.1_pt1 | contig 10477 bp, 10 predicted proteins | sample 7278061 | NCBI WGS metagenome assembly JAAUYH01 (sample SAMN14350203, study PRJNA611818) | marine sediment metagenome | isolation source: surface marine sediment (0.6m) | place: French Polynesia: Moorea | collected 2018-08 | reverse complement strand
TTCAAGATCTTGGGTCTGGAAGCGTTGACTACAATGAAAATACTGGTGAGGTAACTCTTGACGATACCACTATTGCTAAACTCCCAGCTGGTCTAGAAGATGTTGAAATCAACAACCTAGGTGGCGGTAATTGGACTTTAATGTAATGTATGTCTGAGCTATATTGACGAAGTTAGAGGAAGCCCCGTCGTCTCTTGGTGCGCTTTCCCTCTCTTGGTCAGCGTTCCCTTGCGGAGGAAGCCCGCGTTATGCTAAAGGACTACCTTCGGGGCGTGCGAAGCGGTATCCTTTAGGGCGGCGTTAGATGTTTATCCAGAGCACCGATCTGGACAAGCCCAGCTCTGTGTTCTGGGCAATGGAATGTCCTCCAAGACAACCTCCGCGGGGTCGCACCGCTGGCGGGGTCTCTCTGACTTTCGACTCCTTATCCGCACATTTGTCCGATCATCGCGGGACTTTTCCCATCAAGTGGGATAGTATCCTCGAATGGGGATAAGAAAAGCCAGCACGCCAGTTGTGACTGAAACTCAGAGCTAATCCATAGCCTACAACTAATTGGTTGTGGGTTTTATTTGTTGGTCATTAGTTGCATAATTGGTAGATGGTTCTTAGAATTGCAGAGAAATTTGTTTGGTTATGAATAAAATAACTTAAGAGAAATAAAATCTAAAGACACTTTAAGTATGGTAAGTGAACCAACTGTCAAACAGATCAGAGCTTGCATGGCTCAAAGAAAATGGAGTCAAGTGATCGCGATTTGTGCTCAATTGTTAAAAAACAATCCCGATCAACAAGAGATCTATCCTTTACTAGCAAAGGCTTATGCTCAAAAAGGTCAGTTTGCTCAAGCGATCGCAACTTATCATATTTCTCTAGTCAATCAACCAGATAAAGCGGAAATTCATGGGGATTTGGGTTTACTATACAGTAAACAAAGACAATTCACCCAAGCAATTAGTCATTACCAAAAAGCCATCTCTCTGAAGCCAGACTGGGCTGAACTACACTATAGATTGGCAGAAATTTGGCATCAATTAGGAGATTGGGAACAAGCTATTATCGCTTATCAGCAAGCAGCGAAGAATAAACCTAATTACCCAGCAGCTTATTTTAATTTAGGTTTGTTATGTGAAAATCGCGGACAATGGAAAACTGCTGTTGCTAACTATCAAAGAGTGATCGAGTTACAGCCTTATAATGTAAGAGCCTATAGTAATTTAGGCAGTACTTTAGCCCAACATCAAGAACATGAATCGGCGATTGAAGTTTTACAACAGGCACTAAAAATAGATCCAACTTGGGCTACATTGCATAATAATCTGGGTCAGGTTCTATGGTTAAAAGGGAAGCCAGCTCAGGCTTTAGCGAGTTTTGAGTTGGCTTTGGAACTCGAACCCGATATGGCTTTAACTAAACATAATTTAAGTAGATTATGGCAACAAGAACTAAATTATGATCGAGCACTTTCTTATCTTCAAGAAGTTATCCGTCTAGAACCGAATAATGCTTTGGCTCATAGTAATTATCTCAGTCTTTTAATAAGAAAAGGTGAGTTAAAAGCTGTAATTCCTCATTGGCAAAAATTGATCTCTATGCGTCCAGAATTCGTAGATTTCTATTGCCAAAAAGCAATAACCCTAGATTCTGTAGACTTATTGGTGAGAGTAAAAGTTACTTGCGCTCGTTTCTTAAATGCAGTTAAACAAAATTCTGATAAATTGCAAATATATAACTATCTTTGGCAAACATTTTTTTATTGGGGAGATATTTTGTTTGAATATGGAGGAATTCGCCAAGCCCAAATCTATTATCAGCAAGCATTAGATATTAAACCAGATGAAGTAGAACTTTATCTTCGTTTGGGTAACTGTTTGACAAAACAAGAACAATTTAATAGTGCGATTACTATGTATCAGATGGGCTTAAATTTGCAAAGCGATCATCCTCAAATCTGTTTTCAACTAGCAAAACTCCTGGAAAAGCTTAATCCATCACAATCAGCTATTAATTACTACGAAACTATTCTCCAGCGGCAATCCTATCAACCAGAATTATCCCAGAAACTAAAGACTGTATTGACTGCCGAAACAGATTCAGAGAAATTATTACCCCAAGCTATTTATCATTACACCCATGATTGGATTAGAAATTGTCAGTTAGATGATTATAATTACGTAGAAGTTTCTTGGAAAGGAACATCGGCTCAAGCTAATAAACTAAACCAGATTTCATCTGAGCCAGTTACAGTGACTGATAAAAGTTCATCTAACATTAGTTGCGGTGGGGTTAATTGCGTCAAATGTATGGGCGAGTTAATGGAGTTTTTCGCCCCAAGACAGGTAGGAAAAAATATTTATAAGCTAACTCCTGGAAAATTTCCGCAGCTTGATGCCCCTTTACCTTTTGTGGTAACAATTCCTCAAGGAAAAGCTTGGATTGCCCCGCAAAAGAATTCTTGGATTATTTGTCATGGCTTAGCAGTGATAACTCCCGATGGTTATTTGTTAGGTGATATTTCCCGTTTTTACCCTTGGTTTTTACCAAATTGTCCTTATAAAAACAAAACAGATCATATTCTATACGAATTGGATAGTTTGCCACCTGTTACTAAATTAGATGGAAAAGTAGCACTCTTATCAGGATTAGCAGGTCATGTTTACTATCATTGGATGTTTGATATTTTGCCTCGACTAAAGTTAATTAGCGAGAGTGGAATTTCTTGGGATACTATCGACTGGTTTGTAGTTAATAATATTGAAAAAGATTTTCAAACTGAAACTCTCAATTATTTGGAAGTTCCTGAAGAAAAAATTATTATCAGCGATCATAATTCTCATATCCAAGCAGAAGAATTAATTGTCCCTTCTTTTCCTGGATATCTAGATTGGGTTCCCCAAGGAACTATTGATTTTTTACGCCAGACTTTTTTACCCAAAAAAAGTTTGGGGAGTGTGGAATATTTCCAAAAGGTTTATATTAGTCGTTCCAGAGCTAGAGCGAGACATGTGATCAATGAAGAGGAGGTAATTGAACAGCTTGCTCCTTTAGGGTTTCAAACTGTATTTCTTGAAGAAATGTCTATTTTGGAACAAGTCGCTTTATTTGCTAATGCTAAAGTTATTATCTCGCCCCACGGCTCTAGCTTGACCAACTTGGTTTTTTGTTCTCGGGATACCACAGTAATTGAACTTTTTTCGCCCCACTATCTCAGAACTGATTATTGGATTATTGCCCAACAGTTACAATTAAAATATTACTATTGTCTGGGAGAGGTATTTGATTGTAAGTTTTTAAGGGACTTAATGTATCAACATAGCTTGACAGAAGATATTTTAATTAACCTCAACTCATTCAAGCTAATTTTAAAATTAGCTGGAGTTGTCGAATAAATTATCGAAGATGAAGGATTATAAATCAATAAATAATAAATAAGAGGAAAGGCAGAGGGTAGAAGTTCTTTTCACAAATGATTTAGGATTGCTATAACTATCAACCAACAGTACAGCCATTGGATACTGTTGGTTTAACCAGAATTTTGATTTCTTGAAAACCTGCTTTGGTCAGAATAGTAGTAACAATTTCTTTGGCTTGTTCAAGAGATGTTTCTAATATATTGCCAGCACAAGCTTCAACTTTAATCATTCTCAAGGCTTCTTGTTGAGCTTCATCCTGTAATTCCCTTTCAACATTGGCACCAAAACCTTTTTTGTAGGTATCAATAACTCCAGACTGATGAATATCTAAATAAACATTACTCAATTGTGGAGCGGGCAAAACTATAGTTACTGACTTTTGGCGATTATCAAGATTTTTTACTTCTATTTGACTAAAATCGATTCCTGCTTCTACTTTTCCTATTCCTTCATAAATAAGGTTAGTTTCTCCAATATTAAATCTTCCCAGTTTTCTATCTTGACTAACTTTAATCGTGGTTTTATTGGTAACTCCAGCAGTAGTCAAGGTATCCATTTCTTGAATACCACCAATAATCAAGTTTTGAATTTCTGTGGTGGTATGGGTAGCTGGAAAAGCCCAGCCTAGGATATTTTGGGGAATCTGGAATAGATAAAAAATTCCCGCAGAGCTAATAATGATAGTTGCCATCAGGATAATAGTCTGTTCTGATATCCTTTTTAAAAGTCTCCAAGTGTAATTCATAGTAATTTATCGTGAATTCTTTAGATCATTAGTATAGACAAATCTGATAACTAAACTGCATTTAGTTTGAAAAACTACAGTTTTTATAATTTTTGAGGTTAAACAAAAAAGCTTTGACGAGCACCCTGTAGGAAACCCTGTGTTGGTTCAAGAGAGGCGAAGTTTAACCTATTCTAGGATAAGTGATTTTTAATGCGATCGCAAAATTTTAAATAACCAACTTATCTATCTTACTGAGAAAGTAATTAAAGTAGCACTATTATTAGGAAATAATGCCTATTAAAGTCAAAACAGTACTGGTAATATTTAGGTTGTTATTACTGTAAATTTACTAGCCATAGAACAAAATATATTAATAAAATGCGATATTAAATCTCAAAGTGTATCTTTAATAACTCAAGAATTAGACGAATTATATTTAGTTGAGTTAGAACAGTTAGAAAATTCTGAGGTTGCCCAAAAAAATTATGATTCAAGCTTTTCCTCTAGTCGCGATCGCGATTCTTTATCGAGAAAATAAATTTTTGATGCAATTAAGAGATGATATAGAAGGCATTCTTTATCCTGGTAGTTGGGGATTTTTTGGGGGTCATATAGAAGTGGGAGAAACTCCAGAATCAGCTCTCAAAAGAGAATTAGTCGAAGAAATAAATTATGTTATAGAAAAACCAAAATTTTTTAATTGTTATACAGATAGTCGAGCAAAACGCTATATTTTTTATGCCCCTTTAACTGTTACAATAGACAAATTAGAACTTAATGAAGGTTGGGATTTAGATTTAGTTCCCGTAGAAAATATTCAGCGTGGATTTCATTATTCTGATAAACCAAAAATGGAAAAACCTCTAGGCGCTCTTCACCGCCAAATATTATTAGATTTTATTGCTGCAATGGCCAATGACTAACTGATCACTGATAAATGTTAACTGATAAATATTGACTCGATCACCTATATTCTCTAAATTATTATTTGCGTGCTGCAATATGACCCCCAATTTAAAACATGACTTTAACAGTTTATAACACACTTACTCGCCGTAAAGAAACCTTTAAAACCTTAGAAGAAAATAAAGTGCGGATGTATTGCTGTGGCATAACAGTCTATGATTACTGCCATTTAGGTCATGCAAGAACCTGTTTAGTATGGGATGTAGTGCGAAGTTATCTCGAATGGTTGGGGTATAAAGTAAATTATATTCAGAATTTCACTGATATTGACGATAAGATACTTAATCGTGCTAAAGCCGAAGGAACATCAATGGAAGATGTTTCAGAGCGTTTTATTAAAGCATATTTTGAAGATATGGAACGCCTGGGAATTCGTCAAGCAGATGCTTATCCTCGCGCTACCCATACTTTAGACGGCATTAAGCGATTGGTTGCCGATCTTGAAGCTAAAGGTTTTGCCTATCCTGCGGATGGAGATGTTTATTATTCTGTCAGAAAGTTTTCAGATTATGGGAAACTTTCAGGTAGAAAGTTAGAAGATATGCAAACAGGAGCCAGTGGCAGAATAGATATCCCTGAAGCTGAAAAAAAACAAGACCCCTGTGATTTTGCTTTATGGAAAGCTGCTAAAGAAGGTGAACCTTCCTGGGATTCTCCTTGGGGTGCGGGTCGTCCTGGTTGGCATATCGAATGTTCTGCTATGGTCAGAGAAAGGCTAGGAGAAACTATTGATATTCATGTCGGCGGTAGTGATTTGACATTTCCCCATCACGAGAATGAAATTGCTCAATCCGAAGCAGCAACAGGCAAATCCTTAGCTAACTATTGGTTACATAACGGTATGGTTAAGGTTGATGGCGAGAAGATGTCGAAGTCTCTAGGAAACTTTACAACCATCCGAGATTTGTTAGATAAGCCTGTGGATGCGATGGCAATGCGTTTGTTTCTTTTACAAGCCCATTATCGCAAACCTGTTGATTTTACCGATGAGGCAATCGCAGCTGCTACTCATGGTTGGAAAACTCTCAAAGAAGGATTATTATTTGGTGAGCGCTTTGGCCAAGATTTAGGTTTTGACGACCCTGTCTCTTCTACTGACTCCGAAGAGAGCGAATCAATTCGGCAAAGGTTTAAGGATGCAGTAAACGATGATTTTAATTTTTCTGCTGGGTTAGCGGTATTGTTTGAAATGGCTAAGGAGTTACAAAAAGAAGGTCACATCATAGTGCATCAAGGAAAGACTGAAGCCGAGCCGAAAAAGCTAGCAACGCATTGGTATACCCTAGTAGAATTGTCAGGAGTTTTAGGTTTTAAAGCAGAATTAGCAGCAGAGACGGTTACCGATGGCTTCAGTGATGACAAAATTGAGCAATTGATTCAGCAACGTGCTGCAGCCAAAAAAGCAAAAAACTGGTCAGAAAGCGATCGCATTCGGGATGAACTAAAAGCCCAGGGAATTAGTCTCATTGATACCAAAGAAGGTACTACTTGGCATCGCAGTTAGAGACAAAAATAGACTTTAACAATATCTTTTTCCTATTGTATTAAGCACAAACTGATCTAACAAATTTAGCAATGTTATCACCAGCAATTAATACTGTAATTGCAATGATGGAATCTTTACCAGAAGATAAACAAGATAAAATTGTCGAGCATTTGCGGGATTATATTCAAGAGTTACAAGACGAACAAAAATGGAATAACTCTTTTCATAAATCCCAGGATAAATTGATAGCTGCTGCTAAATTAGCTAAACAACAAATTAGGAAAGGCAAAGCCCAAGCAATGGATTATAATCAACTATGAAATCCCAAACTCTTCCTTCTTTTTGGGATAATTATAAATTTATTCTTGGACTCTCTGTTCCATTTCCGCTTTGATTTTATTTAATTTTTGCTATTAAAATATATAAACATTATCTCTTGAAAATGCGATGTCAGATTCAGAATTATGGACTAAAGTAACTTCAGAACAAAAAGAGCAGGCATATAGTATTTATAAAAAATGGCTAATAATAGCTAAATCTACTGAAAGAATTAATTATCAAAAAGCAACAGATGCTATCAAATTTGCTTATCTTGCTATAAAATCAAAAAAAGTGCCAGAAATATCTTTTGTTGATAGTCCGAAAGCTGCCCTTAAAAAAGCACAAGCAAGAGACGATTATAGGCAACAATCTTCTTTTGGGATCTATGATATTATTAGAAGAAAATTAGTATTCGAGCCAAGAAATAGTATTAAATATCAATTAAGTAACCTACCACAAACTAGCATTGAGCAAAACGAACAAGAGTTTCTTTCTGGTGGTTGGTCTATAGCTCAGCTTCAATTATTTTCTAGAATATCAATTCAATTTTGGTCGCGTTATGCTTGGTTTTTGGATTTCGCTTACTCAGTTTTAGGTTGCTACCATATTTCAGAAAGATGGAAAGCTCTTCAACTACTAGTAAAAAATTGTGGTTATATTTTGCCTTTCAATGATATTTGCTATATAAGTGACCGACCCATAGAATTATCGTTCAAAGATAATGATAATTTAATTTTACATGCAGAAAATAAACCAGCAGTTTTATTTCGTGATGGCTATAAGATTTTTGTTTTTAATGGAATTGAATTATCAATATCAATTTAATTTATTTTAATTTTAATTATGTATATTTACAAATCCTTTCGAACAGCCAAGCACAAAGAACGCCAGAGGTATCAAGATGTCAGAAAATATCATTAGCTATACCAGTGAAGAATTAGCTGCTCAACGAGCACAGGGAAAAAGCCGCACTGACTGGCAAAGGGTCAAAACCGCAACTGATGCAGACATTGAGGCAGCAATGGAAAAAGATCCTGATACTGAGAAAATTACTGATCGGGATTGGAAAAATGCCACTTTGACTGTTCCCTTACAACTAGATACAGAAATGATGGCATGGTTGCAAGCTCAAGAAGAAAACTATCAAACTCATATCCAACGCCTTGTGCGCGAAGAGATGCGTCAAAAAACTAATACTTACAGTAATGAGAAATAGACCATTAACTTAATGGATCACAAAGAACTGAGACAAACAATAATCAGTTACTCTAGCAAAAATCTAGAGCAGCGAAAAAATTGGTATTCCCCCGCAGCGGAGGCTTACAATAAGGTAAGACCTCGTTATCCCCAAGACTTAATCCGTCAAGTAATAGATATAGCGCAGCTCTCATCTGCATCAAAAATTCTTGAGATAGGCTGTGGTCCAGCAACAGCAACGATAGCATTCGCTGAATTAGGCTCGTCGATACTTTGTTTAGAGCCTAACCCAGATTTTTACAATTTAGCCCAACAAAATTGTCAACCATATCCACAGATAGAAATTCAAAATATATCCTTTGAGGAATGGACATTAGAAGCTGAAAAATTTGATGCTGTTTTAGCAGCGAGTTCTTTTCATTGGATACCCTCTGATGTTGGATATCCTAAAGCAGCCAAAGCTTTACGGAAAAATGGCCACTTCATTTTATTGTGGAATAAACAACTTCAGCCCAGCTATGAAATTTATCAAAGTCTATCGGAAATCTATCAAGTTCACGCTCCATCTCTAGATCAATATGAAGACAAAGCAAAACAAGAAAATATTTTGCAGGGACTAGGGCAAATGGTCATAGATTCAGGACAATTTAAGAATTTAGTAGTTGGTCATATTAATACTGAATTGACTTATACGGTTGATGAGTATTTGGCACTTTTAAGTACTTACTCACCTTATCTAAAACTTGCCCCACAGAACAAGAAAGCTTTATTAGAAGGATTGAGACATAGAATAGAATCTGATTTTGGTGGCAGTCTTAAGCTTTCCTACATGTCTGCTTATCATATTGCTCAGAAATCTTAGATAGCAAAATCTAAAAAAACTACAGAGATTACGCGATCGCATTCGGGATGAACTAAAAGCCCAAGGTATTAGTCTTATTGAGACAAAAGAAGGTACAACTTGGCATCATGGTTAGCAATCAATCAAGCAACACACTATAAAGTATGAACTATAAATTGATCTCTACCTTGGTCTTTAGCGCTATAAAGAGCTAGATCCGCATTGCAAATTAATGATTCTGGACTAGTTGCTGTCAAGGGAATGGTGCTACTGACTCCCTGACTGATGGTGACAAAATCACTAACATCTGATGACGGGTGATGAAGCTCAAGATGGCGAATGGCTAGTTTAATTTTATTGGCAATGTAAATAGCGCCTTCTAAGTTAGTGTTAGGAAGGATCACAGCAAATTCTTCTCCTCCATAACGAGCCACTAAATCAGCAGGGCGTTGTACCGCTTTAGCGATTACTTGTGCGATTTGTTCTAAACAATGATCTCCTGCTGGATGACCTTTACTATCGTTGTATTGCTTGAAATAATCTATATCCAGAAGAATCAGAGACAGCGGTGCTTTTTCCCTAGTCAGTCTGCGCCATTCTCGCTCTAGATATTTGTCAAATTGACGACGATTGGCGACTCCAGTCAAATCATCGATAGTCGCTAAACAATGTAATTCTTGATTGGCTTGACGTAAAGCATTTTCCACTTTAATTCGTCGTTCAATTTCATTTTGTAATAAGATATTTTGCTGCTGTAACAATTGTTGTAATCGCTGAAGCTCTAATTGCCTTTCAATCCGCGCAACTGCTTCTTCAAGATAAAAAGGCTTGGTAATATAATCAACACCGCCTATCTCGATCGCTTTCACTTTGTCGGTTTGATCTTGAGAATCGCTGAAAAAGATAATGGGAATTTTGTTAGTGCGCTCGCTGTTTTTAAGAGAAGAGCAAACTTGATAGCCATTTATGGGAGGAGTCCTTAACTCCAGCAAGATCAAATCTGGCTGAGTCTCTTGAGCGATATTGATCGCATTATCACCGTCTAAGGCTTTTTTTGTGTGATAACCTTTACCATCAAGAGTTGTCGTTAAGTGTTTTAAATCGTCCGGATTGTGATCAATGAGTAATATTGTGTCTTGACGATATTGCATTGATAGTTGCTACTCCCTTAATAGTCCATCAAACGTAACTACGGAAATTACCGTAAGTGTATATTCTTAAGATAGATTTTATTTTTTTATTTTTATACAGTATATATAATTAAATGCGAATTTGTACTTAATGAGTACAAAAGTACTAATAATTTACTAAAATTCCCAGTGTGAATAGACAAGAGAGGTTTTTTGGTCAGTAAAAATACTGATTGCCATCAGGCAATTGAATAATATTGAATAGATTGAATAATGTGGATACATGATAATTACCGATAATTCTGGTCGTTCATGATGATTTATAGCCACTAACAAAATGTAAATTATTTCAATAACCATGAAGATTTAGTTTTAACTAGGTATTTTTGTGTTAGA
>JAAUYH010000216.1_pt1 | contig 10478 bp, 7 predicted proteins | sample 7278061 | NCBI WGS metagenome assembly JAAUYH01 (sample SAMN14350203, study PRJNA611818) | marine sediment metagenome | isolation source: surface marine sediment (0.6m) | place: French Polynesia: Moorea | collected 2018-08 | reverse complement strand
CACTGTTTCTCAGATCCGATCATTTCTTATTTTTGCCTCAACATGGGACGTAGAAAATCACGCAATGTCGGCTTTCCGTATTATTCAACTTTGCGTGAGAGTCCACGATTACACTTCGCCGTGAAGTGTAACAGTTGAGCACTGAACGTCTAACAAAACGAGTGCAATCCTGACTGTAAACAAGATTTACACCGTTACATTTGCCACACGAAATTCATTAGTTCAGTTGTTTACATTTGTTGGGTGGTGTTTCCTAAATCATTTTCATTTTCGAGTAGGAAACCGTAGTAATTTGGGATTTCTATTCCGTTCCGCTGTCAACAATGCATTGAATGCTATCAATTTCCATGCGCCAAGTGAGACATTACCACCTCCTCATTTTCACAGGTATCTTGTTGACTCATACAAAAAGTTTTTTCGATGTTCCGTACAGCAGGACATTGGAGGACAACCAGAATAGTAAGTGGCTGACTGACTGCAATAAAGGTACGCGGAATGAGAAGCTTTCTCGATTTCTGCTTCACTGTCTTTGATACAATTCAGATTGACACCTTTTCGATTTCTTCGACTAACACCTCAACTGGACTGATAGCTCAAATATGTGGAATCTTGCAAACTAGAAAAGCCGCTCATATTCACCACATTAAAAATACAGGAGAAACATGGGACGTGATCACAGTCTGCCATGCGAAGGAAGAAAACAAACAGAACTTGATTTCCACCACAAAATTACATCGATGAAACAATGTCAGCGCCTCTTGTTTCCCAATATGATGTCGTGACCTATTGATGGAGACACTGGTAAAACGCTGTTACAAAGTATGAAAACAATCGAGTACCTGTTTACGACTTAGGAAAGGACCTCTATCTGACACGTGAGGCTCTTGAAACCAAATCCGAGAAATAAGGTATAATAACCGAGTCTTTTGCATTACAGAATGATGTTCTCAAGAACAACTTATTTTAAACTGTCTGAACTTAAAATTTACCTAGTTGAAACTGGAATGGTGCCTGCTTAGTTTGTTCACCAACCTTTTTATGTCCAATGTAACACGTGCCGGCAAACCCTATTTCCCTGCCTTCCCCCGTTTACCTCCGTATTCTTACCTATACTGTATATCATGTTCCATATCTGAAATCGACTTAACTCCATTTCTTTGATGTTATGATTTCGGTGATGACCAAAATAAACCACAGCCAGAAAAACTATTGAAAAACAAGGAGCCAGTCCCATAATTTTGCTTGTATCTATATCCAAATCTGATGGTTTTTATTTTTCAAATCTCGAAAGTAAATACATCAAACTGAAATACTGCCATTCAAATCTTCCCAAAATACTTCAATAATGTTCATTTCGAGAGAGATGACGATTACTAGTATAAGTGACTACTTCAACTAACTTACCTCTTTATGCAGCTATTCAAACATCGAATTTTTTATTCTTTATTTGAATATGGTACAAAGGTAGAGCAGATATCTTGTTTTGGTTCCAGTATTAGACAAATTACTTATCTTATAATAATTCTCAGTACAGATTAAAAAAATTACTTAGATTTTTCGACAGATATAAATATCATTTTTTAATACTCTGCTTACAGTCCTGATTCGACAAAGATAAAACTAAATTCTCAATAGATTTGGTGTTAGCTAAAAATATCAAAGGCTACAGTGGTCGAGGAAGTTTCACTTAGCTCGTAATGAAAGCAAGAACAAAGTTTCAAACTTTGAATAAATCTTGATTCAAATATTTTTAGAACCTAATGAGAAGTTCGAAATATCAAATGTCAATATCTGATTCAGCGAAATAAAAAATAAAATTGAAGTAATCAAAATTCAAATATGCTCGGAGCCGTTCTCGGTATTTTAGGAAACAGACAGCGAAAACATCAAATGAACTACATGTGCCTAACGAAAGAAAAATTCTGGGAGTAACGTTTCTTGCCTCATATTAAAATCATTGAAATCATTTACGGTATTGCTTATGAAATCAAAACGCACATTGCTCAGATACTAAAATACTTTGCTGAAAACAGAGACATAGAGCTCGGGAACCACGAATATGCGCAACAACAACCAAGTACCAGTAATAATACGATATATCTCCTGTGCGACGTCTCAAGAAATAATTCAAAAAATATTGACGCTTTAATCATCTGAATTGGTCAGAATTACAAATCGTTTTTCATTCTTCTTGCGCTGCTCCTCGCTATCCATTCTTTTATTGCTTGCCACTCTTTCGTTAACACATAGTACTAAATGAATTGTTGAAGGCGAACTGAAATCGGGAAAAGAGTTATACTGCATTCGTAGGAACCTTTTCCGATGGAAGTGAACTGTCAAGATTCCGATTCTTACGATTACAAAAAATAGAACAAAGGATAGCTGGTATGAGGGTTCGCAAAATTCTAGATTTTGCAAATCACGGCATGAAAGAAAATACGAAAATTTTGAAGTTTTGCGAGAATTATTTCATATTTTGGCAAAATAGAACAATCTTCGTATGTGTCGCTGGAGTGCCCGCATTGCTTTTCCAATCACCTGATAAAGTGATTTAGGGATGCAAGTGTTCCTCTGTATCTAATTTATTTCAAAGAATTTCCTTGGATAATCATTGATACCGCTACATATGTAATACAGCAATTATTTTCTGAATTATTTAATATACAAAATATTTCTATGCTTCAAAGCGGGCTCACTTGAAATTAGCATTGATTCTGAAAAGTAATTACTACGCTTCCCTGACTTTATTGGGGTTGCCTCAAAAATTGATGCAGTACCAAATTAATGGAGATAGAAAGTAAGAACAACCCGTTTTTGGACAAGGCTCTTTGTTATGACTGTTTATATCTCCTTGAACTGCATAAAACAGTGTGCTTGCGAAGCTTAAATTTACTGAATCCTTTTGTATTCAACTTTGGCGTATTTCTCGTTCTATTAAGTAATTGGTCTGTATAGTATTCTAAATATGGGCCATATTCGTTTTTGGGGCTTGTTTGTTAATCTTGACGATTCGTAGAATTTAAAGATTTGCAAGGATCAACAAACATATCAGTAGTCTCGACCGCCCATGGATGGTATTTCCCTCGCCAACGAATTCAGTACAGCTATCACGTATGCACGCAAGTCCTGGAGATAATACTGTGGATGGTTTTGACGAATGATTGCGTCCAACTAATTTGTCTCGGAAAATATATCAAAATCGAAGTTTTCGAATTTGAATCTCCTAGCAACGTTAATACTTTTGCTCTGTATCTAGCCAGACGAGCGACACAGAATTTACAGCGAAATCATCCTTTATTTCTACTGTATATAGGTAGTGTACATTGCTTCTTCTCGTACAGAGCTATTTTTTGACGCTATTCATTGGGTTCCGAAACTCATTTCTACTCGCACCTCGTTTTCGTCTTCTTATGTTGGCCGTATGCACAGCACAGTGCCGTTCCATAACCTACCGGCTCAATCATGCTTTACAAAAGAGTAAGACAAGGTAGTTGTCATCCCAAATTTTACAACCAGTGGATCAACCCAGACCTGTCAACTATACTCGAGTCTGAACTACCTCAGGGCGTTAATATTTTCGGAGAAGAAGTAGAAATTTCTGAATTGTCACCAACGGTATCTAAAGGTCTCCCTGAAATCATCGCTGAAGTTGACGAAGGTCAGTCACAGCCAGAGCCCAAACCTCAACGCTATCTCCCAATTGACAATTATATTGGCAGTAGAAGTGGCACTCGAAGTGACTGAGTGGCAATGGCGCAGGCACAGGCACTGGCAATCGAAGTCACAGTTGCAGTGGCAGCGGAAGCGACACCGGCTGTGCAAGTGCCGATCGGAGTGACAGTGGAACGGGTAGTACCAGTGATGCTAGATTCCAAATATTTCGAACTAGGGCTGGCCGTCGTAGACCTCACCGTCACCCTCACTCAATACCGGAACCTCCTCTCCCAGGCCAATTTCCTCCTACAACTGAACAAGCAGTATTGATTGCATGGCTGCGCAGGATCCACGACTGATCGGCATACAACCAAAGTTTACCCGGAACATTCTCAGAGAACTACTACTGTAAGCTTTGAAAAGCTGAGTGCTAGAGAGAACAGAACTTTGTTCGGCACGTACGTGAAAGTTCTCATCGTGCTGCATTCTTTCGACTCTGCCCTAAGACGTGTAACACTTGTCTATACAGACCAGTATTTTACAGTATTGGGCCTTGAAACAACCATTTTATTATCAAATTTGCACCGCGACCTTTCGAGTAATTAGTGTAACATCTGCGAAAACAAAAAAGCGGCATATCTAATAATGAAAAAGATTAGAAAACACATTAGAAACATAGAAATACCCTTCGGAGATTTCACTCATCTAAATTGTTATCTGTATTAGCAAAACGAACTCCCACCCACCTGATGTGTATTAAAAAACAGCGAGTTCCGATGAAAATATTAAATTGTTAATCGACGGTGGCTCACCGCGATACACCTTCCAACGAAAGCACACTTGAACTTCAAGTCATAGTGCTGCATTTTTTGTATAACTCTCCTGACAATGAAATTTTTCGAAAGCAGGTCGGCTAATTGGTGTTTCGAAGCTCATGGACTGTGATTGTATATCTCTGTATACACTCTATGGACGTTCAGAAGCTAGAGCTGTCTCGTATGATGAATTCGACGACGATCAGGAATCGCACATCGTGTTTTTACCTGTCAAAGTGCTATTCAATACCTATTCAACTCATGATACCGACAAAAGAAACTGGAAGTTTCGGATCAGGGCAGTCTGACAATGTAGACTAGCGAAAACAAACTACCATGCTGGTAATCAATGAAAATTCAAGCTCCGGCATCAGCAAGCCTGTTTTTGGCCGAAGTAAGACATAACACTACCTACTTGTACAGTGAGAGCCTAAGCGGAATACTACCAAATAAATGGAACAGGCAAAATTGGTACCTGACAGCTAACATCGAGCAGATGCATTTTCGAATACTTCGAGCCAAATCAAAAATAAGGCTCGGCGAGTAACCCATAAATTTTTTACGTGCTTTTATTTTGACAGCTGCAAGCCAAATATCTATATAAATAATCCATGAAAGTGCGATTCTGAGATGAGACGCAGACATAAATCATATCTATATATTCATTATTCATTCCCTAGCATAATTACGAATTATTCATAAAGTGCATGCAAATTTGATGTTCGCTAAAGTTCATAGGCACTAGTAGTATAAGGTTCATTCGAATTAATATATTTAATTTCCAATTTTATATGTAATGGCTTGCATTTAACTGCTAGGTTGACTCAAGTTTTTGCTTGACGAATAAACATTCAGGGTATCCAAAACGTATTCTTTTTATACAGCCGTTCGAGAAATAATCATAGTTTCTGTACGAGGGCATTTTTATGCCGCTTGAGTAACTCGGGAATGACATGCTTTGAAATCATCTCAATATTTTTTTCTAAATTGTTTGAATTGGCAAAAGTGCATACACTGATGATAGAGAAATCAAACTTGGATTCTAGAGGAGAACTTATTGCTTGAACTATAAGTGACATATGTAGTGAATTAGGTTGGATGAAGCATTAAGTTGTTAATCCTTGCTGTTGTTGTTTAGTCGTTCAGTTGCTATTCTATTTATGCGGTTCTATAAATAGGTTCGCCTGTCATACAGATCCCATGGCACGTCAATGCATTCTTGTGATTCGATAGCCCTCATAGTTTGCCAGTCGTCATAGATGACGTTGCATCATAGTGCATTGAATGCACTTCGACAGCCTGGTGGACATTTGCAGTTCTCACAATCCCTTGACTTCTCTTAGCAAGTACACTAGGCATTTGGACTTGCGAATTACTCGATGAATTTCATTACACTGACCTGGGGAACCATCGTGTGGAAGGTTTCGCGATCGAGCAGCATAAAAGTTTTTAATATTCTTGAACAGTATGTAAAGTTATGTAACTATTATACTCGTGTGATTCAGTGAGAAAACTTCCAAGCATAGAAAATGCACTGATGTATTAATTCTGTGTGCATCTACAGATCTAGTTTGAATTAAGATATGAAAATACAAGCAGATTAAGTAAACAATGAAACAATTATAATGTGAGTACAATGATTCTGTGCAACGGGCACATTCAATATTGACTCATGTCACGGAATCTCGATAATAGTGAAGGGCGGTTGTTTCTTCTTCAGAATTAGGATGAGTTTAAATAAATCAACTCTAGGATTGATTGAAGGAACAATTCCGAAAGCTACTGATTCACATCTTGCTTTACTCTCTATTCCAACAGCTTCACACCCTCGATTTCTCTCTACCTTTCGTATTCTGCAATTTTTGATCATTTTCTACCTCTCGAGCACGTGATGACCCAAATCACCAACGAAATCGAATCATTTTGGTTTTAGATTGATAGCCGTTCGTACGTCAATTCTCATCGAACACAGTACTATGTTCATATGGCTCTCGGGTCATTCTTAATTCCAATTAGCTGAGAGTGTGGTAATAAGTATGGTATATTCCATCAATATGCTACCAATGTGCATGGGACTCACCGATGTTTACAATGTAAAACGAAAAGTAAAAATTTATGAAGTTTTTAAATAGTTTCTTTCAATTAGAGTTGTCAGATAACAATTGCAAATATTGTTTTTATTTCCAAAAATTAGATCAGAGAGCCTTTATCATATTGGTACCGATTCTATCTTAATATATTTCTTTTGTATTTTACCGTTGTGCTCGCTGCTATATTGTTCTTAATTTTAGGACCGCGTATATCTTTTCTGATAAATCCTACACCTTCAGAAATTAACTGTCGTATGCTAAGTGGGCAATGGAAGCTTCTGATTGAAAAAATCCATCAGAATTTATAAAAAGGAATCATAAATTTTTACTTCGCAGAAATCTGATGGTTTCAGCTGGTTATATTTCTGCTCCAACTCTAGCCGCGTCAATGTGGTTCTATACAAACTCACGGATTCAGGCATTTATAGTCGTAAAATAATTTCTTACCGAGGTCTCATGTTTCATTGTAAAAATTCATTAGGCAATATGTGTCAAATATCCCGATTACAAATCTAAAATGGAAGTAATGGTCCTGATCAAATGCCTCTAGAGCTTCGCCGGCTTTCAAATAACTTTTCGGTGCACTAACTTCAAAGCGGTAGCAACTGTATTTCTTTAAGTAGGAATTATACTGAATTGCACGAATCGAAAGCAGCTCGAGTTGCTTGCCTTGAAGACTAAACTCAATCGTAAACTACAAACATCGAATTAAATCTTGCGATTGATTAGCCGTGCTACTGGTCATTTGAATATCCTTGAACACACACTGCGTATTTTTCTCAACATAGTAAAGCCTCAGCAGTGCCATCTTCGAGTATTTCAGTTGACACGTACTTGCGACACGAAGGTGGCAATCTGTGAGATTGATTCGTTGTTCATTTTCCCTTTCTCTTTTTTCAAGAGGGCTTGAAACAAAATGCCCGTCCGTGTTGATGTATCATTATGAAATTTTCGGCCCCGTACCTACAATTCTCAGTGCACAATGAATCTTTGAACTGATTTTAAACAAGAAGCTTATTCAAGTGACCAGTACAGTAAATACCGCAGGTGGAGTAGTCATATTGGAATAGCTCTCGTCAGTACAGAAGGTAAATTTATGCCTATTAGATTCAATCAAGGCTGAGAGGAGTCGTACGCGAGCGTAGCCATATTCGAAATCATTTTTATAGAACAGCTTTGAATTGGATAATGGTCTCCTATTGCAATAAGTATTGGAGGACAACTACGATAGGTAAGGCCATATAACAATGCAAAAGAAATGTGCAATCTCACCCAGCATTCCTGGCTTTATTAAACGACGACGTGGTGCATGCCGAGTAATCACTGATCTCGCAAGCAAGTGTGCCGAACTTGTAGACAGAATACTGGAACCCCTGCAGAATGTGGGGGAGTGGCATCAATACCACAAGACACACGCGGAATTTCAACAGCGCCGAATCGTCGACTTGAACGGTTTCACGCAGTTCTGAACAACCTCGAGAAAACGAAACGGCGCACAAAACGCACGCATCCAATCGACCATACCGAGAAGTTCATCATGGCACAGCAATGGGTGGAGAAGCTGGAGGCAGCTCCCAACGACCTTGTTCACTTAGGCAATGGTATTAAGAGCACGGATTTGAAACGGTGGAGCGAGACACTCTCATCATGAGATTTCACTCTACTCAAAACCATAATGGATACGCATTTGCAATTGGTCTTCAGATAGAGCACGGTAATTTGGCTGAACGTTGCGATAAATGAGTAATGCATGCATCGTCAATCTCACCTCAAATACTCGCATTGTACAGCACATCGGATAGCAAGAGATTGACGGATTGCGTATCGATTCAGTATCGCTCTGTTTCCGTTCACCGTCGTCACGTGAAAACGGTCCCATAGTTGATAGTGCTGCTCCTACCGTTTCACTTTCCGTGTGTCCTTTCCACCTTTGCCATCACATCATCAGTCACTATTTCTTTAACATTCACATCCAGTTCTACAACATTCAACTCAATGAACAGGTCCCAATGTCGCTCTTCAAGCGAGCAAGGTCGATGTATGTGGCTGCCTTCTTCTTCGCTCATCCCTGTTACATAGTGAACTTCTGGGCACGGTTAATTGGGTGCATGCATTTTGTGTGCTGAGTCATCTTCTCGAAGTTTTTCGGAGCTTCGCCAAACTCTTCTCGTAGATAATTGAGTGACGCTGAAATTCCGCGAGTTTCGTGTGCCACCTGAGCGCCATCCCCCAGCGTTTCCAACGGTTCCCGCACTCCGCCTTAAAGCTCAGCACCCTTGCTGAAGAGCTCAGTAATTGCCTGGCCCATCCCCCATCACTGCATGGTTTTGCCCAGGATATTTGCCACGGTATGAGTCAGTCTGATGCTCGACGTGATATCTGCAGGTTCGACAATGGGAACAAACGAAACCGAGTGGGAGGGGGCATAGGGTGTGCGTCAGCCAAGAGCGGAACTTTGGGTTGATAAAGTGTGGCCAGTTGAAAGAGAATGTTAGAGTTGGGCGGAATAAGTAGAGATTCAGGCGCACAGCTGTACTCCATTTTGTCTCCGTCACTGTATTGTTCGAATACAGTATTTGCAGGGTTGAACAGCTGTGTGCTGTCCACTATACACACAGCTGCTTCACACCTGTGGATGGGGTACAGGTCGGCTACGGCGCAGCGAGGAGGACACGGAAATACTTCTTTCTAGGAAATTCGTCCCCTCTCCTACGATTAAAAACAAGAGTGAATACGGTACCTTCAACTATTTAGCGTAATATCAGAGGTGGAACGCTCGATAGTGCATTTTACCTTCATTTTCGTATTTTACCCCTCTTCAGATTACTGTAGTACCCTACCCCTATCCGGTACGGTACGGTATCCCATGAACCACCCGAAACAGTTCTTGGAACACAGCTGCAATTTGGGGTTGATGCAGGGTTACAGCACTGCTGCGTTACAAGCATCGTGTACTATCCCACAAACCCCATTTTTTCTCTTGATTAAGATAGACGGACTGGTCACTGGTGTTCCATCAGGAGACGAGATTTCTTGCCAATTTCAAGGAGGTGAGTTTCCTACGAAGTTGAACTTGTGAGAGCAGTCTCGAGTTACAGTCCTCCTCCTTACGTTTCGTGACATAAATTCGTTACCAGCTGGCCTTTCACATAACTTAGAATACGGATCTCCTGGTTGCTACACTAGTTCATATTCTGGAATAGCGAAGTATTAGTACGACGTTTTCGAATAGCTCGCAATTGCAATCCACAGGGTCGGCGAAAAGTAATGAAAGGATTTTAATCGCATGTATCTCAGATGCTTTTTTGAGTAGGTAACCGTTCTGCACTACCGATATATATATTTGATCACATAAGGTTTTAATGTAATACTCGTACTAATATCTGGCTGTTGGTATGTACTAAATAGAAGGAAAATAATAAATATGGGTCAATTTAAAAATTTCACTGCATCATCAAGGTAGTAACATTAAATTTTCGGCCCAATGACGTGGCGGGGATTGATATAAATCAATTTTTTTACAAGTATAAAAAGTGGTTTACATATTAGGGAGAGCTAATTGTAAGTGTCACTTGCTATTCGCAACAGAAACTGAAAAAATCATGCCGCGAGACAGAATTTCCGATCAACGAAAAGTTGCTTGCATACAGAAGTACACCCAAACAGAATCCATAGTTGCCACTCAGAAGTGGTATAGAACAACCTACGGGGAGACTGCTCCTGGAGAAACTTCAATCAAAAGGTGGCACCGCATGTTTTTCCAAAACGGGGCAGTAGCAAATCTTCTTAGATCGGGAAGACCACGAATCCGCGACGCAGATGTTCGAAGAATTGAGCAGGCATTCCATGATAACCCTCGTCTGTCTACTAGAAATGCTGAGCGTGCTTTACAAATTTCGAGATCGACCATCCAAGATGT
>JAAUYH010228067.1_pt1 | contig 10479 bp, 11 predicted proteins | sample 7278061 | NCBI WGS metagenome assembly JAAUYH01 (sample SAMN14350203, study PRJNA611818) | marine sediment metagenome | isolation source: surface marine sediment (0.6m) | place: French Polynesia: Moorea | collected 2018-08 | reverse complement strand
TACAAAGAAATCAACGCGATCGCACAGTTGATTGGCAGTTTACTACCACAGATGCGCGGATTAAACTTAAACGACTTTATCCCTCAATTATTTCTTGACAGACTACTAGTGTGACTTATGGAACTAGTGGAATTAACAGTAGCAGCAATTATAACTTTGATATTCACTAAAGCTGTTGAAAAGCTGGGAGAAGCTGTTTTAAATAACATTAGCCAACTAGTAAACATTATTCGCTCTAAGTTGAAAGCTTCGGCAGTAGAGGGAATATTGACTAAAGCGCAAGAAAATCCCACGGATAAGAATAAGTCAAAGTTTCAGAATGAACTGGTATATCAGGATGACTGCCGGTATAAGTGTATTTAAAAAATTAGATTTTTATTTTTTCTATTTAATATGGAATATTTACCTTTAATTGTATTGTTGTGGTTTTTTGGACCAGCATTAGCAGCAATTCCTGTTCGTTTTTCAATTAGACCTTGGCAGCATTGGGCTTTGATTGGGATTTGTATTGTCTTTGGTACTTCACCGTTTATGTTTGTTTTTGGGGGGCTGTATTTGGCAGATTTGTTTGGTTGTCAAGCTAAAATGACTATATTTACTTGTTCCCAGCAGCCTTGGCTTGGGAATGTTATCTCGTTTATGGTTTTTGCCCATTGGTTTGCAATTTTGACAATTCCTTCAGCAGCTGTAGGTCTTTTAGTATTGGTGATTAAATTAATCCAGAGTTTCTCCAAAAAATCAGAAGGTGAGATTGAAATAAGAGCAAAAAATAGGTTTAGGAGAAGTAGAGGTAATAAAGTAATAGCAGGGGTTTGTGGAGCTATTGCTCAAAGGTTGGGGATTCCAGTTTTGGTGGTACGAGTTATAACGGTAGCTATTTCCGTGGTTTTTCCAATGATTGGAATATTTGTGTATTTCTGGATATGGTTAGCGTTCCCATTATCCCCTTTGGCGAAAGATACTTAATGTTTATGGGAGCATCCACTTTTGGAAGATATACCATTTCTGGGAAAATGTTACAGGGAACAAAAGTGCGATAATTAAATAAAGTGTGAGAGTGGTTATGGAAGGCTCCTCGAATATGCGATGCCTCCGGCTATGTCCTGCGGGCTTATCGCCGACTATGAAACTAGATAAACAAGAACGTATCAAAGCCTGCTTACAGGAGCTTGCAACATTATTGTATGAAGAAGCAGATAAAAGTCAGCTAACAGACCTCGAAGGTATTGAAAAAACGGTTCGTAGTCAAGTGTTAGAATATGTCAGATCTGAAATTGCCCTTTTTTTATTGAACAAACAACTGGGACAAAAATAGGTAAAACCAGAATATGTGCACAATTTGTGCACATATGTGTAATGAGGGCCTTAGAGCAGGTGACAATAGAATGAAATTGGTATTATCTCAGATATGTTTGCGTTCGTCTGTGCAACAGGTGCTGTGATAAGCTTGAAAGGCATGGCCCTAGGTGATAAGCCCCTTCACCGCAAGTGCGTCTCGGGTATACGCGTAGCGATAAGCGCAAGCTGCGCATAGCATCGCGAGTATCGCTTGTACATTTGATTGCAATTCTTTGTAATTACTATTTCGAGTAGTAATATTATCTTTCAAAGTTAACTTGAGGGAGTGTGCCTGATCTGCACGTAGTGCGTGAACAGACCCAAGGCACTCTAATTTTACAATTAGATGAGTTTGCCCTGACTTTTGCCCCATATTAACTATCATTACAAATCTGGATAAAACCTTAAAAAAGTAGGAAAATCAAAACTGAACTACTAAATTGATACATGCAGGGAATAACCAAAAGGTTAATAAATAAACTGTAATAATATCAACTTAAACTAATAATATTAGCCTCCTAGAAACTTCCTCTACCACCAAATAAATTGGTGAAGTAGTAAAAAAATAAGTAAAACTACTTGTCCATATAAGCATAAAGGATATCAGTTCCTATGACTGCCTATCCTCCATATCCGCGCCTCCTCAAAGGTGCAATTGTTGTTCTGAATTCATCCGCTACCACGGTATTAAACACAATCCCTTTTCAATACAACCCAGATACTCTTACCCGTACCTTGCAAGTGCAAGCGGTAGATAACGAGCCCCGCGAGCGTATAGAAGCCCTGCGTCTGGAGGGGGCACCAGTGGAAACCATAAAGGTAGATGTAGAAATCGATTCTACAGACCAACTGGAAAAACCTAAGGAAAACAACGTTAGTGTGGGTATATACCCACAACTATCAGCACTAGAAATCCTGATTTATCCAAGCAGCAAACAGGTTCAGAAAAACATGGATCAAGCTGATAATGGGACGTTAGAAATCATACCCATGGAAGCACCTTTGACCCTTCTTGTTTGGGGAGACAAGCGTTTGCTACCCGTGCGGATAACAAATTTTAGTATTACTGAGGAAGCCTACGACACTAATCTCAATCCCATACGTGCCAAAGTTTCCCTTGGTTTGCGCGTTCTCAGTTACAACGATCTGTCTTGGAGCCAACGTTTATCCAAACTGTTTATGGCGCACCACAAATCAAAAGAAAGCATGGCAAGGCAAAGCAGAGTTAGTAATCCATCCAAAATTACAGGAGTTGATGTTAATACTCGTCTCGGATAGTGGAGAGTTACATCAATTCAAAATTCAAAATTCAAAATAACTCCGCTAACAAAATTCAGTAGTTGAGTAGTAAGGAGTCGCGCAAGAATAAGTTACCTATAAAAATTATTGAAAGCCTTATTAATCAAGCCTTATTTTGTCCAAAACAGGTAGGTTATTTCTGCGCGAGTCCTAAGGAGTTTATTTTTCTTATCGCAGACTAGCCACGCTCCGAGTACTACATCGCCCTTGTCCTTTGTTCATCAAAACCATCCGCTGACTTGGAGCACAATTAATGCCCAATCCCCCATGTCCATAACCCATACCCTATGTTCGAACCTACAAGCCGCTATTACAACTTAAAAACCGCCCAATTTACTACGCCCGATGGTCGTAGAATTGCTTATAAGCGCCGTCGCTTTTTACCCCAAGGTAGAAATATGCCAATAGCAGAGGAGGTAATGGTCAAAGACGAGGACAGACTAGACTTAATTACCTTTGACACCTTAGGTGACCCAGAACAGTTTTGGCAGATTGGTGATGCTAACAACGCCATGAACCCAGAAGAGCTAACTGCAGAACTCAGTCGAATGCTGCGTATACCAATTCCCCAGGTTTAAGGAAAGCATCATGACAACAGGGATTAACCTTACAGTAAAAATTGGACCAAATAACCCCAAACCAGCTTCGAGAGACCTAATAGAAGCATTAGACAGTGTGGAAGTCACCCACAATGACCAAGGACGTTCTGGCTTTCAGATTGTGTTTGCAGTGGGGCGTTCCGGTCCCCAAGACCAAAAAGACTATAAATTACTGGGTGATCCTGCACTTAAGCCATTTAATCGGGTAATTTTGATTGTCACATTTGCTGGAAAAGCCAAGGTACTTCTGGATGGGATTATTACCAACCAGCAGCTTGGAGTCAGTAATCAACCGCGTGGTTCTACACTGACAATTACCGGTGAAGATGTCAGCGTGATGATGGATTTGGAAGAAAAATCTGAGGAACATCCCCAGCAAGATGAGGCGACCATCGTCAGAATGCTGATTTCTAACTATTCCAAATACGGTATGACCCCCCAAATTGTCAAACCTTCCCTAGAGGATCGTCCTACTAATAAACAAAGAATACCAGTACAGCAAGGTACAGACCTAGAATATATTAAGCAATTGGCACAACGATTTGCTTTCGTCTTCTATGTAGAACCGGGCCCAGCCTCTGGTAAAAATACTGCTTATTGGGGACCGCCACGCAAAGGAACGCGAGTGCAAAGGGCACTCACTATTAATATGGGGGGGTTTACCAATCTTGATTCCTTGAATTTTCAGAATAATTCCCTGTCTGCTACCACTGTGTCTGGTAATGTCCAGGACCGCAACAACAACCGCATTCAGCGTGTTCAACAAACAACAAGCAATCGCCCTTCCTTAGCCCAGCAGTCAGCTTTGAATTCCCAAAGCCATGTCAGGGTAACCCAGTTTCGGGAAACGGGTCGCAGTAAAGATCAAGCGGATTCCCGTGCTCAAGCAATGGTTAACCGCTCAATAGATGATGTTGTCACTGTTACGGGTGAACTAGATAGTGTCCGTTATGGAGAAATCCTAGAAATTAGAGAAAAAGTTGGAGTACGGGGTGCGGGTCGCTCCTGTGACGGTCAATATTATGTCAAAAGTGTTACCCATAAAATCCGCAAAGGGGAATATAAACAAAGCTTTACGATTACTCGCGAAGGGTTAGGTACAACAGTCCAAGGTGTGAGCGTATGAGACAGTTTTGGGGCAAATATCGTGGCAAAGTCACCAGTAGCAAAGACGAATTGAATTTAGGACGAGTTCAGGTCGAAGTTCCGGCGGTACTAGGACCAGGTCGTGCAAGCTGGGCATTACCCTGTACGCCTTATGCGGGAAAGGATATTGGTTTTTTTACAGTTCCACCTGTGGGAACCAACATTTGGGTCGAATTTGAAGGAGGCGATCCTGATTATCCCATTTGGTCTGGTTGTTTCTGGAACGAGGATGAACTACCCGAAAATGCCAAAGTGGATGAGCCTGATAAAGTGCAAGTATTTAAAACTGATGGAGTAACAATTACAATCAGTAATCTTGGTGATAACAAAGGCTTGACCATTGAAGTGGATACACCTGTGGTGGAACGGAAGCTGAAAATGGTTTTTAATGCCGACGGGATTGAAATTAATAATAAAGACGAGACAGTAGCTAAATTAACAGCAGATATTATTGAATTAGATAATCAGGATAACTCTACAATTACCATTGCTAAAGATAATATTCAACTTAAAGAAAGTTCTGTCGAAATAAAACTTACAGCTAATACTATTGACTTAATTGATAATCCCTCAACTATTAAGTTGACCACATCAGATATAGAATTAGCCAATAGTGCAGCCAAAGTCAAAATAGCACCCTCCGCGATTGAACTTAGCGACACTCCCGCAACCACAAAACTTGCTCCTTCGGGAATTGAAATCAGTATGGGTGCTGCTCAGATTAAACTTTCCCCAGTCAGTGTCAGTGTTAACAACGGTGCCCTGGAGGTAATTTAATAATGCCAGGTTTTTTACTCAATACCGCTTCAGTAGTCCTATGTACCTATGGTGGACAGGCAAAACCGACCGTACCCAACCCTCGAGTTAAAGTTATGGGACAACCTATAACAACCCTGAAAGCGCCATATGTAGTAGCAGGCTGTGTCAATCACCAATCCCCAGAGGCTCCACCAACGCCGCAGGCTCTAGCGATCGCGTCACGCAATACCTACGGTACGCTGCGCTAGATATTAACGCCAATCACCAATTACCAATCGCCAATCCCCACCATGCAACAAATTAATTATCCATTTTTTATCGATAATCGCGGACGAGTTGCATCCCCAGAGTATGACCAGCATATCCGACAAATGATTGAGCAGGTGCTGTTTACTTTTTCTGGGGAGAGGGTAAATCGTCCAGATTTTGGAACTGGCTTGCAACAACTGATTTTTACTCCTAATAGTGGTGAATTGGCTGCTGCAACACAGTTTTTGGTGCAAGGAGCGCTAGAACAATGGTTGGGAGATTTAATTGAATTAGAAGCGGTGGAGGTAGAAAATGAAGATTCTAAATTAATAGTGACTATTCAATATATAGTTAAGCACACGCAAGAACGGCGACTAGAAGAATTTTCCCGCGAAATCTAAGAGGTTTGAACTATTTGAATTATTATGAGTACCCAATACCTCTGCAAAAATCAACGCCGACGGGCTGAAGTCCGCAGGAACAATATCTTAAATGGAATTGATTATTTAGAAGTTTCCCCAGATCGGAAAACACTAATTGTATATTTTGTACATAAGCTTCCGGAGCCCGGTCAACAGGATTCAGTACCCTTAAATTCCAATCCTTTAACAACAGAAAATATTTTGATTACTGGAGGGGTACGCTTCCGTAATATTGTTATTGAGTATGTAACTTCATTTACTAATATTTTAACTGTGAGGGTGAGTAATGCTGGTGACTTCTCTAGCTATACCCTGCGTCTAGTAAGCTCAGACGATAACTTAAAACCACCTAAAGGCTTTGATCCCCAACTTTCTCAAGTAGACTTTTCCTTCTGGGTTGAGGATAGAAGTGAGTTTGACTGTCAAACCCCAGAACCACCATCGGAGAAAAAACCACCTCCACCATTTATTGATTATCTTGCTAAGGATTACGCTAGCTTTCGCCGTTTAATACTTGACCGTTTAGCGGTCACAATGCCGAATTGGCAAGAACGCAATCCCTCGGATATTGGTATTATGCTGGTGGAAATTTTGGCGTATGCAGCAGACCATCTTAGCTATTACCAGGATGCAGTCGCTACCGAGGCATATTTAGGCACTGCTCGCAAACGAGTTTCTGTACGACGTCATGCACGATTACTAGACTATTTCATGCATGATGGTTGTAATGCCCGTGGTTGGGTGGTGCTGAAGGTAAAGCCGAAATCTCAGGCGGATGGATACACTCTACCTGGTGTAATAAAAAGTGTGAATCTGCAGGAAAATCAACCCGGAACCCGCTTTTTAACAAAAATCAATTTATCCAAAGTTCAAGGTGAACAAAGTCAGGATAGAGTACAAATTAAACCCGAGCAGTACGAAGAATTACTTAATCAAAAACCACAAATATTTGAATCACTTCATGACATTACTCTATACTCTGAATGCAATCAAGTTCATTTTTATACTTGGGGTGATGAACAATGCCGATTGCTCAAGGGAGCAACTCAAGCAACCTTGATTTACAGTAAGAATCGACAACTTCACAAACAACTCACTCCTGGGAAAGTAGTAATTTTTGAAGAAGTCAAAAACCCCCAAACAGGTGTTCTCATTGATATAGATCCCACTCACCGTCATCCTGTACGGTTAACTAAAGTTACAAAAACTACAGACCCCTTGTACGACAATAAATTGTTGTCCGTTGAATGGGGTTTAGAAGATGCCTTGCCCTTCGATTTGTACATTTCTAATGTGGATGACAAAGGAGCACCAATCAGAAATATTACCGTAGTTCGTGGCAATGTAGTCTTAGTTGATCACGGTCGAACTGTAGGAGATGATACTGACACCATAGACTGTCCTACAGACAATGCCAGTGACCTAGGTACAGTTCCCTCCAATGGTCGTTATCGTCCCCAATTAAAGTTTGGTCCCCTTACCCAGCAGGGATACGTGCGCGATCGCGAAGATTTATGGGTAACCTTCGACCCCCAAGCATCTGCAACAGCAGCAATGAAGTGGGAAATGCGCCATGTCCGACCCAGTATTTTTATATGGGAGCAAGGAGAGCGAGAAATTCGCTGGTTACCCCAGCAAGATTTGCTCAATAGCGATCGCTTTGCTCGGGAATTTGTCGTAGAAACAGAAGATGATGGGCGAACTTACTTACGTTTTGGGGACAATCAGTTAGGAAAACAACCAGAAGCTCAAACAAAATTTCAGGCAATTTATCGAATTGGCAATGGTAACTTGGGTAACATTGGTGCTAATACCATCTTCCATATAGTTACTAATATTAATGGTATTAGCAAGGTTTACAACCCCTTAGCAGCCCTAGGTGGCACAGAGCCAGAACCAATCGAAAAAGTCCGCCTAGACGCACCCCAAGCCTTTCGCACTCAACAACGCGCCGTCACAGAAACTGACTATGCTAATGTTGCACAACTTTACACTGGTGTTAAGAAAGCGATCGCAACCCGACGCTGGACGGGGAGTTGGTATACCATTTTTATAACTATAGACCGGGAACAAGGGCTACCAGTAGATGACGATGAAAAATTCAAGGAGGATTTACGTAATTTCTTGGAACGCTTCCGTTTAGCTGGACATGATTTAGAAATTGAAGGTCCCCAGTTCGTTCCTCTAGACATCGCATTGACAGTACACTTATTTCCTGATTACTTCCGTAGTAGCGTCAAAATTGCCCTCCTAGAAACCTTTAGTGCCTCAATTTTACCCAATGGTGAGCTAGGTTTCTTCCATCCGGATAAATTTACTTTCGGTCAACCTGTATATCTCAGCCAGGTTGTTACCACTGCCATGCAAATATCGGGAGTACGTTCCGTAGAATTAACTAAGTTTCAACGCTGGGGACAACTACCCAACAACGAACTAGAAAGGGGTCAAATTAGCTTTGGAAGGCTAGAAATTACCCGTGTCGATAATAACCCCAATGCTCCCGAAAATGGTCGGATTGTATTCAACATGGAAGGAGGAATATAAATCAGGGAACAGGTAACAGGGAGTTAGGAATTACGCCTAATGTGAATTAAATTCAGCCTTGTAATATCAAGGGTCTCAAGAACCAGTTTAAATCACGTTTGTGATTATTCCCACGAATTTAGGTTATTTCAGCTTCTAATTTACATAAGACGTAAATTACAAATTAGGAACTACGAATTAGTATTCGTCTCTGCGTGAGATTTTTAATATGAGCAATGTAGAAAAACCAAAACCCATCTACAACCGACCTGGATTGCCTGCCATAGTCTACCGTATCGGTGACTATAACTCCTTCCGGCAACGCTTACTAGCGCAGTTATCCGATGAGCTAGTACCAGGTGACACTCCAAAAGCACGCAGACCCCTAGCAAAACTCAGTACCCGTTCCAATGAAGATCCAGCTATCGCTCTCCTCGATGTTTGGGCTGTAGTCGCCGATGTGCTGACATTTTACCAGGAAAGGATCGCCAACGAAGGTTATTTACGTACCGCCACGGAACGCCGTTCAGTGTTGGAGTTAGCACGCACTATTGGTTACGAGCTCAGTCCTGGTGTGGCTGCTAGCACTTACCTTACATTTACCGTTGATGATACTCCTGGAGGTGTTACACAAGCCATTATTCCCCAAGGTACTCCAGTTATGAGTATCCCCAGTAAAGAAGATGAACTACCCCAAACTTTTGAAACAAGTACAGAAATTCTAGCGCGTCTGGAGTGGAATAATCCCAAGCCACGGTTAGTCAGACCACAAAAAATTAATGAAGATATTCAACAAATTTACTTAGAAGGCACTAATACCAAACTTCAACCCGGAGATTGGATTTTATTAATTGGTAATCAAGAACAAGATATTAAAACTTATTTACTTAATCTTACGGCTGTAGAAACATATACAGAGAAGAATTATACATTAATTACTTGGGAAAAAGAAAAACAGTTATCATCAGCTATCAGTGGTACATTACGTAACCCCCAAATTTTTGCCTTCCGCAACTTTGCATCGCTGTTTGGCAAAAATGCCCCAAATTGGAAAGACATGCCTGATGAAATTAAGAAAGCTAAGGGTGGCACGGTATGTGGGTGTATATTTCGTAGCGATGATAATGGCAGTAATTGGATTTCCAAAAATAAAGGCTTACCGAATACAGATATACTTTGTCTAGCGGGTAATCAATCTCAGAAATACATGTTTGCAGGTACACGAGACATGGGTCCATTTCGCACTCAGGATGAGGGTGAAAACTGGGAAGCAGTAAATGCTGGTTTGACGAACTTAAGTATCCAAACCCTTTATATTGAACCGCAACGGGGACATGTTTTTCTTGGAACTCCTGGGGGTAATGTTTTTCGTTCTAAGGATAACGGTGAGAATTGGGTGCCTATCCATACTGGAAGTGTTCGAGTTGAAGGGCAAAATAACAACTTTCAGCCTATCAATACAGGTATACCCAATACAATAGTGCGATCACTTTTGACCTATGAGCACTATCAGAAGTATTACATATTTGCTGGCACAGATGACGGTATTTTTCGTAGCGATAATCAAGGTAAAGACTGGTATCCAAATGATTCATCTAAATCCAATATTGACGGATTGACAGGTAGAGCAGTTTTGTCATTAATGGTAATTAAAATTACTGGAATTATCAGTGGGATTGATAGTCAAGACAAAACCAAGCTCACACTATCAAACCTTACTGGAAAACTGAATAAAGACGACACAATTACTGTAGCAATTCCACAACCTAGAACTATTCAAGAAATTATAAGTGAAAATGAGTCAGAAACTATTCTAAAAATTGATGCGACTTTTAATGGGGATTTAACTCTACCAGTTACTTTTACTAGTAATAAAATTACTGGAATTATCAGTGAGATTGATAGTCAAGACAAAACCAAGCTCACACTATCCAAACTTACTGGGAAACTGAATAAAGACTATATAATTACCGTAGCAATCCCACAATCTAGAACTATTCAAAACATTGAGAATGAAAAAACTATTATAAAAGTTGATACGGCTTTTAATGGGGAGTTAACTCTAGCAGTTACTTTTGCGAGTAATAAAATTACTGGAATTATCAGTGAGATTGATAGTCAAGATAGAACTAAACTCATACTAT